>LKMJ01007874.1_pt1 | contig 10025 bp, 8 predicted proteins | sample 643391 | NCBI WGS metagenome assembly LKMJ01 (sample SAMN04112250, study PRJNA286221) | soda lake metagenome | biome: soda lake; feature: Kulunda Steppe; material: water; isolation source: sample PL-Br10 brine of Picturesque Lake | place: Russia: Kulunda steppe | collected 2010-07
CCGTGCCTTATTGCCAGTTTTAAGAAGGAGGAGGAGCCAGCCATATGATCACCATTGACATGACCATGCCGCTGCAGATCATCTTGATTTTGTTGTTGGCCGTCATCCTCAACATCGTTCTTTATCGTCCCATCCGTGAGATTCTCGAGCAACGGCGGGAAAAGATCGCAGCCCTTAACTCCGATGTGGAAAAATTCGAGAAAAACCGGCAGCAGCGCCTGGAGGAGTTTGAGCGCAAGCTCCAGGAGGCCCGCGCCCAGGCCAAGGCCGAGTACGAAGCCGTGCGCAGCGCCACCCAGGCCGAAAGCAGCGAAAAACTGGCGGCCCTGCGCGGCGAGGTGGAAAACGCCAAGGCCGACCAGCTCAAGCAAATAGAAAGTCAGTTCGCCGCCGCCCGCACCGAGCTGCAGGGGCAGGTCAACGCCTTTGCCCAGGCAATGGCGGCCAAGGTTCTGGGGAGGGCACTTTAAAATGCGACACTTGAAAGCAAAATACGGCGCCGGTCTGCTGGTCGCGGTCCTGGTTCTGGTCACCGCCGCTTCGGCCCAGGCGGGCGAGATCACCACGGATAAATTATGGGATCTGTTTTACCGGATTCTCAACTTTGCCGTCCTGATGGTCATCCTGGTTTATTTTCTCAAAAAGCCCACGGTCAATTTTTTCACCAATCGTCGCGAGACGGTCCGGGCCGAACTCGAGGAGCTTGAAGCCAAGCGGGCCGAGGTTGAGCGGGCTTACCGGGAAAGCGAGAGCAAGATGGCCTCGCTGGAGGATTCCGCCGGGGAGATTGTGGCCGAGGCGGTGCGCCAGGGAGAACTTGAGCGGGAGCGGATTTTGGCCGATGCCGAGCGCTCGGCGGAAAACATGAAGCGCCAGGCCGAAATGGCCGTCCAGCATGAGCTTTCTGTGGTCAAATCCCAGCTTCGCACGGAGATTGCCGAAGAAGCCGCCAGGGCCGCCGAAGAGCTGGTTCAAAAAAATCTGCAGCCGGCCGACGAGGACCGGATGATCGCCGGCTGCCTCGATAAGGTGGGAGGTGTCCAGTGAAAAATACCGTACTGGCCAAGCGCTACGCCAAGGCCCTGTTCGCCGTGGGCAAGGATGACGGGGCTTTTGCCGATTACGCCAGGGCTTTGAACGAACTGGCCGAGCTTTACAGCGGCATGAGCGAGGTTGCCGATGCCCTGACCAACCCGATGTACCCCGAGGATGTCCGTCTCAAGGTCATGGAGAGTCTGGTTAAGGCGCTGGCGGCGCCACCGGTGGTGGTCAATTTCTGCAAGCTGCTGATGGAGAAGAAACGGGCCGAGATTCTGCCGGAAATAGCCGAAGTCTATCAGGAAATGCTGGACGAGGATAACAATCTCCTCCGGGGCACGGTGGCTTCCGCCACCGAGTTGTCCCCCGAGGTCAATGATAAGATCAAAGCCACGATGGAAAAACTCACCGGCAAGCAGGTCGAACTGACCAACAGGATCGACCCGGGCATCATCGGCGGGATGGTGGCCAAAGTAGGCGACCTGGTACTTGATGGCAGCATCAGGTCACAACTTGCGGGGTTAAAGGAATCGATCAAGGGGAGAGAATAAAAGATGCAGATCAAAGCCGAAGAAATCAGCCAGATTATCAAGGGTCAGATCCAGGAGTACGAAGCCAAGGTCGACCTCAATGAAACCGGGACCGTGCTCTCGGTCGGTGACGGTATCGCCCGGGTTCACGGGGTGGAAAACTGCATGGCCATGGAGCTGCTGGAGTTTCCCGGCAACATCATGGGTATTGCCCTGAACCTGGAGCAGGACAACGTCGGTTGTGCCATCCTCGGTGATGTCCGCCACATCAAGGAAGGCGACATCGTCAAGCGTACCGGCCGGATCGCGGAAGTTCCCGTGGGTGAGGATATGCTGGGCCGGGTGGTGGACGGGGTGGGCAACCCCATTGATGGTCAGGGCCCCATCACCTCCAAGCACACCCGCAAGATCGAGGTTCTGGCTCCCGGCGTTATCGCCCGCAAGTCGGTTCACGAGCCCTGCTATACCGGCGCCAAGTCCATTGACGCCATGACTCCCGTGGGTCGCGGCCAGCGTGAGCTGGTCATCGGCGACCGCCAGATCGGCAAAACCGCGGTCTGCGTCGATGCCATCCTGGCCCAGAAGGAGACCGACATGCACTGCGTGTATGTCGCCATCGGTCAGAAGAAATCCACCGTGGCCCTGGTGGTTGAAGCCCTGCGCCAGCACGGGGCCATGGAGTACACCACCGTGGTGGCCGCCTGCGCCTCCGACCCGGCTCCCATGCAGTACGTCTCCGCCTTTGCCGGTACCACCATGGGCGAGTATTTCCGGGACAACGGCCAGCACTGCCTGATCATCTACGATGACCTTTCCAAACAGGCCGTCGCCTACCGCGAACTCTCTCTGCTGCTGCGGCGGCCGCCGGGACGGGAAGCCTTCCCCGGTGATATTTTCTTCAACCACTCCCGGTTGCTGGAGCGCTCCGCCAAGCTCTCCGACGAACTCGGCGCCGGTTCGCTCACCGCCCTGCCCATCATCGAAACCCAGGCCGGCGACGTTTCCGCCTATATTCCCACCAACGTGATTTCCATTACCGACGGTCAGGTTTATCTGGAGCCCAGCCTCTTCTTTGCCGGGGTGCGGCCGGCCATCAACGTCGGTCTGTCGGTATCCCGGGTGGGCGGCGCGGCCCAGGCCAAGGCCATGAAGCAGGTGGCCGGCACCCTGCGCCTGGACCTGGCCCAGTACCGCGAACTGGCCGCTTTTGCCGGTTTCGGCTCCGATCTCGACGCCGCCACCCAGGCACAGCTCACCCGCGGTGAGCGCCTGGTGGAAATCCTTAAGCAGCCCCAGTATCGGCCGCTGCCCATGGAAAAGCAGGTGGTCATCATCTTTGCCGGCACCAAGGGGTATCTCGATCAGTTGCCCCTGGATTCCATTGCTGATTACGAGTCCCAGCTCTTTGACTACATTGAAAAGAATGAACCCAGCATTTTCGACGACCTCAAGAGCAAGCAGGAACTCGACAGCGACATCGAGGCCAAGCTGCGCAAAACCCTGGACGCCTTTGGTGATTCTTTCAAAGCGTCCCTGGGGGTTAAATAAGGCAAACCGGCGGCGCAGCAGCACGGCCGGTGATGCCGGCCGCAATCCGCCTGGTTACGATTAAGAGCCGGTTCAAGGAGGGGCTTTATGCCTAGCCTGAAAGAAGTAAAAACCAAAATCGGAGGGGTTAAGAAGACCTCTCAGATTACCCGGGCCATGAATATGGTGGCGGCGTCCAAACTGCGCGGCGCCCAGGCCCGGATGGAGGACTTCCGTCCCTATGCCGAGCAGTTCAACTCCGCCATGCGCAACCTCTCCGCCGGCACCGGTGGGGCTAACTTTCCCCTGATGGAAGTTCGTGATGTCCGGACCGTGGAACTGATGGTGATCACCTCGGATCGTGGCCTGTGTGGCAGCTTCAACACCCACATCCTGCGCGCCGCCGAAAAGGTTGTTAATCGCCTGGAAGGCGAGGGCAAGAAGGTCAGCCTGGTCTGCGTGGGCAAAAAGGCCCGTAACCATTTTCGCCGCTCCGGCAAGATTCGCCAGAGTTATCCCGACATCATGGGAACTTTCCAGATGTTCAATGCCCGGACCATCGCCCAGGACACCGCCGCCAATTTTCTGAGCGGCGACGCCGACGAAGTGCGGGTTATTTACGGCCGCTTCCACAGCGTGGCCGTGCAGCGCCCCGAGGAATTCGAGCTGCTGCCGGTCAAGCCCATGGAGAGCAGTGCCGGGGAAGCCGCCGGCGGCAGCCAGGCGGTTTATATTTATGAACCGAGCCAGGAAGAGATCATGGAGGTACTGCTGCCCATGTACCTCAATGTCATGGTCTACCACGCCTTGCTCGAGGTCAGCGCCAGCGAGCATGCCGCCCGCATGACCGCCATGGACAATGCCACCAGGGCCTGCAACGACATGATCGAAAACCTCACCCTGGTTTACAACAAAACCCGGCAGGCTGGAATCACCGGCGAGCTGATGGACATTGTCGGCGGTGCCGAAGCCCTGAAGTAGAGGTCAGCAGCCGGTAATGCGGCGGCATGGCAACCAATGGAAAGAATACGACTCATATCGAATGAAAATAATTCTTAGGAGGCTTGTCAGATGAGCGAGTTTAATACGGGGAAGATAATTCAGGTCATCGGACCGGTGGTTGACGTCGAGTTTGAACCGGACAAGCTTCCGGAAATCATAAGCGCCCTGCTGGTCAGCAATAAAGGGATCAGCGACGAGGAAGACAACCTGGTCATCGAGGTGGCCCAGCATCTGGGTAACAACGTGGTGCGCTGTATCTCCATGGATGGTACCGACGGCCTGGTCCGCGGCCAGCTGGCCAAGGATACCGCCAAGCCCATCGAGGTCCCCTGCGGTCCCAAGGCCCTGGGCCGGATCATGAACGTGGTCGGCCGGCCGGTCGACGGCATGGGCGCCATCGATTCCGACAAGATGCGGCCCATTCACAAACCGGCTCCCGCCTTCACCGAGCAGGATACCGAGGTTCACGTGCTTGAAACCGGGATCAAGGTCATCGACCTGCTGGTTCCTTTTCCCCGGGGCGGCAAAATGGGCCTGTTCGGCGGCGCCGGTTGCGGCAAAACCGTTATCATGATGGAGATGGTCAACAACATCGCCATGCACCACGGTGGTATTTCGGTGTTCTGCGGCGTTGGTGAGCGGACCCGGGAGGGCAACGACCTCTACCATGAAATGAAGGAATCCGGCGTTCTGCCCAAGGCGGCCCTGGTTTACGGCCAGATGACCGAGCCTCCGGGAGCCCGGAGCCGGGTGGCCCTGACCGGTCTGTCCGCCGCCGAATACTTCCGGGATGAGGAAGGCCAGGACGTTCTCCTCTTCGTGGATAACATCTTCCGTTTTACCCAGGCCGGCCAGGAAGTTTCCGCCCTCTTGGGTCGTATTCCCTCGGCCGTTGGTTATCAGCCCACCCTGGCCACCGACCTTGGCGGACTTCAGGAACGGATCACCTCCACCAACAAAGGATCCATCACCGCCGTCCAGTGCGTTTACGTCCCCGCCGACGATCTTACCGACCCGGCGCCGGCCACCACCTTCGCCCATCTTGACGGCACCGTTGTTCTTTCTCGGCAGATCGCCGAGTTGGGCATCTACCCGGCGGTTGATCCCCTGGATTCCACCTCCCGTATTCTCGATCCCAACGTGGTGGGCCAGGAGCACTACGAAGTCGCCCGCGGCGCCCAGGTTACCCTGCAGAAATACAAGGACCTGCAGGACATCATCGCCATTCTCGGGATGGACGAACTTTCCGAGGAAGATCAGCTTACCGTGGCCCGGGCCCGCAAGATCCAGCGTTTCCTTTCCCAGCCCTTCACCGTGGCCGAAACCTTTACCGGTATGCCCGGCAAGTACGTCAAGGTGGAAGATACCATCCGCGGCTTCAAGGAAATCCTGGACGGCAAGCATGACGACCTGCCCGAGGGCGCCTTTTACATGGTCGGCGGCATCGACGAGGCCGTGGAGAAGGCAAACAAGGAGAAATCCGAGGCCTGAGCCCAGCTTGAGATCAGGCGGGGTAAACGCCGGGGCAAGTCCAAGGGCCGATTGCGGATAACGAGCATAGAAGGCGAGGAAGAGTAAATGGCAACACAAATCCAACTGGAAGTTGTGACCCCCAAGGGCGCGGTGCTCAGCGAGCAGGTAGATATGGTCACCGCCCCGGGTTACGCCGGCGTTTTCGGGATTCTGGCCAACCATGCCCCGCTCTTGAGTACCATCAAGGTCGGCAGTCTGGTATACAAAAAAGATGGCCGCGATGACGTAATGATGATTAGCGGCGGCTTTTGCGAGGTATCCAACAACAAGGTGACTTTTCTGGTCGAAAGCGCCGAACGCGGTACCGATATCGATATCGACCGGGCCCTGCGGGCCAGGGAGCGGGCGGAAAAGCGCCTGGCCGAGGCTACGGCCCAGCAGGAGAAAATCGACCGGGCCCGGGCCGAGGCCGCCCTGCAACGTGCCCTGGCAAGGCTCAAGGCTGCCGGGCATCAGTCCTGAGACAGCTGATCAGTAGCAAGCAAAGCCGTCCGCAGGTGTTTCACCCGGGCGGCTTTTTTTTAACCGATGATTGCCATCCTGCATACATCCTCGGGCATGACATCCTGTAGGCGGTTTCCGGCACTAACTATAGCCCACAGGATGAACGTCGCGGTAAATTATCTCACCCTCAGTTGCTTCATGGACTGTCGACAAACTTTTTCCTGCCTTTCTTGAGTTCCGCGGTTCACCTCCATTGTTGGCAGCGAATTTGAAAACGGTGCAGTCCGATGTGCGGCCGTCGGATAAATTACCGGCTGGGTTATTACCGCAGACCAGCAGCTGATGCGGCTTTTGGCGCGTGAACCACCAGGGCTGCAAAAGCGAGTCGCGTAAAACTCGTTTATCGGGTATTTTTCACGGTTAAGTATAAATCCTTTCGGTGGATCGTAACCAATCACAGGGTTTGTCCCTTAAGCGATCACGGGTTACCGCCGATCAACAACTTTTATTATCAAACAGTAAGTGGAGGGAGTCAGTAAGATGGATATTAAGGAGCGGATGGCGATTCCTCGCCAGCAGCCCCGGGAACTGCCGGCGGCCGAGCGGATAAGCAACTTTGATGAAGTGGTTTTCGGGTTTGACGACGACACCGCCCGGCAGGAAGCCGAGCGCTGCCTGCAGTGCAAAAAGCCCAAGTGCCGCGAGGGTTGTCCAATCCACAACGATATCCCAGGCTTTATCCGTCTGATCCGGGAAGGTAAAATCGAAGAGGCCTACTGGCTGGATCGCCAGACCAACACCCTGCCCGCGGTCTGCTCCCGGGTCTGTCCCCACGAGTTTCAGTGCGAGGGTTACTGCATTCGGGGCAAAAAGGGAGATCCCGTGGCCATCGGCATGCTGGAGCGCTACATCGTCGACTGGATGGTGAGCCACGGCAAAAACATACTTCAGAGCTGTGCCCTTCCCAACAACCACCAGGTCGCCATTGTCGGCTCCGGCCCGGCGGGGATGTCGGTGGCCCATTACCTGGCCAAGGAGGGCTACTCCTGCACCATCTTTGAAAGCCTGCCCGTAAGCGGCGGCATGCTCACCGTGGGGATCCCGCCCTACCGGCTGCCCCGTTCCATCATCGCCGCCGAGTTCGAGGCCCTGCGCAACTGCGGGGTGCAGGTAATCTCCGGAGTGACCATCGGCAAGGATAAGACCCTGGCTGACCTTAAGGACGAAGGCTTCGAGGCGGTATTTCTCGGTCCCGGCGCCCATGTCAGCCGCAAGCTGGGGGCTGAGGGCGAGGATCTGGAAGGGGTGGTCCACGGGGTGGACTACCTGCGCCGGGTCAACCTCGGCGAGAACGTCGATCTGGGCTCCAACGTGGTGGTGGTGGGTGGCGGCAATGTCGCTATTGACTGCGCCCGCACCGCGCTTCGCTATGGCTCGCAAAACGTGTTCATCCTTTATCGGCGGGGCCGTGACGAGATGCCGGCCTCCCGGGCCGAGATTCATCATCTGGAGGAAGAAGGGGTGCGGATTGAAACCCTGGCCGCCCCGGTCCAGGTCCATGGTGAAAACGGCCGCCTCCAGCGCATCGAGTGCATCCGCATGCAGCTGGGCGAATGCGACGCCTCGGGGCGCTGCCGCCCGGAACCGGTGGAGGGCAGCAACTTCATGATCGAGGCCGATGCCGTGATTCCGGCTATCAGCCAGGATGTCGACGTCAGCGCCGGCAGCGGGCTGGAACTGGCCCTGAGCCGCTGGGGTACCTTCGAGGTGGACGAAACCACCCTGCAGACCTCCGAACCCTGGATCTTCGCCGCCGGCGACGCGGTTTTGGGTCCGCAGACCGTGGCCAAGGCGGTATTCCAGGCCAAGGAAGCCGCCGAATCCATCCATCGCCTCATTCAGGGCAAAGACCTCAAGGCCGACCGGTAAAACGGTAAGATCAAGGGGCAAACGGTGATTGGGCCGGCCCCTTCGCTGTCTGGCCCGCTCCTGGCCGGCGACCGTAAATCTGCAGGTCGCCGGTCAGGGGCGGGGCCACCCGTGGTCCTGACGCCGAGTTAGCTAACGGTTGAAACCCAGGTTTCGGGCATACTCCCAGACCCCGGAGGCGATCTCCCGGCTCAGTTGCGCCTGGTATTCCTCGTCGCTGAGCCGTCCTTCCTCGTCGGGGTGGCTTAAAAAGCCCACTTCCACCAACACCGCCGGCATTCTTGCCCCGATAAGCACCACAAAAGGGGCGCGGCGTACCCCCCGATCGCTCACCTCGCCGCCATACACCCGCCGCAGCCCGGAAATGGTGCTTTTATGGACAAACTCCGCCAGTCGCTGGGATTCTTGCTGTCGGGAATTGCCGAGCAATTTCTGGACAATCTCCTGCAGATCCCCGAAGCTCCGGGCCGAGGAGGCGTTTTCCCGTGCCGCCACCCGCATGGCCCGGTCATCGCTGGCCACCATGTCCAGGATGTAGGTTTCCACGCCGCGGGCCTGGCGGTTGGCGGCGGAGTTGGCGTGCACCGAGATAAAGAGATCGGCATCCTTGCTGTTGGCGATGGCGGTACGCTCCTCCAGGGGCATATAGACATCCCGGTCGCGGGTCAAAATCACCTCGCAGCCCAGCCGACGGCGCAGCTCTTCGGCCAGCAGCTGGGAAACCATTAAGGTGACGTCCTTTTCCTTGATCCCCGAGGGGCTGATGGCCCCAGGGTCCCGGCCGCCGTGGCCAGGATCGATGACAATGCGCCGGACCCCCATGCCCAGCTGTTGCGCCAAAGACAGCCCGGCGCCGGTGGTGGATCGGGCCATGATCGGTGCCGGCGCCGACCGGCCGGCCCGGGACGGGGTCGGTTGTCCCTTGAGGTCGATGACCACCCGGTAAGGGTTGTCCAGATCGAAAATCTCGTAATCATCGATCCTGGTCTGGGTATCCAGGATCAATCGGACCTTGCCGGCGGCGGGTTGGATATGGCGGACCCGGCTGAGCAGCCCGTCTTCCACGGGGCGGATTTCGTTATCGATTTGGGAGCTGAGCCGGGCACCGTCCAGCTCCAGATAAAGTCGCTGGGTGTTATCATCGTCATCCCGCAGCCGGCTGCGGTAGCTTACCGGTTTGCCGGTCTCGATGACCACGCGGGTGTAACTGTCGCTGGACCAGTGACGCACCGGCAATATAGTAGCCAGCTCATCCCGCTCCTCCGACTGCGAGCCGTCGGCTTCCAACCCGTCGGCTTCCAACCCGTCGGCTTCCAACCCGGAAGAGGAGCTGTCCCCGGCCGGCTCCCGCAGTTGTGCCAGCCATTTACTGGCCCCCGGCGCCATGCCGCCATCGGGATAAAGCTCAATGATCCGGGCCAGGGTGCGGCGGGCCTGCTGCCGGTCCTCCAAGTCGTGGATAAAAATATTGGCGGCATAAAAAAGGGCATGATCGGCCATGGGGTGGCGGGGATAAGTGGCCTGCATTTTCTCCAGGGCGGCCACCGCTTCTACCAGATCACTGGAGGTGCCGCCACGGCGGTAGAGCTGGTGATAGAGGTTGCCCAGCAGGTAAAGGCTCTTGGGGCCCACCTGATGGCGGGGGTGACGTTGGTGAAGCTCCTCCAGGGCCCGGGCGGCCTGCATCCAGTTCTCGCGCTCCCGCCCTTCGCCGGTTTCCACCAGTTGCTGGTAATAGCCGTGCAGCCGTTGAAACTGCTCCTCGGGCCCGGCATCGGCCCGGGCGCCGGAAGCGGGCAGGAGCAGCAGAATCGCCAGCAGACCAAGCAGCAGCCGGCCCCACAAGTTAGACCCTAGATGATCACAGGGGCAAAATGGTAAGCGGTCACAGGGTGCCGCAGGTTGTGGTGAGCGGGACGGCGAAGCGTACCTCAGTACGCGAGCCGGCCCGATCGCCGCAAGATGCGGTGCCCTGTGATCGCTTACTCGGGAGGCTATGGACTGGCGGCTGATGCTCATGGC
>LKMJ01007875.1_pt1 | contig 10025 bp, 10 predicted proteins | sample 643391 | NCBI WGS metagenome assembly LKMJ01 (sample SAMN04112250, study PRJNA286221) | soda lake metagenome | biome: soda lake; feature: Kulunda Steppe; material: water; isolation source: sample PL-Br10 brine of Picturesque Lake | place: Russia: Kulunda steppe | collected 2010-07
CATTCGCACCCTGAGCTGAGCACGGCTGCAGCACCAGCACCAGCACCAGCACCAGCACCAGCACCAGCACCAGCACCAGGGAGCACAAGCGTGCAGCCAATGTGCAGCACCAGGGAGCACCAGGGAGCACAAGCGTGCAGCACCAGGGAGCACAAGCGCGCAGCCAATGTGCAGCACCAGGGAGCACAAGCACACTTTCACGCATCATGTGATGAGCACACGCAAGGCCGATGCAACGTTGGTGTGGAGGCATGCACGGACACAAAATGAGCGGCATGCGCCCTTAATGCGGTGTGCAGCATGGCCCTGCATGCGACATGGCCCGTCGTGCCCTTCATGCGCGGACACAAAATGAGCGGCATGCGCCCTTCACGCGGTGGGCGGCATGGCCCTGCATGCGACATGGCCCGTCGTGCCCTTCATGCGCGGACACAAAATGAGCGGCATGTGCCCTTCACGCGGTGTGCGGCATGGCCCTGCATGCGACATGGCCCGTTGTGCCCTTCATGCGCGGACACAAAATGAGCGGCATGTGCCCTTCACGCGGTGGGCGGCATGGCCCTGCATTGCGACATGGCCTGTTGTGCCCTTCATGCGTTGACCTGTGTGCGTCATGTGCCCTGCATGCGTCATGTGCGTGTGAGGTCAGCCGATATGAAGTAGGCAGTGCTGACAATTGGTTGCGAGCGTGTGTGTTGCATGCGTGTGTGTTGCATGCGTGTGAGTTGCTGGGGGCATTCAGAGGGGCTGAGCGGGCAGGTGGCAGAGGCATGGTGTCCCATCCACGGCCAGGGCAGGTGGCACAGGCAGGGCAGGTGGCAGTGGCAACCCATCTTATAGTGGTTTTATGTATAGTGTGGCAGTGGCACGGCAACCCATCTTATAGTGGTTTTCCGCTGTCCCCATCGCTGCCAGTGACCATGGCAAGGTGGTCCTCACGATTTGTTTTTGGCGTGTGCCCTGTTTCTTGCAAGCAGGCATCCATCCAGCCCCCGGGTGTGTTGGTGTGAGGTTTAAGTCGTACGTGCTCTCACGCTCCATGCTTATAGCCTGCACCCAATGCACGTGCAGGTCTTACTTGCCGCAGCTGGATCTGGGCCACTCCTACCACACGACGGTGCTCATGTGCCAGGTGCGCGTGCATGCCTCCATTCGCGTGTGGATGGCGCCAGTTGCGCACGCACGCCGCCTCCCACCACCCAATGGTGTGCATGTGTGCCGCCGCACTGTTGTGAGCTGCACACGTGCAGACAACAACAATAGCAATATCAGCAACAGCAGCAAAAGCAACTGCAGCAGCTGCAGATACAACAACAGCAACAACAATAACAACAGTAGCAGCAGCAGCAGCAGCAGCAGCAGCAGCAGCAGCAGCAACAACAAATGAGAACTGCTCACGTGCTCATGTGCCTCACACGCTTGAAGTGCACGCGTCGGAGCTACTACACCTTCCATTCTTCTGCAGAAGCGTATGCATGTGTGCGGAATCGCCTTGAATTCTGCACACACACACACACACACACACTCGAAAAGTGATTTGAGCTCATCTGATGAACTCAGATCTGATGAATTTTGGAGCCAAAATGCTCTGCTTCACCATCATGGAGCGGTCATCTTACACACGGAACACACAAGTATCTGTGCCTGGAAGCATGTGTGCATGTATGCGCATGAGCGCCGCCACCAATTGCACCACCTTTATTGCTCCCTTCCACCATGCCGACTCGGCCCATTCCACCATCCATTGCACCACCCACCTCTTTTGCTCCCTTCCACCATGCCGACTCGGCCCATTCCACCATCCATTGCACCACCTCTATTGCTCCCTTCCACCGTGCCGACTCGGCCCATTCCACCATCCATTGCACCACCTCTATTGCTCCCTTCCACCATGCCGACTCGCCCCATTCCACCATCCATTGCACCACCTCTATTGCTCCCTTCCACCATGCCGACCTGGCTTGCGTACACGCTCCTGCACATCCAGGCCCTAAAATCTGAGCACAGTCTTCTATGCTGTGGGACTTTCTGGGCCCCTCTTGCAAGCCGCTCTTGCTGTGTGAGATTTTATACTTTCAGGGATTGCAAGAGATAGAGCTGCATCTTGGATACCGCACTTGCCCATTGGCAGGGACATGAATTGTTACAAAACAAAGGTCTTCGCCCACCCCTGCAAGCGCCTCACCCCCCGCGCCTCACCCCCGCGCCTCACCCCCGCGCCTCGCCACCTCATCCTCCTGCATCCTCCAGCAGCGCCCCACAGAGCGACAACCTGACTTGCAAGCAAGCAATTCCCCTCGAAAAGGAAAAACTAAGTACGTAGGCAGAGGAAGCACCCCCTACAACAATAAAGGAAAACGGGCCACCTTGGTCCGAGGAACTATGTCATCCCCCCAACCCCTGGTGCTTACGGGCAGGCCATAAGCACTAGATCAATAGAGGTGGCCCTGGATGCCACCTCTAATTCACCCGAGCCTCAACTTTTACTTGCGCCGCCTGCGCTGGCGGCGTGGGCGGCTCATCACATTGGCAATGCCTGCTGCGCGGCTCATCAGATCGGCAGTGCACGGCCCATCAGATTGGCGTGCGCAGCTCATCAGACTGGCAGCGCCCGACTGCTGGCAGCCTCAAGATGCACGCGCCCGACTGTTGGTAACCGCAGGGCTCGGCGGCCTTCAAAGCTGGCGACTTTGCGGAGGCTGAGCAGCTGTTCAAGGCAGCGCACGCGCGTGCGCAGTTGGCTGCTAGCTGTGCCTGCGACCCCCTGGCCTCGCGCAACGCCGCTGCGTCCCTCAACAACTGGGGCGCGGCCCTGGCCATGCAGGGCGAAAAGTGGGTGCGCTGCACAGCGCGCGCTTGTTCGCACGCATGCTTGTTTGTGTTTGCGCCGTGCGCTGTGCCCATTCCACACACATATGCCGAAGGTGGCCTCTGCTGCATCCGCCTTGCACTGGCGCTGATGGATGCTTACACAAGCGTGCACGCACACATACAGACACACATGCCCAAGGTGGCCTCTGCTGCTTCCGCTTTGCACTGGTGCTGATGGATGCTTACACAAGCGTGCATGCACACATACAGACACACATGCCGAAGGTGGCCTCTGCTGCTTCCGCTTTGCACTGGCGCTGATGGATGCTTACACAAGCGTGCACGCGCACATACAGACACACATGCCGAAGGTGGCCTCTGCTGCTTCCGCCTTGCACTGGCGCTGATGGATGCTTACACAAGCGTGCACGCACACATACAGACACACATACGCTGCGCGCGTGTCCGATTGCCTCTACAGGTCACTGGCAGTGCGCTGCTTCCGCTCCGCGCTGGGAATGCTGGACACCCGCAGCCCCCCCGGCCTTGCCTCCGCACCCCCCAAGCCCCCACCTCCGGACCCTGTTGCATCTAAGCCCAAGCGCAGGCCCGCCACTGCACCAGGTGGGCGTGGGTGTTTGTGTGTATATGTGTGTTTTTTTGTGTGTGTTGCAGTCTTTGTGTGCACGTGATTGTTTGCATGCATGCGTGCACAGTGGCATGCAAGCCCAAGCGATGTTAGCATGCATGCGCGCACAGTGGCATGCAAGCCCGAGCGCTGGGCCCTCCAGGGAGAGCCTTTTGTGTGTCTGTCCTCTGCTTGCAAATCACGGTGTGCACAATGCCAGAAGCGCACGCCCATGCCCACGCCCAATCACACGCAGCACATGCACCGCTCATCTCACGCAGACACACGCACACACAAACACACGCGTGCTCATTTGGCTGTAAACGCAGCTGGCAAGGGCAAAGGCCCGCCCCGCCCACCCGCATGGGGCGGCGGCGGCAGCCTGGACACGCCTGCCGCCGCGGCCGCTGCAGCCAACCTCAAGCACCTGCTCCACACGTCCTTTGCCACGGGCGCCACAAGCTCAACACTCGCAGACCACCACCCCCACACAGCACCCTTTCCGTACCACAGCTCCGGCAGGGGTAGCGTGGACTTCTTGCCTGCCGGGACGGCCATGACTGCACTGCCGCACGCGTTTGCGACCTCCTCCCCGACTTCGAGCGGGGGCAGCCTGCGACCTGCGTCAGCGCTGCCGCACGCGTCCGGCACCTCACGCAGCATGGTGTGTGCTTATATGTGTGTGCAAGTGTGTGTGTGTGTGTGTGTGTGTGAAAAGGGTGTTAAAGTTTGGGGGTGCATGTGAATTTTCGTGTGTTAATGCACGCTGAGTTTGTGTCTGCGTTTGTATGTGTGGGTATGTGTGCACGTGTTTTTGTATGAATGTGATTAATTGCTTGTGTGTGTGTGCCTGTGCATTTGCGAGCGCATGTACGAGCATGATTGCGCGCTCACACTCACACATGCTACTGTATACATGCACATACGCATCACACAAACACAGACTGGATGGGTGCTGATCATGCTACCAGGGCATGCACTGAGAGCATGCACTGAGGGCATGCACTGAGAGCATGCACTGAGAGCATGCACTGAGGGCATGCACTGAGAGCATGCACTGAGGGCATGCACTGAGAGCATGCACTGAGAGCATGCACTGAGAGGGCATGCACTGAGAGTATGCATGCACTGAGAGCATGCACTGAGAGCATGCACTGAGAGGGCATGCACTGAGAGCATTCCCAAAACCCTTTGTTGCATTCCCGGATGCTCTCTAACATATGAACGTAAACGACCAGACATGGCTCTTGCTGCAGATAGTACGCAGGGCACGCAGCACCAGAGTCCCTCCTTGGCCTTCTGCCCACTTTACTAGGTAAAAGGGTAACTGCCTGGCATCCCAGTGTGTTCTGGGCTTCCTGCCACGCCACAGGCCACTCACTCTGCTTTCCGGCCCTGCCCTGTGCTCCCCCTCCCACCATCACCCCATCCCCACCCTGCCGCAGGCCAAGACCCTCGCTCGCGCCTCCACCAACGCATGCCTCCTCAGTGGCTACGCCCTCGCCCCCTCGCCCGGGGCGCGCCCCAGCACCGCCCCCCCTGTTGCACCTGCCGCGGCACCGGTGCCGGGAGGCATGCGCATGCGCTCTGCTGTAGCCGCCAGGCCGCACACGGGCTTCACCATCACAGGCATGCCGACCGCCGCAGCCACGGCCGCCGCCGCCACGCCAGCCGCGGCAGGGGCTGCGGCCGCCACTTTGACGGCACCTTCACGGGCTGTGGGCCATGTGCAGAGCACCGGCCGTGCGCTGCGGTCCTCCCTCCCGGCTGCCACGACCATCCTCAAGGAGGGTGTGCACACGCAGGCCTCAGATGCCGCTAGCGGCGAGCAGGGCCCAGCCCCTCTGAAGGCCTTCATTAGCAGCGTCATCCGCTCCCAGCCATCCCAGGTGGGCGTTCCCATGCGGCCCCAAAAACGTGCCCCCTGCTTTTCACCAGCAAGATCGAGGAGAGCAGGCGCAAGTCCTCCATCCCCGACTCCCAGCCAATTGTCAGGGGCAGGGGGGGGGCACGACCTCACGCGTGTGCTTGCGTAATCTGAGCTTTGATCCTCAGGCTCTAGCCCCCTTGCATTCGCTTGCGTGTATGTGTTGTTCCAATAGGGGGGTTGTGAAATCCAGGACCTCCAAGGCGATTCTTTGCGTCTGGCTGTGTGCCACTGTGTGCTTTGGGGCAGAGAAAAGTGCTAGGTGGCCATATATGTCTGCCTATGCGACCATGTCCGTCTGTGCAACCATATTTATCTGTGCGACCATGTCTGTCTGTACGACCATGTCCATCTGTGCAGCCATATTTATCTGTGCGGCAATGTCTGGCTGTGCGACTATGTTTGGTGTTGGTCCGATGCCCTGCAGGCACCGGTGGAGGCTGTACCCGCATGGGCTGTCCGCGCGACAGAGGCATCCATGGAGGAAAAGGCAAAGAAAAAGGGGGGCAGCAGCAAGGCGCCGCCCAAGGCTCCTCCGCGGGGAGGCGCCGATGCAAAGGTGCGTGCCTGTGGTTTGCTTTGCTGGGCCGTGTGGGGGCTGGCCATGGATCTGTCGTGCATGCGAACATTATAAGATTGACATTCTTAGATTGACATTCTTAGATTGACATTCTTAGATTGACATTCTGTCGTGCATGCGAACATTATAAGATCGACATTGCCTATCAGGCATGGACCATGAGATGGGCTGTCCCTGGTAGCTTGTTTGTTTCCAAGGACAAGGCCCAAGGTATTGTTGAAGCCTAAATCCAAGAGGAAAATGTCGGTTCTCTGTGTGCATCAAGCTGTCTTGCTAGTACATGGCATGCCGAATGCACACCTGCCCACCTTGCCGGGACTTACGCCCTCATTGTAAGCACTTGAACTTGCGCGCCATGTATGCTTTGTCCGCAGAATGCGCCAAAGAAGAAGAAGCCGGTAGGCTTCCAGCTCACATATCCTGCAGACTACTATGGACAACCCAGCTATGGCGCTGCCAACATCAAAGGATTGGTGGCAAAGAAAGGGGCTAAGAAAGCAGCTGCAAAATGATTTTTCTGCCACCAAGTGTTGGTGCATTGACGCATAAATTTTGCGATGCCTTTTGGCGTATTGATTGTCTAACAAATACGTTGAATGGATGAACTAATCCATGTTCGGACAAGTCCTGTATGTTATGGTACATGTTATTAAGTGAATTGACCACTCTTAAAGCACTGACAAACGCTCATGTGTTTCATCACCTTTTTCAATAAGGCCATTCAATCTAAAGTCTTAACCATGATGCCATTGTCATCAGTTGTATTCCTGAAAATTGGTTTGGGGCAAGGCTCGTAGTTTTTTTTTTGCCATGCCTGAGCGCGCGTGCTGCGTTGGGATTACATTTGCATTGTCTGCAGTTTTAGAATTTGGGGTCTGTTAAGATTCTTGCACTAGCTCTGTCCCCCCCTTCTTTTCTGGTGAAGGGGCTTTTCTTCCCAAGTGGCCCCTTTTCCTTAATTGATGTGAGGAGCTTTTTGCTGCTTGCGTAGTTTTTCTTTTTTCTTTTCTTTTCTTTTCTTTCTCTGTCCCATTTATTTGCCAACGTTGATTTCTTTTCAACATGTCAAACATTGAGCACAAGTGCACAGAACCTTTGTAATGCTGAGAGACGGCAGCATCCAAATGGCGGCATGGCCGTAATACAATGTGGTGTGTGGACCGGCTGGGGACAGTGACAGTGACAATGACAGTGATAGTGACAGTGGCAGTGACAGGGACAGAGACAGGGACAGGGACAGCGGCAGCGGCAGGGACAGGGACACCGTGACAGTGGCAGTCACAGCGACAGTGACAGCCTGACTGAGTGGCAGTGACAGTGACGGTGACGGTGACGGTGACAGTGACAGTGACAGTGTACACCAAGCAGACAACAGGTTGCCTGCGACGAGACTGAGGAGTCTCTGGTACCCTTATCCTTTCCTTTACCTTCCCTATGTGTCCAGCCTGTGAACAGGCAAGACCAGCGCTGCATCCAGATACTGTCAGACATACTGTCCCTGGACGGGTAGACTGGGCTGGGCTGGATAGCGCTGCCAGCCTGTTGGCCCCCCCTTAAGGGCTTGAGGGGTACACAGCATATTGTTGGGAACTAGAGCAGGTTTTGTTTGCGTGTACATAATCTCACGCTGATCCTCACTGACCCCCCTTTTCTTTTCTGGTGAAGGGGCTTTTCTTCCCAAGTGGTCCCTTTTCCTTTGTGAGGAGCTTTTTGCTGCTTGCGTAGTTTTTCTTTTCTTTTTCTTTTCATACTCTCACGCTGGAATCCTTCATCTGGCCGCCAGAGCGGCAGCCTTTCCACCATGTGGCATGGTGGAAAATGGTTGATGTGACAAGTTCTCTTAACCTTCTGTGCTAAATGGGGTGCACTTTCTTCTATGCTGTCAAGGCCTGTTTGTGTGCTCTCTCAGAAAGAAGTGTTCGCTCCTCTTTTTCCCTTTTTGCCTTTTTGCAGTGCAAGATCTTTTCTGTGGAGGCCCCTCATATTCAGCATACATTGCCAATGCAGTGCCTACTTGTAGTCAGACTGTCATTTTTCCTTTCTCAATGGCACAACAAACTCTGTCATTCCATCTCGGACATCATGGACTATTTTTGGCTGGCAAAGGCCAGCAACAAAACAATCAGCCAACAATGACAAGGCTGGCAATTAGCCTACTAGGCTACTAGTACCTAACTTGTACACTCCCTGGCACACTAATCCTACTAGTTGTATACCGTAGTACTGTGGTATGTCTTACACAAGGTTGCTAGGAGCAAACAAAATTTCACTGCCAGTCTGTCTTCAGTGTGATCATATACAGCTATTGCTGGACTGACAACAAACAGCGAATACTCCACCGACTGACTCAAACAACCTCTGGGGCACATTGCAGCAATAATCCGGCATTGCACTTATCTGGCGTGACACTCTGAGTGAATTGTTAATGAGCCTCAATTGGCAGCTCCATTAATTGAAGAAGACAGCCAGGTGCATTATCCAAACATCACAATGTAAACTACCACAAACCATGACACAAAATACACAGCAATAGAAGTTGAAACCTGAAGAACTGGTATAACTAAATAGAGAAGTCAAAACTTATGTAATAAAGCACTCTGAACGCTACTATGGTGTTCTGGACTTAGGGAGAAAAATCAAAAAGATGAAGCTTGGAAGGTGGCAGGCACCAGAGCACGAAGTGCAGTAGAAAAAAAGCTCTACATTCTGCATTCTAAGCATGAGGGCACAGGAGTGGGCGTGGATCTGGCCAAGCACAGGAAAGCTCTGGCCCCAGATTCTTCACCAATTGTAGGACAGGAAAGCATTATGCAACTGAAGTCGTCGCGACTTTGGCAACATGCCACACAAAAAGTGGACGCACACAAGGGGTCTTGCATCCAATGCAGAGTCTCCAATCATCAAGGAGGCCCTGAAAGGTAGCACTCAGCTGCACCTGCCGAACAGCAGATGGGGGACTCAAAAGGAGCGGGAGCGCTCAGGGAAACAGGGCCATAAGGCCAAGATGAAGGCGCAACGGCCTTGAGCTAGCAAAGGTCGAAACCCGCGTCAGGGCTGCACACCTCAGCACACCTGTGCGACAAGCGCTGACCGCTTGTGCCGTTGAATGAGAAAGGAATGGCAAGCGTAGCCCTGCCATGTCCCACATTCACTAAGGGCAAGGAGATCAGATTAAATGCCCTGCTACGATTTTGGTGTACTGCCGGCCGAGTCAGAGGCCCCGAGCAGGCGCACAGTGCGGGGCAGCGCTGTGACAAGGCGGGCTGCCATAAACGACTGCACGTCCAGCTCAACAGCGCCGCCTCTGGCCGAAGCGCCGCCTCATCCCTCAAGACGTGCGGTAACGCACGCGCGTGCAGAACCTGCCTTGGCACGCAGAGGGGAGCTGCAGCCAGCTTGCCTTGGCTGTGTGCCTTGCGCGCGCCTGTACGCCTAGATTGTGCCTGTAGGTCCGTCTAGGACCGCAGACATGCAGCTACTTGCCCACAAAGCCGCCCATCATCTCCCCTCTGTTGTCCACCTTGTTGTACGTCTCCCCTGCACGCAGAGCGGTGCACAGTGCGCTGCCATGTGTGCTACATTTGCATTTGATGTCGTTCCCATCTCCTGCCCAACCTGATTAACACCCTTTTGCCTGCGCGCCAGCAGCTCAGCCTTGCAGCACATGCACTGTGTGAACAGAAGCCCTCCCCATTGCATGCCCCCATGTACCATAAACAAAGCCTCCATTCCCATACCCCAACACGTGTTTGGCACCTCGGCCAGTGCAGGCTGGCTGTGCACAGGGAAGTGATTAAGCTGGAAGGTATAGCAAGCAGTGGGCATTGGGAGCAAGAAAAAGGGCGCTATAGGCGCAAGCATGAAGATGCTCTGTGCAGGCAAGAGGGTGGTGTGGGTAAGCGAGCAGGCCGTCTCAGCACAAGGTGTGACCAAGCACCAGGTGGTGTGGGCAAGCACAAGGTAGGCACGCACAAGGTGTGACCCAGCACAAGGTGTGACCAAGCACCAGGTGGTGTGGGCAAGCACAAGGTAGGCACGCACAAGGTGTGACCCAGCACAAGGTGTGACCAAGCACCAGG
>LKMJ01007876.1_pt1 | contig 10025 bp, 14 predicted proteins | sample 643391 | NCBI WGS metagenome assembly LKMJ01 (sample SAMN04112250, study PRJNA286221) | soda lake metagenome | biome: soda lake; feature: Kulunda Steppe; material: water; isolation source: sample PL-Br10 brine of Picturesque Lake | place: Russia: Kulunda steppe | collected 2010-07
AATATTATGCTGGATAGAATGTGTGGGTTTCGCCAGTTGGACTATCGTGGTGTGAAATCCATACTTCGAATGCTCCACCACCTAAGTCTGTAACTTTAAGATTGAAGGAACTGTTCGGTGTTACATCATCGAGTAACTGACCAGCATCACTATATGAAACAGATGCCGAGCCGCCAGTATTCTTCCACCCTACATTTTGTCCTTCAACATCCCATTCTGAATTACCATTCATAATATCCTGGGTAAATGAGACCACTTCATCATAGAACAATACATCGTCTTCTTCGTCGTATGACATTGAATTCATAACATCTACATATAACATTTAACATATTATAAGTATTATGGTAATTGTATACTAAAAATAGAATAATCCTCTATATTACTGTTACAATAGTTCTTTTATATCTAAAAGTGAATCAATTACAGCGTCTGGCAATTCCTGTTTCTGAACAACATCGTACTCTTGCCCGATGACCCTACCGAGGAGTGGGACGACACGCCCGCCAGGAACCTCATAGTCAGCGTTGTCATAGTTGATACAGCATATGTACCGTTCCTCATCAAGTAACGCCTCTACGACCTCCTGAGAGTCTTCAAACGAAAGCGAAGCGAGGATGTTCTCACTTGTTGCTCGCCCATTCATAATCACCAATCGTCTCTCACCGTGGAACTCTGCGACACCAAACGCTATCTTGAACTTCCCATCCAAATCCTTCACACCGTCCAATAACTCTGCGTTAAACACAATCGCAGGCACTCCATCATCCGTGAACCCCACACCCTGACACTCAACATCTCTCATACAGTAATCGCAGCTACCCAGTACCGTAACTGTTTCCCGACCTCGACGGCGACCAGTTCATCTTACCTAACACAGACTACCCGTTACCGTATATTGTATGGTAAGAAAGAACCCTCAATTCACTTGCTCTACTTTGGAATCGGGTTTATGCGGTGATTACAAGGTCTCCAGAGAGGTCAGCATTTGATGAGAGTCCAGTCGTGTCTGTGTTGATTACAACGAAGATTTCTTCACCAGCTCCGAGTGTAACTGTCGCATTTGACCCGATATCAACTGTTCCGAGTTCTGCTCCTGTACTGTCATAGATAACAAATTCAACCGCATTATCGACTCCCTCGTTTTCTACGACATTAGCGTATTCGACTGTGAGGTTTCGCTGTACTGTATCAGCGTTTGTGATGGAGAACGCATCATCTCCTTCGTGAGCTGTAGCGTTATCCCCGAATGTGAATACACCCTCGACATTCAGCCCGTTTCCATCAGGAGCAGCGTTAATCTCTAAGACTCCATCTTGATTGATGTCCACAGCATCGACATTCGCACCAGGAGTAAGAGTGATAATACCGTCAGTATCTGCTGAGACATTAATATTCGCCTCCCGTGTTAGTTCCGCACTTGTAAACGCACTCGCTCCAAATACCGTCCCAAGAAACAACATCGCTGTTATAATAACTACTGTTTTCTTATTCATATACTATACAATACAATTCATAGTATATAAAAATATACTACAATTTAAAAATAATATACTGTACTAACCCAACATATAAAACCGTTTACAGTAAATTACTACTATATGGAAGAAGTAAATCTCTCCGAAGTACAAGCACAGCTCACAGCAGAAACAGACTGGACTGAAGTCGAAGTAAACACCCACGACCGTATTATTACAGTTCGAGACCTGGAACTGAATCGGGAACTTCGATTCCGCTTCTGGGATACTGGGGAATGGTTCGGTACAGGACTTCTTGACTATCATTCAGGAGTCTTCGATTCCGTTGAAGAAGCCGTATTCATCGCACAGAAATACGAAGACGAAGTGTGAGAATAGAATCCCCGTTTCAGTATTGAATATTTTTTTCTTTTGACCGCATTATGTTCGGTGTTCGTTCTCGATGCGTTGTTGAGCGATGTCGTCTTTGTGTTCTTGAATTTGTTCTTCTGTAAGGTCTGTATGTGAGTAAACCATTGTATATAGAGAATGATAGTGAATTGTTAAAGGTGTTGGGTTTACCATAATAACTTAAGCCTTGTAGTACAATAGAGCATATATGAAGGAAAAACTAAAACACTATTATATTCACTGGAGAGCAATTCTCACTAACAGCGATTATCGAAAAGGGTACATCGACGCTCTGAAATACAAACTCCGACAGAAACTCCCGTAACTCACACAGACTCTATTTGGTAACGGGGAATTTGTTGATTGTAAACTGTGAACTCGGAAAACCCTGTGTTTCATCTTTCGCTGTTAATTTTTTGTATAAAAAAGTATTTGCTTGTTTAGTAATCTTCTAAAATAATAGTTATTTGTAAACTTCCTTACTTACTGAAGGGAGTTCGTGTACTCATCGAGAATGTATTCGCTTGCGTCCTCGGGATTAGCGAAGGAGTGTCCGTCGATGTGGTATACCCCATCTCGATACTCATACTTACAGATAACACCCATCACAGTCCCTGATGCCATCAGAATCCGTCCTTTCACGCCGTCTGTTTCTAACTTCCAGTTATTCTTCCCAAGTGCGTCAAACAATTTCTTATGATTTTGACTCATATTATGTAGAAGTATATACAAGGTTATAAATGTTTACTCAAACTGGAACTTGTATTACTATATTATAGATATATTTCACACACTACAACGACGAAAACAACACTTCCTCTGTAAACACCGCCCAATCTGATTCATCTACATACACGGATTCAACCCGATTCAGAATATCGACTGTTTCGACACGGCTCGCAAAGTTCAACTCTTCATTTGTATAGGTGTATAATCGACCCTCCGCATCCACAGTAAGGTATTCTCGCCCATCTTCGGCATCGAGCGTACAAAGTAGGATAACCATCGATGTTTCATATTCGAGTTGTACGAAGGCACTCGCTGTACTGGTACTCCCGACTGGATATCGAATAAGGGACTCATCGTATTTGGTAAACCAGTCTTCAGGTACAGTAATTGTAAACTGTGATATCTCCATATATACTATAATTATACTATACCCTATATATCCTCACCTTCACAAAAAACAAATTAGGGTCGTTCGCTTAGTGTGAGTGTAACTGTTGTATATTCACCATCCCGCAGTACTCCGATATCGATTTCATCCCCTGCTGTATAATTCGTCATCACAATCGAAGACACATCTCTATTTGTTCGAACCTCTTCTCCCTCAATATCGACTATAATATCTCCTGTCTCTACAATCTCTCCCGATTCCTCATCGAGGACTGTTTCGTTGAACAATCCATCAGCTGGTGTATCATCCATCGTTCCTGTTACCAGTACTCCTGATTCAGGTTCAACTTCGATATCCTCTGCTACGAATGGGGTGATATCCAGAGTTTGGATACCGACTAATGGATGCTGATGGTTGAAATCATCGAGAAGACTCTCTACAACGAATTCTGTGAGTTCAGCAGACACGCCAAATCCAAGATTCTCGCCGTGAGTGGATTGAGCAACCCCAACAACCTCACCGCTATGATTCAATATTGGACCACCACTATTCCCTGGGTTCAACGCCGCATCAACCTGAACCATATTAGGAATATTATAATTATCCTGCCCTTGGATAGCCCGCTCCACACCTGAAATAACACCAGTCGTCATCGACTTCTCAAAGGAAGACGGCGACCCAATCACAACCACTTCATCACCAACCCGATACTCATCCGCAAACTCAAGACTCTGAACTGAATCGGGATGTTCCTCTGTTGTGTTCAAAACAGCAATATCTGTGTACCTGTCTTCACCGACAACAAACGCTTCATTCCACGACCCATCATTATACTTGATGTAGAGCGACTCTGTACCCGTTACGGTGTGTTCATTCGTTACGATATATCCATCTTCGATGATGAACCCAGACCCTTGAGACTCCGTGAATTCCCCGCTATTATACAGCGTAACAACGCCATCAACTGATTCATCATACACACCCTGCGAATCCGTTGAACTACTGGTAATATCGAACAGAAGAAACCCTCCAATACCACCAACAATCACCGATAAAAGAACCACAACTAAAACTTGAAACCTAACTGAATGATAATCCATACATACAATAACTATTTAATACATTAAATATGTTACCATAATAAAAACTATCTCAAAAACGGCATCGGGGACTTATGGAAATTCCCTCAACCGCATCATTATCGTATACCATCGACTCTACAATTGTTCTGGAAACTAAAAAAGATTCATCTATGAATGGTACTCAGTAACTCTAAATCAATATCTATCTCTATACTTCATTCCCGAAACTTATATAGGTATGTCTATAAAACAATATAATATGGATTACGCAACAGTAGTTACTCTGTGTGGTCGTATTGGTAGTCAGATTACTGACGGAAGAGAAGAGTGGGCGACGAACTATGCTTCAGATGGAGTTGAATACACTCTCGATGATGGTACGACTGTCTGGGTCAACAACGATAATGAAAACGGATTAACCTATGTTCAAATCGCTCTCGATACAAGAGAGCAGCACTTCGCCTATGAAGATGAAACAGCAGGGGAACTCCTCTCAGACAAACTCGACTAACCCCGTACTTCTTTTTAAAAAATTAGTTTCTCACCACTCACAAGTGATTTCGTAACGCTCCGATACACGCATCGACATCCTTTGTTGTCATCTCAGTCCAACCATCTCCTGCCATATCAATTGTACTCGCACATACCTTCACCTGAATCACCTCATCTGTGTCTGGGTTCGACTCCTCCATCCACACAATACCTCCATCTTGCTCTACATTATACTCTGTAAATTCTCTATCCAACTCATTAGTTAACTTACTAATCATACATATATAATATATACAATACTTTAAAAATATTACTTCAGAATACAACAACGCTACAAAGATATATAGGGTTATAAAAAGTAAATTTTATTATGGTACAAAAAGCAACTGAGTTACAAGAAAAGTTATCTAATGTTATTGATGAGAAAAATATTCCATTCCACTACGATACATCAAAAGTAGTTAAAGACGAAGAATCAATGGTATTAATCCTAAATGTTACACATAGCCCAATCACATATCATACCGTAATTATTGATGGAGAAATCTATGAAGTATACAAACAATTAGAATATGAACGGAGTCCCGATAAAACACTCAATGAACCAACCGTCGATGAAGCAATCCAATTCATTCTCCGATAAACTATCCTGTATATATACTCACAATATAGTACACCAGCACTCCCGATTCAGTATCGAATATTAACATACTATTCCTCTAAGACTCAGAGATTCCGCTCCAGCATTTCTTGGAGTTCCTCATCGTCAGGGGCGTCATCTAATAACGCATCAATATCCAGTTCATCAAACGGACTTTCTTCATCAGCAAGTTCTTCACTCATACTACACTATACCATAGTAAATATTAAAAGCAGTACTCCAGTTCACAATATACACAGACTATAATTGGCAACGGGGTTAGTTTTCTGTTGATTCTGGTATGATGGAATTCGTGTGTTTTGTGTGGTGGAGTGTTCCGAATGGGTATTCTGTTGTGTGTTCTGTTTTGATTGGGTCTGGAAATTCGTCTGGTGTTACTGGGAGAATATAATTAGTGTTTGTTTTTGCGTTTACTAATATTGTATAGGTTTCATATACATAATATATATTGGTATTTCGGGAATGAAGTAAAGATTTAGGATATGCTATATATTGTAGTTTATTGTTTTTGTATTTGTCTGAGTAGTGGTCTTTATATCTGTATTTTGCGGTGTCCATAAACCAGTCAAGACTAGAGATGAATGAGTGTAGCGTTGTGTCTGTGTATGGTCTGGTAGACTCAAAGAAGTCTGTGAGTGATTCTTCGGCTTCTCTTTCTGATGGATTCCCGTGATAGATTGCTGGTGGATTCACAGTAGAGTGTCGGTCGATGCTGTAATATCGAGAGCCGTCGTGTGCGATGAATCTGTGGTGAAGGTTATCAGTTAATTGTGAAATTGAAGCATCGAGATAAGTGATTACAGGGTCATCGACTGCTGTAATAGTGTATCCGTTGAGTAGTGTGTAATTCACTCTAAATCGGTACATATAATCGAGTTTTTCAGGGTGTTGTTTGGTGATTGAGTCGGCAACAACTTTAATTTCGATATTATAGTCTGTATTGTGTTCAAAGTTCCAACTGAAAGTGTAATGATATATATCAGGAAGAGACCTCCGTTTATCGTATCTGTTCTTAATAACATTTTTGTATATTCGATTATTTGTAATAATTTTCGAGAAGATATAAGTTTTAGTTGGATAATAAAACATATACAACCCATATGAGACGCCATATAGTAAATATATAATAGTTTTAAGTATAGATACACCAATTAGGATACTGTTATGCTTAAGTGTTTGAATATACGAATTCATAGTATATACTAATATACAATTTGAAAGGTTTTATGTATTGGGATGAAAAAATATGAATATACTGAGTCTGTATTCTAGTATTAAAAACTGAACCTGTGTGGTTCTTACCTTATACAGATAGTACTCGGCAACGGGAGTTAGAATTTAAGTTCTTTGACGGGGATTTTCTCATCTCGGAATTGTTCGACTGCTTTAACGAATTTCCCCCAGTATCGTTCAGAAGAGGTCCCCCAATCATAGTTTGTCTCTACTTCAAGCGATTTGTATTCGGTATTCGCACGGAGAATCTGTACTTCAACAGTATTCACATCGACGCCATAGTCCTCTTTTACTTCTCGCTTGATTTTATCGAGAGGAAGAGAATGCTTGTATGCGGAGACTTGGAAGCGGTAGTTAGCGTGGAGTCCCTTTGCCGTCTTCAAATCCGTGAGAACAAGATTGTTATCGACAGAGAGGTAGAGGAGGTCGAATTGTCCTGCGAACCCGACCTCTGTGTTCACAACATATTTCTCACAGTAGATGACTTCTTGAATGTCTTCGAGAAGAACATCAGCCATCTTCCGAGCTGCCCAGAGACCACTTGTGATTGCGTATCGGTCATATGGTTCATCGGAGAGCGGGAAGTAGTCTAAATCACAGTCATCCCGAAGTTTCCGAAATGCGACTCCGAGTTCCGCTTCGTGTTCGAGGCTATCGAGTTCATCAGCGAGATACTTATAAGTGTATTCGTGAGCGATTTCACCCCGTGCCTGATACCATCTCAGTAAATTATCAGGGTCTGCTTGCTTATTCTTCCAGGTCTCGATTCTGTGGTCTGCGATAATCCCTTTTAGAATACCGTTTACCGTTGTTGTAGATGGGAACTGTTCGTCTGGTGTCGGGTCAGGGAGCGTTTCTTCATCAACATAGAGCCGCCCCTCTGTATCGTCAGCAAATACTACTTGCCCCCGTACCATCTCGATTTCGTCTCCATCCTGTGTTATTGCTTTCATAGTAAATCACCATCATAGAGTTTGGACACTAACCGAGTTATCAGTCAAGAGTGATTCTTGAGAAGTGAAATATACTGTTGTGAGTCCATCCACAAGTCCCTCTGTCTTTTCGAGGTCAGCAATATTGTGCTGGATAACGGATTGAACATCTCCTTCTTGGAATGATTCAACTGCCTCTTCACTATCATCGAATGGGTCTTCTACGACTGTATAATGAGAATCTGGGAGCAAATTGTAGAAGTTATCTAAACTATCTGCCTTATCAATTATCTTCGAGTTATCTACTAACTCACTCTCTTTTAATAGTTCAATAACCTCAGCTTTCCGTTCTTCATCCATCTCCTCAATAGTTTTATCAATAGAATTTTTAATATCATCCCTTGTTCCATCACTATATGCTCCGATAGTCTCTGCTAAATTCTGAAGAGGGGTTTTCCTTGTGTTAGTGTTGTAAATACTCTCCAGATTGTAATTATTCGGAATCAGATTATACCGAGCAGCATTAAACACATCAACCTCAGTTACATTCGACAGCGGGAAGTTAGACCCCGTTGCCAAACATCGGCTTCGAATAAACATCGAATCGAACTTCCGACTGTTAAATCCGATAATTGCTGTATTCTCATTTAAATCCAGTTCCTCATCCTTCGACCACTTCATCATCTCCTCGAACAACTCTGCTTCTGATTCGCACCCCACCAGCGTTACCTCTGTGGAAGCAACCAGCTCTTCTTCGGCAACGGGTTCATCTGTTTCTTGGTAAAAGATGATGTGTTCGCCGTCTTCTCCCCGCTCTCGAAATCCAACTACTGTTACTTCGTCTCCATCTCCTGGAGCCAGTCCTTCAGTTTCAATGTCATAGACATAATGCTGAGTCGTGTTTACTACCATACAAGGGTGTACAGTATGTAGGGTTAAATAGGTTTGTACTAACAAGCAAGTACCTATGGTAAAGATATAAAGGTATTCAGAACGCATATAGTCATATGAGTGATATTCCTATTGTAGCGAAAAATACTCATCCAACAGATGCTGATTTAAAACTGAATGGGTCTGCTGGATGTGGTAAATCTACACAATCAATTTTACGCCTTGTTAATGAAATGGAAGAGAAGGATTTGAGTTATACTGATGTAACTGTCTGTACCTATCGAAACAGTCTGGCGAAGGAAATAGTGGAAAAATTAAAAGCGAAGAATGTAGTTCCAAACACAGTCAGATACAGCGATACATATGTCGGAACCATTCACGGTATCTGCCGTCGCCTTATTCAACAGTCAGATAAAGTCGATATCGACATCGACAACCTAGTATCGCATACGCACAAGCAAGAGTTCTGCGAGCAATACGGGAACCGATTCTACTCCGACTCCCACGAACCATCCCCTGGAGAAGTGTTCTTCAACCTCTTATCCTATATGCGGAGCAACAAACTATCTCCAGACTCTCTACCCGATGCCAAACTCGACCTGTTTAACGAACACTGGACGGAATCATTTGGAGAACTCTTAGGGGATTGGGTTGTATTCAAGACCGAGTACGGCAACGGGCGGTTATGGGAGTTTAATGAAATGCTTACAGAGGTTCGAGATGCTGGTCTAGTTCCACCGAATGAGTTTCTGATTATTGATGAGACACACGATATCTACCCGTTGCTTGCGGATATCGTCTATATGTGGGTGGATGCTACGGAGTCAGACCCAACGAAAACAGTTGTCGTAGCGGGAGACCCATTCCAGGTCATCAACCGATACCAAGGAGCAACGCCAGAGTATTATGAAGATATAGACTTAGATGAATTAGTCCTCGACACAACCTTCCGATGCCCTGAACAGGTATGGGAGTACGCTGAATCTATCCTCTACACGGAATTCAATGAATTGAACGGCGTTACAGCAGACTCAGATGTGGGTGAAGTACGGGAAGTAACCGCTCCCCGCTTCTACTCGAACTACCATTCGGGAGAGTGGCAAATAGACAACGGTAAATGGACACCAGAAGCGTTTCTCACCGAGTTTGGCGACGACACGATGTATCTCACTCGAACCCAATCACAACTCCGAGCAATCACCTCTCAGCTCACCACAAACGGATACATCTACGCTGGACAAACCGAAGATTCGTGGACTGAAAATAAAAATCGACTCCACATCCACAACGCCCTCCAACGCATCGATAACAATCAACCAACCCTATCGAACGAACTAGTCGAACTCACGAAGATACTCTCCGATGAATACCTCACAGACGACCAAAACACAGTCATAAACAGACTCTATACCGAAACGGGATACATCGTCCCGCCAGACGAACTCGACCGCTTCTACACCCCAGAGTTCCTCGATATCGAATTCACATACTACCTCGATGAATTACTCGATGAAACTACTCTCCCCGATGCCGAATCCGAGATACTGTATCGGGCGTTCCGTCGTAATGAGAGTGCTGTTCCTGTTGATGAGATTTCTGTTCAGGTTCGAACTATCCACGAATCCAAGGGAATGGAAGCAGAGACGGTCGTACTATATGATGGTATCACAGAGAAAATCCAGGACTCGATGGAGGATGACGATGGGGCAAAGAAGAATGAATGTCGGACTTGGTTTGTTGCTGCTTCTC
>LKMJ01007877.1_pt1 | contig 10024 bp, 13 predicted proteins | sample 643391 | NCBI WGS metagenome assembly LKMJ01 (sample SAMN04112250, study PRJNA286221) | soda lake metagenome | biome: soda lake; feature: Kulunda Steppe; material: water; isolation source: sample PL-Br10 brine of Picturesque Lake | place: Russia: Kulunda steppe | collected 2010-07
CGACGAGGTCGGGCTCGCCGCGCGGGGCGGCGGTGGCGGCGGCGAGCAGACACGCGGCACCGGCGAGCGCCAGTATCATCCCGTCAGTGGAGAGAAAGGGCTCGGACTCACCCATACCGGCCTCTCGGAACGGGGGGTAATCGGCGTTGTGTTCGCGTGTCGAACGACCGGTGCGCTTTTGGTTATCATTCTCGTTGTCTAAACTAACAATGGGACTCGGCTCGGATATGTACCGGCAGCAGATTCTCGACCACTACAAGAGCCCGCGCAACTACGGGGAGCTCGAGGACGCGGACATCGAACACGTCGGTGAAAATCCGATGTGTGGTGACACGATCAAGATGTTCGTGAAGCTGGCAGACGACGGTGAGACCATCGCACACGTGACGTTTATCGGCGACGGCTGTGCGATCAGCCAGGCGTCGGCAAGCATGCTCTCGAACGACCTCCGCGGAAAGACGCTCGACGAGGTCAAATCGATGAACCGCGAGGATATAGAGGAGATGCTCGGTGTCGAACTCGACCCGGTTCGGGTCAAGTGCGCCGTCCTCGCCGAGAAAGTCGCACAGGATGGCATCAAGATCTACCAGGGCGACGCGGAGATCGCGGAGACGTCGACGGAGTAACACGGATCGCCGGTGGTAACTGGTAACCAGCCGCCGTCTTTTTGGGTTGTCACGACGTACCGCACAGTATGGCAAGCGAACAGCGCGAGCGACAGGTACAGTTCGGACAGACCGTGTACGACGACGACGGCGAGGAGCTCGGCCGAGTGCGGGCGTTCGACGATTCGGGGTTTTACGTATCGAGCGCCGAGGGCGTCTCGACGATGACCCAAGCCGAGAGCAAAGCCGGCGAGAAGACCTTGATGTGGCGTTGTTGGGAGTGTGGCGAGATGGGCAGCATCGACGACATCCCCGAGTCGTGCCCGTCGTGCGGCGCGCAAAGCGAGGAAATATATTACTGGCAGGAGGACTGACCGAGGGACGTCGTTCGACCGCGACTTCACCGGACGAGAGCACGCCGTCCCGACGGAAACGCGCCTTTTAGTACCCGCCGGGAACCTACCGACGGGTATGGACGTGGTCGTCTTCGGCGCGGGGAGTCTCGGCAGCCTCATCGGGGGGCTGCTCGCGCGCCGCCACGAAGTGACGCTCGTCGGCCGAGAGCCACACGTGCGCGAGGTACGTGGGCACGGGCTCCGAATCGAGGGGAAAGTCAACGAGACCGTCAGCCCCGGCGCCGTGACGGAGCCGCCCGCGAACGCCGACCTCGCCGTCGTTTGCGTGAAAGCGTTCGACACCGACGCGGCCGCGTCGACGCTTTCGGCGTGTGACCTCGATGCGGTGCTCTCGCTACAGAACGGCATGGGAAACGAGTCGATACTGGCAGACCGGCTCGATGCGACGGTGCTGGCGGGGACGTGTACGTACGGCGCGGTGCTCGAAGCGCCGGGCGTGGTTCGGTGCACGGGCGTCGGGCGGGTCGTTTTGGGCCCGCGAGCCGGTGGCACATCCGAGACCGCAACGCGTGTCGGCGACGCGTTCGACGCGGCCGGAATCGTCACGACGGTCGCAGACGACATGCCGCGTCGGCTGTGGGAAAAGCTCGCGGTCAACGCCGGTATCAACGCGACGACGGCGCTCTCCCGTGTCGAAAACGGCGCCGTGCTCGACGGCGAGGCGAACCGCGTTGCCCGCGCCGCTGCACGCGAAGTCGCGGCGGTGGCGCGCGCGAGCGGCGTCGAACTCTCGGACGAGGCGGCCGAGGACGCACTCGAGCGGGTCGCGGCGGCGACGGCGGCGAACACCTCGTCGATGTACCAGGACGTGCTGGCGGGGCGTCGAACCGAAGTCGACGCGATCGGCGGCTACGTGGTCGACCGGGCCACAGAACACGGCATCGAAACGCCCGTCAACGCGACGATGGTGGGGCTGCTTCGGGCGTGGGAGACCGAACACGCCGAACGGTAGCGACGGAGCGAGGTCGGACGACTGCCAGCACGGCTCACTACTGGTTTAATACCTCAAACGACGTATATAAGCCAAGTCACCCGGAACACCCTACGATTCTTCCACCGGGACGAGTACGACGGTCGGTGTGACCTCCGAGCTGATAGCAATGCCTACATTCGAACACACAATCGACGTTGCAGCGCCCATCGAACACGTCTTCGCGTTCATGACGGACACCGACAACTGGCTACGAACCAACCCGAGCCTCACGAACCTCGACGATGTCGAGGAAACCGACGACGGCTACCGGATGAACGCCACCTACCGAACGCTCGGTATCTCGAACCGCGGCGAGCTGGAGCTGACCGTCGTCGAACCCGAGGCGCACTCGGTCGTCTCCTTCGACAGCCCCGGACTCAGCGGCGACGTCGAGTACCGGTTCACTGAGGTCGACGGCGTCACGACCGTCGTCCAGTCGGCCGACTACGAGTTCGGAGACTCGCTTCTGAACCGTATCATCGAGCCCGTCGGCAAGCGGTACAACGAGCGGCAGTTTCGACACAGCCTCGAAAATTCCAAAGAGCTCATCGAAGCCGAACTGGAAGCCGAGAGCGAGGGCGACAGCGAGCCGGTCGCCGCGGTCTAAGAACGCCGACTGCCACCGTTTTTTACGCGTATTTGACTCTGTTTAAACCCTTCAACATTAACAAGAGCTGCGTGCTAGCTAGTAGCCGCGAATGCAGCAACGACGATGTATCGTACCCGGCGGTCGCTTGATCGGTCAGTGCAGGTGGTGTAATGTGTGCTTGAATTGGTCAGACCGATGCGCGACCGAACCATTATGCGAATCGATGCCCTATTGTCAGGGATGGCAGACGACAAACAGGGCCGAGACGACCAAGCGGATAATAAAGAGCGACGCCAGCGAGAGCGTGAGATAGAGGAGGCACGTAACCGCGGCGATGAAGCCGAGCCGATTCGCGACGACCCTGGCGAGCAGCTTGGTGACCTTGATGAAGCACTCCAGCACCATGAGTATCCAACCACGACGGAGGAATTGATCGAGGCCTATGACGACTATGAGGTCGAAACGCAGGACGGGTGGAAATCCCTTGATGAAGTGCTTGCCCCGACCGACAACCAAACGTACGATTCCGCTGATGACGTTCGAAGCCGGATACAGGGACTAATACATCGCTGATGAATACGCTCTAATCACCCCCGTCTCGTTAGTTGGACACCCGGGCTCTGATGCGTATGCACGCTCGAACGGGCAGCTGATTCGCTACATCGAAAGCGGAATGGACACAATTGCCGTGCGACACTCGTCCGCCACAGTCAGTGCCACTCATCTCATAGATTCACTCGAGATAGCCGAGATCACGCAGCCGTGCCCTCGTTTCATCGTCCATTCCGGAAAGCGCCTCGTCCGCATCGGCTGTTCCGTCGCCATCGTCGCCATCCCACTCGTCCACGCGCGTCTCGTAGCGTTCGAGCGCCGCCAGCGTTTCGGCGATGGCAGGGTCGTCGACGGCAGCCGGCGTCGTCTCCTCGGGGTCAGTGTCGAGTCGGTACGCCTCGTCCGGGATTCGCTCGTTTCGAACGTACTTGGCGTCCGGACGTCTCGCGGCGCGCATCCGCGAGTAAAACCGCGAGTCCTCGTCGATGTCGACACCGGCTTTCTTCGCTTTCGTCTCCAGCTGCTGGAGTTCGACGACCGGACGGTGGTAGTCGACGAAGGCGTACTCGCCGTCGTCGATGTCGCGGCTGTGAGTCAGAAGCGAGCGCTCCGGTTCGAACGGACGAGCACTGACGGCTCCGGGTGCGTCGGTCGCGGCGGCGCTTTCGAGCACCGTGTCGTAGAGGTCGAGCAACTCGACCTGCGTGTCGGTTCGCCCCGGGTCGAGGTCGGGGTGTTTCACCAGCAGCGGGACGTTCACGAGCGGGTCGTACACGCCGAACTCGTGGCCGTAGAGGTCGTGCTCGCCGTGCAACTCGCCGTGATCAGCACAGACGATGACGACCGTTTCCTCCCACTGGCCGGTGGTTTTCAAGTGCTCGAACAGTCGTCCGAGTTCGGCGTCGATGTGGTGGATTTCGGCGTCGTACAGCCCGCGAATCGCCACCCATTCCGCGTCGTCTATCTCGCGAGCGCCGCAGTTGTACTCCTTCGAGTTCTGACACACCGCGGCGGGGTCGACGTCCGGTGCGAATCGCTCGCGGTGTTCTGCGGGCGGGTAGTACGGCAGGTGTGCGTCCATGAGGTTGACGAAGGCGAACCAGCGGTCGTCGGCGCTGGCGTTGGCATCGATGAACGCACACGTCCGGTCAATAATCGCCGGTGTTTTCGAGTCCGCGCCATCGCCGTCGGCCAGATACTCGTGTACATCGTTGCCGAGTTCGACGAGGCGGTCTGCGAGCGGGCGAAACCGGCTCTCGTTGACCCGCTGCCAGAGGTCGGCCGCCAGCCCCGAGAACGCGTCACCAGGGAGCACCTCGAAGAAGTTGTCCTGTTCGTCGAATCCTGCCGTCAATCGGGTGTATGGGGTAATCCACGCGTTCGAGGAGTAACACGCGGTGGCGTAGCCTGCCGATGACAGCGTCTCCGCGAGCGTTCCCGTACCGTCGGAGAGAAACGGCGTCTCCTGGGTCGCGCCGTGTTCGGTCGGATACAGGCCGGTGAACATCGAAGCGTGGACGGGCAGCGTCCACGGAGCCTGTGCGACCGCTTGCTCATAGACGAGCGCCTCCTCGGCGAACTGTTCGAGTACCGGCGTCGTTTCCCGGTCGTAGCCGAACGGCGTCAGCCGGTCTTTTCGTACCGTGTCCATGACGACGAACAGGACGTTTCGACCGGTCTCCGTAGACATGTTCGTGCGTCGGAGTGGGTGGGTTCCCGACTTAAAACGCGTGGTGTCGTGGGGGGTGCTCCTCAGGCGCTTCGATACGTCCCACGGGCGGCGACGACCGCCTCGCCGTCCTCGTCCTCGACGATGATATCAGCGACGCCGATCACCGAGCCGTACCGGAGTAGTTCGGCCTGAGCAGTGAGGTCGGTCGTCGCCGCCTGCAGGTAGTCGATCCGCATATCGATAGTGAACGCCGGTTGCGGCTCTTCGAAGTTCGACATCACGGCCGCGGCTCCGACGTTATCGGCGAGCGCGAAGCTCACCGCGCCGTGGAGCACGGGCGTCTCACCGGCATCAAAACACATCTCCTCACGGAGGGGAAGTCGGCCGGTCGCGCGACCGTCGGCGGCGTGGGTGATCTCCATACCGAAGAACGCCGTCGGTCGCATTGCATTTATAAATTCGACAGGAGTCGAAGCCATCGTACACCGACCGGATGCGGGCCGCCCGAATACCGTTTCCGGTGCAGCGAGGCGTCAGCGGAGACGGGCCGATGGCTCGAACGGTGCGAAAAACGGTGAAAATCGTGGCCGTATCGGTTAGAACGGCGCTTCAGGGCCTTCGCTTTCGCCGCCGTCGTCGGCGGACTCGTGGCCGGGGAACGACGGTGACATGCCACCACCCATTCCGTCGTCGCCGCCCATTCCGGTGTCAGCGTGGACGGTGTTGATCTCGGGGATCTCTTGGGTCATACGCGACTTAATCGCCTGAATCGTCATCGGTGAGATACCGCAGCCCGAGCAGGCCCCACCGAGCATGATGGTGACCTCGCCGTTCTCGCGGTCGAGGTCGCGGATTGCGGCGCTGCCGCCGTGCATCTGGATCTGTGGGAAGTTGCGGCGAAGGAAGTTGGTGATTCGGTCGCGAAGGTCGTCGTCAGCGTCGACGGATTCGGTGCTCATACGAGCGTGTATGCAGCCCAGGGGTATGAACATTTGGCTCCCGTGGCGGTGTCGTGCGACGCGAGGAGTGAACACGGAGTGGAGCACGGAAATGAGATTTGACCGAACACGAAGCGTCCCGATTCACTGCTGTGTGACCTCTGCCGTACGGACGTCTGACGTGGATTTATGCGGTTTGGGGTGGCGCTATACAGTATGCCGACTCGCCGTCATCTACTTGTCGTTGCCGGCCTCGCCGCGACAGGCTCGGGCTGTATGGGTGTTCTCGGAAGCGAGGACGAGGAGCCGTCAGAACCCGCCGAAGGAGAGAACGAATCGGACGCTCCGGAGGGAGCCGTCCGTTTGGGCGAACTCGACGTCCAGAACAACAGCAGCGAACCACAACAGGTACAGCTCGCCATCGAAGCCGACGGGGAGTTACTCCACCTCGAAACGTACGAGTTCGACGAGGAGACGTCGAATACGAGCGTCGAGGGGCCGTGGGGCGACGAGCCGGCGAACTACCGGATTCACGCCAGCCTCAGCGATGACGAAGACGCCGTCGAGACGGCCGATGTCGCGGAGGGAATGGATGACGAGACGGAGTGCGTCCGTGCGCTCGTTCGCGTCGACGACGGTGGCCGACTCGGTGTCTGGACCGGTTCGGGCTGTAACGACAGCGGATTTTAGGCGAACGTGCGTTCGAGTTCGCGTTCGATCTCCTCGATGTACTCCGCGAGTACCGCCTCGAACTTCTCTTCGTCGACGAGCACGCCAGTCAGTCGTTCGTACGGGTCGTCGGGGAGTTCGACGGTAAACCCGGTTTCGTCGTCGAAAAACGGCTCTGATTCGTTGAGCACCTGCTGGTCGATGCCGTGAACGAGCGTCGAGTCGTAGCGCTCGTTCACCCGATTGAACGCGTTTTTGTATGCTTGCTGCAGCTGTGGGAAGAACTCTACGTACTTTTTTTCCTCGAAGGTGTCCGCGTCCATACTCACCGTTGGGAATCACACACTAAAAGCCGGTCGAACGCAACCGACTTCACGGTCGACCGAGACTGGGGGGTATGTACCGCAGCGGAGCGTTCGTTGCCGAGCAGATCACACCCACGTCCGAGGAGCAGGTGCAGCCGAACGGCGTCGACCTGACGCTCGAAGCCGTGTACGAACAACGCGAACCGGGCCGGATCGCTCGCGATGGGAAAGAGGTCGGCTCGCGACAGCGCCGCCTCGCAGACCCCGTCATCGAGGAGCCGTCGGCGGACGCGCTCACTGACGAAACCGACGCGTACTATCTCCCACCCGGAGGATACGTCGTGCAGTACGCCGAAATCGTCTCGATCCCCGAAGGACACGTCGGGTTTATTTACCCGCGGTCGTCGCTCATGCGCAACTCCTGTATGCTCAACACGGCCGTCTGGGACGCAGGCTACCGGGGGAAAGGAGAAGGGTTGCTGGAGGTTCACCACGACATCGAAATCGAAACCGGCGCACGCATCGCCCAGCTCGTGCTCGCCGAAGCCGACCACGAAGGCGTGTACGACGGGAGTTATCAACGAGAGCGGGTCGGGTCATCGACCCACGACTGACGTCGTTGGCTCCCGCCTCGGATGCGTGTGAGACGGGGGGTTGCGACGCATCCAATATAAAGAGCAGAGTATGCCCGGCAGTGAGAATACGGTGTCGAAGCGAGTAAATCGCGTGTATGCGAGGAGTTCACTCGGCCGTGGATCGTCCGTCCATGGGTGCGAGGCCGCCGTATCCTCACCGGTCAACGGACTCGGATAACGAACGGTCGTCGTTCGACCGTGTTCCTGCTCCCAGGGTGAGCACCTAAACGGACATTCGGACAGTCCATCGAGTAACGGAACCGAGACACCAACAGATCACATATGAACAGTTCAACAACGTACGAGAGACATGGTAGCCGGGGAGCTGCCTCATGACAGGGGAGTTCCTACGGCGATTCAGCGCGGTGCTCGTGGCTGTACTCGTCGTCTGTTCGTTCGCCGCACCGGCAGCGGCAGTCGTTGGAACCGATACCTCGGGGGACGGCTTGAGCGGCGTGTTCAACAGCGAGGATTCGAACGAGAGCGGTGAGGACGACGGGGGTGACGGGTTCGACGAGGACAGCGAAAGTACCGAGGAATCCGAAGAGGCTGACGAGTCGGACGGAAGCGATGAGTCGGACGAAAACGAGGAGTCGGATGACACCAGTAGCGACGAGGAGACCGACGACGCCGGAGACGACGGAAATGAGGAAACCACGACGGACGCCGAAAGCGATGAAGACGACGGCGACCGCGTCAACCGGACACGTGACCGTGTGCAGGACGCGGTGAACGAAACCGAAGACACGTTGAACCGGACGACGAACGAAACCGGAGACACCGTCGAGTCGGTGGGCGACGCAGTCAACGAGACCACGTCGTCGACAGCGAGCGCGGACGCCGAGGTCGGCGTCGACACCGTGGCATCGACCGGCGTCGAAATGGACGGATCCGCGCTGAAGTTCGATTACAACGCGACGGTCGTCGGGTCGAACGACACACTGGAGCTCGACGCCAGCGACCCCGGAGGTACAGTCGAAGACGAGCAAGTGGGTACGTTATCGACGATAAGTTCGACGCTTTCGGGAACGCTGTCGTTCGTCTCCACGGGAACGAAGACCGATAACGAGAATCCCGTCATTGGCGAGAGAGATGCCGACGACAACGAATCCGGTTCGGCGTCGGATACCGAGTATCGGATGGCCGCGACGACCGGAGGAGACGGCGAACCGCTGCCCGCCGGGCAGTCCGGTGGCGCGGCGCTCGGGCTCGGTGTCATCGCCGCGGCGGCCGCAGCTCGGAGCACGCCGCTGTTCTCCAGCTCGGCGATTCCGGCAGTCGGTTCGCTGTCCGCAGCCGGGTTCGCCTGGCCTACAGTGTTCAGCCGACTTCGGCCGTTTTTCTTCCCACTTCGGTACAGTCGGTACGACGACTCCGACCCACTCGAACACGAAGCACGCTCCCGTGTGTACGAGATCATCAACGACACGCCTGGTGCGTACCTTTCGGAACTCAGCGAAGAAGCCGATCTGCCGCTGTCGACGACGAGACACCACATCAAAGTGCTCGAACGTGAAGACCTCGTTTCGGGGGCGAAGCTCCGCGGGAAACGGCGATTCTACCCGGCGTACAGCGAAGGGCTCGAACTCGCCGCCGCGCTAAACGACGACTCGACGGCAGCGGTTCTCGACACGATCGGTCAGCTCGGAGCCGCATCGGTCAGTGACCTCGCTGACGAACTCGATCGAGACCCGAGCACCATCAGCCATCATCTTCAGCGGCTCGAAGAGGACGAAATAATTCTCAGAGAGCGTGAGGGGCGTGCGGTGATGAACCGCCTGTCGCCGGAGGCACGCACAGCGCTCGAACCGACACCCGCGTCCTCCCGGATCGAGGCGGGCGAGGCGCTGGCCGGTGGAGCCGACTAACCGGACGTTTCGAGTCTCAATTCGGCCAGAACATCTATAATAGCATGGGTGGTATCTGCGCCGAGCGAAGGGTAAATGGGGACAGACAGACCGACCGTTCTCGTTGTCGACGACGACAGAGAGTTAGCCGATCTGTACGCAGCGTGGCTCACGGATACGTACGACGTCCGCGTCACGTACAGCGGTACTGAGGCGCTCGACACACTCGATTCGAACGTAGACGTTGTGTTACTTGACCGATTGATGCCGGGGGTTTCCGGTGACGAGGTCGTCTCGAGCGCACACGAACAGGGGTACGACTGCCCTGTGGCGATGGTGACGGCTGTCAGACCCGATTTCGATATTCTAGAACTGGGCTTCGACGAGTACATCGTCAAACCGATCCGGTACGAAGAGCTTCACGACATCGTCGACTCGCTGCTTTCGCGAGCGACGTACGACGTTCAGTTACAGGAGTTGTACTCGCTCGTCTCGAAACGGGCGGTGCTCGAAGCCGAAAAACGACGGTTCGAACTCGAACGCGAGCCCGCATACCACGAACTGACGGCGCGGATACACCGACTGGAAACCGAACTCGACGAGACCACATCGAAGTTGACCGAACGGGACTTCGAAGTCGAACTCCGGAAGATCGGCATCGGAACCTGCGTGTAGTCCGGAGTTCGAGTCGGCGATGATCGAGACGTGAGCTGCGAGCGGCAGAGTGCTCGGTCGGCGACGGATTGGAACTTTAAGCGAGGAGTGCGCCGAGTTCGACTCCGACGAGTACTCCGGCGACGGCGAGAACGAGCGTACCAACGGC
>LKMJ01007878.1_pt1 | contig 10023 bp, 10 predicted proteins | sample 643391 | NCBI WGS metagenome assembly LKMJ01 (sample SAMN04112250, study PRJNA286221) | soda lake metagenome | biome: soda lake; feature: Kulunda Steppe; material: water; isolation source: sample PL-Br10 brine of Picturesque Lake | place: Russia: Kulunda steppe | collected 2010-07
TATCAAAATATTCCGCTGAAACGCGGTCAAATCACGTACAATACCCACTTCGGCGGCTGTCTGTGCCTCTGACATGGCTAGACGAGTGAAAGAAGGCAGGATATTTAACACTTCTTAACCATTAACCAATATTATTAGGTTGTATTGGCGGAAAATTACGGAGATGTAGCTTCGAACATTTACGAGAGAGGGCGCGCAATCCGGACAGTGCTGATAGTTTTCACTCTCGAACACGTTCGGATCCCGAAAGTACTTTTTGGCCGCCCGCAGGAGAGTAGACTGCATGACTAACCTCTGGGAAGACCTCGAAACTGGGCCGGATGCGCCCGACGAGATCTACGCTGTCGTCGAATGTCTGAAAGGCGAGCGCAACAAGTACGAGTACGACAAGGACGTACCGGGTGTCGTTCTGGATCGTGTGCTCCACAGCAACGTTCATTACCCGAGCGACTATGGCTTTCTGCCGCGCTCGTACTACGAGGATGGGGATCCGTTCGACGTCCTCGTGCTTGTCGAGGACCAGACGTTCCCCGGTTGTATCATCGAGGCTCGTCCCGTCGCCCTGATGAAGATGGACGACGACGGCGAACAGGATGATAAGGTGATCGCCGTTCCGACGGAGGACCCCCGCTACGACCACATCGAAGATCTACAGGATCTCCCCGACCAGCTCATCGACGAGATCGACGAGTTCTTCCAGACCTACAAGAACCTCGAAGCTGGCAAGGAAGTCGAAACGCTGGGCTGGGAAGACAAGGCGGCCGCCAAAGACGCGATCGAGCACTCGATGGAGCTCTACGACGAGAACTTCGACAGCCCGCGCAACTGAGAACGCTTTTCTATACGTCTTTCATTTCTCCGATACTCCGGAGTTATTCTCCACCCGGGACACATACGTTATGAGCATGGGTAATTTTTTACCCGTACAGCGGCTACCTCCGTACACAATGGCAACCAGTGACACTGCTCGCCGACCCCTCAACGAACGGCTCGACGGTGATCGATCGGTCGACGCTCGCGGTCAGGAGAGCCGTATCGGGATCGATCATCTGACGGTTGTCCCCGAGAACTTCGATCCGGAGACGGATACGGTCGACCAGTGACGCGACCGTGAGCCCCGACCGGGACGACTGCAAGGCTTGACGCGATCCGTGACGAGCGGAGTATCTCACAGTGAAAAGAACCTTCTTGTAGCAGTCCCCTCTATCCTGTCACATGGGTCTATTCGATCGGCTACGGGGCGACAACGTTCCGCGAGTCGCCTTCTTCGGCATTGACGGGGTGCCGTATAGTCTGCTCGCGGACCGGTTCGACGAGTTCGAGAACCTGGCAGCGATCGCAAACGAGGGAGGGGCCGGACCGATCGACAGTATCGTTCCCCCCGAATCGAGCGCCTGCTGGCCGAGCCTGACGACCGGGAAGAATCCCGGGAAAACGGGCGTATACGGCTTTCAAGACCGGGAAGTCGGAAGCTACGACACGTACGTCCCGATGGGGCGTGACGTGCAGGCCGAACGGGTCTGGGATGTCGCACAGGACAATGACCGAAAGGCCACAGTGATGAACGTTCCCGTCACGTTCCCACCACAGCGGAACGTCCAGCGGATGGTATCTGGCTTTCTCTCTCCCGGTATCGACAAGGCTGCCTATCCGGACGAGCTCGCCGATTATCTACAGGGGATCGATTACAGAATCGACGCGAACGCGAAACTCGGCCACAGCGAGGACAAGTCCGAGTTCATCGAGAACGCCCACGAGACGCTGGACCGTCGGTTCGAGGCATTCTCTCACTACCTCGAACAGGACGACTGGGACCTCTTTTTCGGCGTCTTCATGACGACTGACCGGGTCAACCACTTCCTGTTCGAGGACTACGAACGCGACGGCGAGTACAAAGAGGAGTTTCTCGACTTCTATCGAAAGCTCGATGACTACCTCGGCCAGCTCCGGGAGATGCTCGGTGACGACGTCACGATGGCTGTCGCCAGCGACCACGGCTTCACGACGCTCGACTACGAGGTCCATCTCAACGCCTGGCTCCAGCAGGAGGGCTGGCTTTCCTTCGAGGATGACGAGCACGACGAACTGGGTGACATCGCCGACGATACTCGGGCATACTCGCTGATCCCGGGCAGGATCTACCTCAACCTAGAAGGGCGGGAACCGCGCGGGAGCGTCCCCGAAGACGAGTACGAGGCGGTCCGGGGAGAACTCAAAGCCGAACTCGAAGCCCTGGAAGGGCCCGATGGCAACCCGGTAGCCGAGCGCGTCGTCGAGAAGGAGGACGCGTTCCGGGGCGACCACGACGACATCGCACCCGATCTCGTCGTGATCCCGAACCATGGCTACGATCTGAAAGCGGGATTCAAGGGCCACGACGAGGTCTTCGGTACCGGACCACGAAACGGAATGCACACGTTCGGGAACGCATCGCTGTTCATCGACCACCCGGAAGCCGAAATCAAGGATGCGGACCTGCTCGATATCACGCCAACGATTCTCGATCTACTCGACATCGAGTACGATCGTCCGGAGTACGACGGTGCGAGCCTGGTGTAGTGGCGATTAGTCGTGTCTCATGACGTTCCCGAGTTCCATGTCGATCGTCGATGGGCCGTGTACAGTGCTATCGCGGGAACGCTCTGGTTCGCCTTCACGCTACTACTCCTCGCTCTGCTGTACGTTGATCAGCGTCTGGCCCCCTCCGTCGCTGTGGATGGGAGTTTACTGAGCGGCCTCGTGATCGTCGTCTACTTCGTCTACGTCTACGACGGTCCGGACTCAGAATAGATCGTTTAGCTCGTCGTTCTGGAACTGTGCTGCTGGATCGGCGTCGCTCTCGGGCTGTTGCTCGTTGGCCTCCCTGGCACGTTCCATGAACTCCTTCATTCGGTCGGACCGCTCGACGCCCGAGAGCAACACGAGCGCCGCCAGCCGATCGGAATCGAGCGGGAAGTCCCCGCCGCGGACCTGCAGACTCCCGGTCTCGTCTTCGACCATCCGCCGCGCGCGCTCGACGCCCTTGCGCGGGATCGCTTCTGGCCTCCCGGCGACGACCAGCAGCGCTGCGTCGGCTGTCCGTGCGTCGGGCAAGCTCGTCCCGGTGAACAGCGCCTGACGGGCCGTACTCATCGTCGTAGTAACGTTCTCGGCGCTGTCCTCGCTCGCCGCTGCGCTCGCGTAGCCAAGTGCTGCGATGTCACCCTCTTTGAACGTGTTTATGACTTCGCTTGAGTCGACGACGCTTTCCCCGACACCCTCGATAGCCTCGCCAGAGGCCAACAGGAGCCCGACACGCTGTGCGATCGCTCGATTGATCGCATCGAACGCGTCACCCACGCTGTCGCCGGAACTGTGCCACGCGTCATTATCAACGAGCAGTGTCGAGTCGGCCTCGCGGACGAGCGTTTTGAGGGATCGACCGGCGTTCGCCTGATACATCGCTCCCTCGTCGCGACCGGGCAGGACGCCAAGTGCGTAGACAGGGATGTCGTAGATGCGGGCAAGCTCGCGGACCAGTACCGGCGCGCCACCGCTTCCCGTGCCGCCGCCGAGTCCGGCGACGACGAAGATCCCCTCGGCTTCCGCGGTGATCTGTCCGTCGAGTTGGCCCATCACCTCGCCAGTGTCTTCCTGCATGACCTCCGCGCCGAGTTCGTTATCGCCGCCGACGCCGTGGCCGTTCACTCTCGCCTGTCCGACGAGACAGGTATCTATCGAAAGCGATTGCAGATCTGCCTTCGCGCTGTTGACCGCGAGTGCCCCACGGATCGCATCGAACCCCATCCGGTGATCGAACTCGGCCAGCGCCTGGGTCAGCTTTCCCCCGGCCTGTCCGACCCCGATCAGTACGACCTTCATGACATCAGGGTATCACTGGACAGTGATCAACTTTCCCCCGGCGCTGGAGCACTCGCTCTCGAACCCCGACTTGGGTGCCACAGGTTTATATCACAACGGGCGGCCAGAGCCCCTGTGACCGATCTCGATACCGTCGACGAGCGGCTTCGTGCCGTCGAGCGGGCGATCTCCGATGGCGACGCCGACAACGTCGTACTGGCCGACCCGGACGGCGAACTGACAGAGCGAATCGAGACCCTCGAAGGGAACGTCGCCGAACTCGACGCCGCAGTTCAGGCGATCAGGGGCTACGTTGGCCATATTCGCTCGCTCGACGAATCCGTCGAACAGGAGGCGGACTCGGCGCTTGCAGCCGTCGATGACCTGCGTGAGCGCGTCGACCGGCTGGAAGCCGACGGACTGACGGAGGACAGGCCGCCCGCTCCTTCCACCGACCCGCCCTCCAGTGCCGCGTCGTATCCCGGCCGAGAGCACGACCGAGCGACCACTCCCCGGGAGCGCACATCGACCGATGGTGGCACCGCAAATCAAGAATACAACGAGCGACATACACAGCGGCGAGAGCTCCATCCAGCTTCAGCGGGTGCCTGCCCCTGTTGTGGCTCTCCTCGAGATAGTGGCTCTCACCGACACAGTCAGCCCTCGAAAGCGCCGGGAAGCGAACAGGCGGCCGAATCAGGATCCGCCCGCAACCGCCCCGATCGAGGGGAGGCGCCGAGCACCGATACACCGCCAGTGGAGAAGGTCGACGAGGACGGGCTGGTCGACCGCCTCCGGGGGAAGCTCTGAGGACAGATGAATCTCGGATCGGCCGCTTCGGAAATACTCGACCGGCTTCGTGACGACGACTGTACCGGGCGACCCCACGACTGTCAGTGCCAACCGTCTTTTCAGGACGACCGACTCGTGCTCGACGCCACTGACTGTCCGGAGAACGGGCGCCTCGGCGAGAGCGACGGCTGCCGGAGTGTGGTGGTCGACGCACTCACCAGACGAGACGTGGAGATGGTCGTGACCCGCTCCGATGGCCTTGACCGGATCTACGACGGCCGTGCCGCTGCACTGCTGGTAGCTGCTGGCCGATTCGTCGAGCAGGTCGCTGTCCACGATGCCGAACTCGCCAATACCGCTCGATCGGATCCGATCGATGCGTGTCGGAGTGCAACAGCGCGTACGCCGCCTGTCTCCCGAGTTGCGGCCGAAACCGGACTCGCGAGCGTCGCCGAGTCTGTCGAAGGCTACGAGACGGCGCTTCGACCGGCGCTTCGGTCAACGGTCGCCCGTGCACGCGTGGCGGCGCGACCACCGGCGAATACGGCACTCGTCGAAACGAGATCGCTCGGTACAGAAAGCACGGCCCGGATCTACCGCGATAGATCGACCGGCACCCGGACGTACCAGCTGGAACCGGCGATTACCGAGTTATCCCCGGCTGGAATCCGTCAGCTGGCGGACGCGTACGACCGGCTGGCTTCGGGAGCGATCGAGGGAGGTGACAGAGCGCCGGGTCGTGCGGTTCGAGCAGTCTGTGATAGCGACGACGAGATCGCACTGCTCTCCCGGATCCTCGCCAAACACACCCGGGAGTTCGGCGTCGTGACGGACCTGCTATCCGATGATTCCGTGTCGGACGTGTTCGTCACGACGCCGGTCGAATCGACGCCGGTGCGAGTGCTGTACGACGGTGACCGGTTGGCGACGAACGTCCGGCTCACCGAAGAGGGGGCTGCCGCCTTCGCCTCACGATTCCGTCGGTCGAGTGGCCGCGCCTTCTCTCGTGCCAGTCCGACGCTCGCGGCGACGACAGCCGCGGGAGAGTCGGCTGGAAGCGTCCGTGTTGCGGGCGTTACGGATCCCGTCAGCGACGGCACGGGCTTTGTCTTCCGGGATCACGGTGACGGGGCGCTGACGCTCCCGGCACTCGTCGAGAACGGAACGCTCCCTGCGGATGCGGCCGCCCTGTTATCAGTCGCTGTTCGACGCTCGGGGGCGGGACTGATCGCTGGAACCCGGGGTGCTGGCAAGACGACGACGCTCGGCGCGCTCCTGTGGGAACTGCCAGCTGGCACGCGAACCGTGGTTATCGAAGACACACCCGAGCTACCGGTCGAACAGTTACAGGAGACCGGTCGGGACGTTCAGGCGCTCGAAACCGCGGTCGACGTCGAGGACGGGCCGGGGATCTCACCAGCCGAGGCGCTCAGAACCGCCCTGCGGCTCGGCGAGGGGGCACTCGTCCTCGGCGAAGTCCGTGGTGAGGAAGCCCGCGTGCTCTACGAGGCGATGCGGGTCGGCGCGAGCGGCAGCGCCGTCCTCGGGACGATCCACGGCGACGGCGGCGAGTCCGTCCGGGAGCGGGTCATCTCCGATCTGGATGTCCCCGAGTCGTCGTTTGCCGTCACCGAGTTCGTCGCGACGCTCGAACCGTATCAGGGGCCGGACGGCCGGGCGCGACGGGTCCGATCGATCGAGGAACTCCTCGTCACCGACGAGGGGGTGACGTTTGCGCCACTGTACGAACTCGACGGGAGTGATCTGGTCACGACGGGGCGGATCGGACGCGGAGAGAGTCGACTGGTCGATAGCCTCGCGCGATCCGACGAGTCCTACGCCGACGTCCGGGGTCTGCTCGATCACTGGCAACGTGTTTTCGAGCGCCTCGCCGACAGCGGCCGGACGCGACCGCAGGCCGTCGCAGACGCTTACGCCCGGCAATCCCGATCGCGCGAGGGAGGGGATGCGTGATGCTGGCTCGACTCGTCGAGGGGCTCGCGCGGCTGTATCCGGCTCCCGTATCGACGAGCGAGGAGCTGCAACGCTCGCTGTCGTTTCTCGACGAGCCGGTTGCGGCCGAGACTGTTGTCAGGGCGGGCTTTGGCGCTTCCCTGGTCCTCGCCTGTCTCCTGATGCCGGTCGGTATCGTGTTTACAGACGTGCCTGTGTCGGTGGTAGTGTTTGGTTCCGCCACGGCAGCGCTCGTCTGTACACACCTGATTCACAGCGGCCCGGAGCTACTGGCCTCGGCGCGACGGTCGCTCGCGCTTGGTGCCGCGCCGGGGATCGTGGGCCGCGCGGTGCTCCGGATGCGGATCACGCCGACTACGGAGTCCGCTGCGAGTTTCGCTGCGTCGGCGGGCGATGGACCGCTGGCCGAGAGCCTGTCCGAACACGTTCGCCGGGCGCGGGGGCGATCCGATTCGGGATTCGAATCGTTCGCCGCCGAGTGGGACGACTGGTTCCCGGAACTCGGGCGGGCGGTGACCCTGGTTGGGACGGCGGCGGACGCCCAGCCCGAAGAGCGACCGCGTTCGCTCGATCGGGCGCTCAGAACGGTACTCGACGGAACCCGCGACCGGATGGCCGCGTTCGCAAACGAGATTCAGGGGCCAGCAACCGGACTGTACGCCTTCGGCGTGCTGTTACCGCTCGCGCTGATTGCCGTCCTCCCGGCGGCGGCGACCGCAGGCGTCCCCGTTACGCCGACTATGCTCGTGGTCGTCTACTGTCTGATCCTGCCGGGCGTCGTCCTACTCGGTTCGGTATGGCTTCTGTTGCGTCGGCCGGTCGCATTTCCGCCCCCAACCGTCGATCGGTCACATCCAGACATCGATGGTGAGTGGTGGAAACCGGCGTTCGTAGCCCTCGGGACGTGTCTCGGTATTGCCACCGTCGGAACGGCGTTGCTCCCCGCGTGGTCGGTGCCGCTGGCCGCAATTGTCACCGGGATCGGTGTCGGTCTATTTGCCTGGTTTCGCCCGGTCGTCCGCGTGCGAAACCACGCCCGCGCGGTTGAGGCGGGGCTCGTCGACGCACTGTACCTGATCGGTCGCGAGGTAGGAACGGGAACGGCGGTCGAGACCGCCATCGGCCGGACAGGGGATAGACTCGACGACGAGACTGGAGACGTGCTCTCCGAGGCGGTTCGACGTCAGCGGCAGCTACGGATCGACGTTCGGACGGCATTTCTCGGCGAGCACGGTGCGGTTGCGGAGATACCGAGTCCACGCGTTCAGAGTACGGCGACATTGCTTGCGCTGGCCGCACGAGAGGGCCGTCCAACAGGGAGTGCAATCGTCTCGATGGCCTCCCATCTGGAGGAGCTTCGGACCGTCGAGACGGACGCGAAACGACAACTCGGACGGATCACCGGGACGCTCCGCAGCACAGCAACGATCTTTGGGCCGCTCGTCGCTGGTATCACCGTTTCCCTCGCGGGTGAGATGGGTAGGCTGGATGCCACGAGTACCGAAACGGCGGCCGTTCCAGTCAGCGTGCTGGGACCGATTGTCGGAACCTACGTGGTGCTTCTAACGCTGATCCTGACCTCGCTTGCGGTCGGTCTGGAGAACGGTCTCGATCGGCCGCTGGTCGGCTATCGTGTCGGGGGTGCGCTGGTATGCTCGGTCTGGGTATTCATGGCTGCGTATATCGCAGGCGGATTGTTCGTCTGAGCGTCCACGAGTTTATACACGAACGGGCGGCGACAGGAGGTATGGTCGAACTCATGGATACTCTCGGGCGCGACACAGCAACACAGGTGAGCGGAGGTTCAGGTGCGAGCGTGGGCGGCGTCGCTGCTGCTGTCGACGTGGTCGCCACGAGCCCGCAAGTGTCGGCGGGAACGTACGCGCTGTCCGCTGATGCGATCAGAATCGGTCCCGACGGGGTGGCGCTCAGACGAGACGGCACGGTAACGAACGAGTGCTTCGCCGACCTCGTTACGCCCGTGTGCCATGGAACGCTCCTCTGGGAGCTACTGCGCGGTGCACGGCCGGATCACCTGTTCGAGACGGTGGATGGATTCGAGCGTGCGATCGACACGGCGCGAAGCCGGCAACGCGAGTGGCGTACCGACGTGGACACGATCCGTATTCGACCGGTCCGGTGGCGGGGTCTCGAGGCGACGCTTGTCGGCACCTGATCGGGACAAGGGACAACCGCTATGTACGCCGCGCCGCACGAGTTCGGTATGCTTCAGGATCAGCGCGTGGACGTAGATGGCCTCTCGGTCGACGGGCTACGGGCAGAGTACGACGAGGAGCTCCGGGCCGTGATCGACGGGCACGGTCCCGAGACCGTCGCTGCTGAATCGGACGTCGATGTTGGGACGGTTTCAGCGATTGCAGATGGGGAGTCCCCGCCGCTCTCGCTTTCGGACGCGGCGGCGATCCTCGCACTCGGCGAGGAGTATCCAGACGCCGAAACCATCGAGACGATGGCGTGTGAGCATCTGCTGCTCGGCATGTCGATGGCCGTGCTGGACGTCGACGCGCTGGCGAGCGAGGTAAGACTCGATCTCTCGGCAAAGGAGATCCAGCAGAAGCTCGAACGGCGTGCGGCGATGGATCTGGCGGAGTTCGTCGCCATCGAGTACGCGATCGCTGACCGACACTATTGAGGTTGGGCCGCTGCAACACTTGTGTCGATATACGGAGTTAACACGCCAGCGTGCGAACGACGGGTATGCGCGTTGGGATTCTCGGATGTGGCTACGTCGGGATCGAACTCGGTCGACAGTTGAGTGCGTCAGGCCACGAGGCCGTCGGTGTCAGGCGCTCCGACGAGGGTATCGAGGCGATCGAAGCGGCGGGGGTCGACGCCGTACAGGCGGATATCACCGACGCTGACGAACTGAGTGTGGTTCCCGATGTCGACGCCATCGTCTTCGCGGCGAGTTCCGGTGGCCGGGGAGCGGACGCCGCCCGTCAGATCTACGTCGATGGACTGCACCGGGCGATAGAGTCCTTCGGGACGCGCGAAAACCCGCCGGACAGGCTGATCTACACGTCCAGTACCGGTGTCTATGGGGACCACGGCGGCGACTGGGTGGATGAAACGACGCCGCTGGATCCGACCACTGAGAAGACGCGGGTGCTCGCGGAGGCCGAGCGTATCGCGACGGAGGTCGCGGCCGAGTACGGTATCGACGGAACGGTGGCGCGGTATGCCGGGCTGTACGGTCCGGAGCGATACCGGCTTGACCGGTACATCGAGGGGCCAGTGACGGAGGGATATCTGAACATGGTCCATCGTGAGGACGCTGCCGGAGCTGTCGCACACATTCTCCGAACGCGCCCGGCTGCAGACACATTCGTCGTCGTCGACGACGAACCGGTCTCGAAGTGGGAGTTTGCGGACTGGCTGGCTGCCGAGTGTGGACGA
>LKMJ01007880.1_pt1 | contig 10022 bp, 18 predicted proteins | sample 643391 | NCBI WGS metagenome assembly LKMJ01 (sample SAMN04112250, study PRJNA286221) | soda lake metagenome | biome: soda lake; feature: Kulunda Steppe; material: water; isolation source: sample PL-Br10 brine of Picturesque Lake | place: Russia: Kulunda steppe | collected 2010-07
GCACACACACACACACACACACACACACACACACACACACACACACACACACACACACGCACGCAACACCTGGGTTTGCGTGTGCAGGACGTGCTTGCCACCATGGTGCGGGGTCTAGCAGAGCGCGCCCAGCAGCTGCGGGGCCCCGACTTTGCCAACCTGTTCCTTGCGCTGGGGATATTTGATGTGCACCCGGGGCCCCGGATGCTGGGGCAGCTGCTCAGTTCAGCGGATGCAAAGCTGGCGATGATGCAGCCCGCGGAGCTGTGCAATATCTACTGGGGCCTGGGGCTCATGGTGCGTGGGGGAATGGAGGGGAGGATGGAGGGGGGGCAGGGGCTCGATGGCGTTGGCTTGCTTGTGTGCGCCCTTGCGGCTGTGCGACAGCGTCCTGGGGTGTGGACATCATGTGTAGGACAATCATCTGCATGCCAGGCGACCTGCTTGTCCAGGTGTCTGCATGCCAGGCTGCCTGCTTGTCCAGGTGACCCGCGCAATGCTAGGCCTCCTCCAGGCCAGCAGCCAGGCATGCAGGGGTCCCCAGCCCCTGCTGAAGGGGGCCACAAAGTGGAGCCCCTGCTGGAGTGGCCGCAAACAACCAGATATCCACCCTTGCTTGTGATCATGCGTGTGACAAGTGTGTGTGTGTGTGCTTGCAAAAGCACTCCTGTGTTCCAGTGCGCAGCAGCTCTGCACAAGCGCTCATGCACGGAGTCCAGCACGAGCACTGCGCCAAGCTTAAGCGTGCTGAGCTTGCGGAGGGCTTAAGTGCTTGCCGGAGCTCAGCACGCTCAAGCAAGCTCCCAGCACAGTCCAGCACCTGTAGCGTGGAGTTCACACAGGGATTAAGCGGGGGGTGCGCATAAGCCCCTTTCATGAGTGTCTGCTGCTCGGCCTGCACTCCCCTTGTGGCTGTGGGCTGATGGGTACCTAGCTGGCACAGTTTGAAGACAGTGCGCACATGAGCACATGCCCTGGTGCACGGGAGCACACACGCGCACGCACGATAACACACGTGCCCCTGTCCTCCATGAGCACCCACACTCCATGAGTACCCACACATTCCTCCATGAGTACCCACACTTGCCAGATATGTGGGTGCATTTGTGAGCACCTGCTCCCTGTGCGTGCTCTGTCACCAGCACATGCGCTCATAATGTGCGTGTGTGCAACTGTGTGTGTCGCGCTCCGGTTCCTGCTCAGATGCCAGCATGTGCAAAGCGCCCTAATGTGTGATGAATACTTTCGTGGGGAACATGCAGGAAAAGCAATACCGGCATGATCACATAAGAGCTCTTGTCCAGGACGCTTACTTACTGGCGCATGTACGCAAAACATGCGTGACGCAGGGGGAAGGTCTGCACCCCACAGCCGTGCACATTGCATCCCTGCTGCCAGACCACTACGAAGCAAACCGCCTGAGCCCCAGCCTTTTGCGCCAAACATTCACAGCCTTCCTGGCGGGCAAGCTCACGCTCGCCAACGCAGGCGACGGGGCAGGTGCGTGGTGTGGGTGGCGCATGACAGCAAGGCAGGGGGGGCGCAGGGTGGGTGGGAGAGAGTGGTGCGGGCTGGTTGTGCGTGAGGAGTGATTCCAAAGGTGGGTCCTCTGTAGGCACTCAATTGTGTGAAAGTGCGTGGGGAGTGATTCCAAAGGTGGGTCCTCTGTAGGCACTCAAATGTGTGAAAGGATAGCGTGTGTGAAATAGCTAAGCTGCAAGAGAGCAGCAGCGTGCAGGCGCTCACGAACTGCTGCGGACCTGAGCCGCCTTGGAGCCCGAAGCACCGGTCTGTGCGCCCTCACCCCTGTCAATGACCTATGTACTGGGAAGATGTGCTCACAAGAATGCATGGTAGCCACAGGAACAAGGTGCTCACAAGAATGCATGGTAGCCAGGAAGGATGTGCTTGGAAGATTGTACGGAAGCCAGCTGCGTAATTTGCCCTTCTGGATCCTGACAAATGACTTGCCAGATTCATCCCAGGCCCCCTGATTCCTGGGGCCAAGCCCTGCCCGCAGCAGGCTGCCTGTTCTCTCATGCTCCTGCTTCCATGGCACACACTTTACCCTCTGCTCGAAGGGTGCAGACGTGCTCCTGCTCCTGCTTTTATGGCACACACTTCACCCTCTGCTTGAAGGGTGCAGACGTGCTCCTGCTCCTGCTTCCATGGCACACACTTCACCCTCTGCTTGAAGGGTGCAGGCATGCTCCTGCTCCTGCTTCCACGGCACGCACTTCACCCTCTGCTTGAAGGGTGCAGGCATGCTCCTGCTCCTGCTTCCATGGCACACACTTCACCCTCTGCTTGAAGGGTGCAGACATGCTCCTGCTCCTGCTTCCACGGCACGCACTTCACCCTCTGCTTGAAGGGTGCAGGCATCCCTGCGCCACGCACTGCGTCCCCCTGGCTGTGCAGCCTTTCTAATGGTGTTCCAAAGGACCAGCCGACCTACCTGTCTTTCTTTGCAAGGCCTTGAGCTCCAATCTCAAGGAGCTTTCCCTTGCTCCACCTTGCCACTGTCGCATCATCCCCCCTCCCCTCTCGCAGACCCCAAGCTGGCCGCGGCCGCCGCCTCCATCTCCTTCCCCAGCCCCATGATGGATGCCATGAAGCGCGCGTGGGTGGCCAGCACCATAACGAGCAGCATGGCGCCGGCAGCCCTGGAGGCCGCCGCCGCAAGCGGGGAGGAGGGCGCTGGCGCCCACGCGGAGCCCAATCGTGCAGACAGCGGCAGCAGTGCGAGCAGCAGCGGCAGCGGTGGTGCTACCACACCCACCAGCGGCGGGCGTGTGGCGCGCAAGCCGGCGATGGGCGCTGCCGCGTCAACGTCAACAAAGCGTGCGCTGCCGCGGATCATGCAGGTGCGCGTGCGTGCTCGTGAGTACATGTATGTGTTTTTGTGTGTCTACTTTTGTCTGTGTGTAAGTGTGTACTTGTGTAAGTGTGTGTGCTGTGCTCTTGCCTCAGGCGCTGGAGCTCCCAATCAGGGCAGTCTCCAGCGCGCGCACCTTCCCTGCCGGCTGCGCTTACTTGTGAAACAAGCAGCGCCATAGTCACCCTGCTGCAGACGCCGGGTAGCCGCGCCGCGTTGCAAGGCAACCACGCTTGCTGTGCTACTTGCATGGAGCATGGCACCAAGCTTGCCCTGCCGCTCGATCGTACACAGCCAGGCGCAGGGCGTTGCACCTGGCCTGCTTCCTGCGCGCGCCACTGCCGCAGCTTTTTGGGCCCCGCCTCTCATCTGCTGCCCCACTGCAGCTGCTGGGCCTCCAGCGCTGCGCCTGACCTGCAGTCTGGGCTACTGCTGCTACACACCAGCATTGCCATCGCCCCGCTGCCCTGCCGCAGATGCTAGGCGTGCGGCACGGCGTCGGGCGGCCAACTGCGGACGGCCTGGTATCCATAGACATTGCCCTGCGCCCGGGCCCGGATCGCTTCCTCGCCCTGCAGGCAAGTGCAGCAAATCATCAGGGTTTACCCTTGCATTTGTGTGTGTGTGCGCATGCGTGTGTTAATGCATGTGAGAGGTGTGTATGTGAGCATGTACATGTGTGATGGTGCTCCTTGCCCTCCAGCGGAGACATGGGGCTGAGATGCACCTGCGTGCACGCTGATGTGCTAGCCGAACACCTTGTCAGTGTGCAGATTGTGCGCACACGCAAGCGTGTGCTTAATGCTGTGCTTTGGCCATTGTATGCGCGCACGCACAAGAGCTTAGGCGCAGGCTTTCAAGTCCCGTGGACGCTGCATGCCCATCGGCAAGCCAGGGCCAGCCATGAGGTGGTGCAGAGTGTGGGGGTTTGCAATGCTGCCATACTGCCTGCGCTGTGGTCTGCAAGCGCATGGGGTCTTGAAACTCATGAATGCAACCAATATCATACCATTTTGTAGATCAAAGTCAACGCAGATCTTTATGGGTGGATCCTCGACTGGACAGCAGTGGAGTGACCTCTTGCAGCACATTCTGCAGCCATGTAAGATGATGTGCACAGGAGTGCAAAGGAACGCCCTGCAGGAAGTGATCGCTTAGATTTTCTCTCACTGCTGGCGCAGGTGGTTGAGGAGCATGAGCACACGGCCAACACAGGGCAATTTTTAGGACCGCAGCGCTTCCAATCATCGGTCCTGGAAGCAAATGGCTGGGAGGTGAAGCACTTGATGGCAAAGGTGGGTGGAGTGGAAGGAGGAAAGGACCCCACGCACGGTATGCACTTGACTGAGCTGCAAATGTCTGTGCATACCTCGCACATGGTGTGCATACCTGCAAAGTTTGGACATGCTGACATGCACTCAGAAGCGCACACGCGCGCACGCACATCCGCACACAATCATGGACGTGCACAAAAGCTTTGGTCGCGCGTTCCTGGCCAATTGACTCAAAGATGTTGCACATTGCAACAGAGCCAATCGACTCAAAGATGTTGCACATTGCACTCAAAGATGTTGCGCATTGCACTCAAAGATGTTGCACATTGCAACAGAGGCACCTCTCTGACCACGAGACCAACATGCCCATCGCGGAAGCTCTAGCCCACAGCTTGTGACCCCCTCACGCGTGCCTGTGCAGGACCTTCGGATGCTGGATGAGGCGGCATGGCCTGCATTCATAGCTGAGCTGCTGCGCAACATGGGCGTGCGCGTGTCTCCAGACGCCTTGGCCAGTGCACAGGTACGCCTGTGAGCCTGTGGCCAGCCATGCGCAGCCCTGGGCCGCCTCAAAGCACCGCACACGAGCCCGTTTGCATGCAATAGAACAGGAGGGGGAATGTCAGGTGGAACGTGTTAGCCAGCTCTACTCTCTCTCTCTCTCTTTCGCTCCAAGTTTGCTGACTTGCTAGCTCTGATGCATGAATGCAGCAGGACACGCCCCCTTCCATGCATGCATGCATGCCGGTGCGCAGGCCCAGATGGCGGGTGGTGCCAAGCGTGGCCCGAGGAGGAACATCGGGGGGGGGGGCCGGTACACTGGCAGCGGCAGCCGAGGGGTGGACTTGCTGGTGGAGGGCGGCGGGCCCGTTGGCAGCCGTGCCAGGGGCCCAAGGCAAGGCCGGCCGCAGCTGCGCGGGCGGCGGCCGTAAGGGCCGTGGAGTGTCCTCCTGCCAGCAGGGTGGCCCAAACATGAGGAAAGCTCTGCAAGGGGTTAGCAGCGGGGCTCAGACTCTAGGAAACTTCTGTTCCTCCCCCCCTGGCCTTTAAATAGTCGCAAACCATCTTGCTCTTGGTAGAGGACCTCAAAAAGTAGGGTGGCTCAGCCAGAGTGCGTGGCATTGTATAGGTGAGGCATTGACTTTGCATGGCTTGAGGTTGTGATGTGAGGTGTTTTGTGCTTAACTTGACCCCACTTTTGTGCCAGATCACGAACAGGCTTACAATGGGAACTTTAACCCACGCACACCCATCCTCAGAAAACATGAGCTGCCCCTGTTCAACAGACGTAGCTTACAGTCAAATGAGCTGTCACACAAGTATTTGCTTGATTCCAGGTAAAATGATACCACAAGTAAGGTAATGCCGCTAAATGCGGCACTTCCTCATGGGAAACTCGGTTCAGCATTTACTCACTCCAACCTCCACCACATTGTGTTTACAGGACCATTTTGTCTATCTGGCTTTCTTTGACTCAAAAGTTTGAATTGGTATGCTATTCTCATAGGTCTGCCAGGAGTGGAAAGCTCACTGAGTGGCACTGACTCGGTGACCTTGGAATAAGTATGTCATGTTCACTCAGAGCAAAATCTGAGCATGTATGAGCCGTGCACCGTGATCACTTCTGGCCAGAAGGGGGTTACAAGGTACAAGGTAGGGTTAACCGCCATCCTGATTGTAAGGCCATTTTGTTGCTGGTCTTTGTCAGCCAAAGACTCGTTTATACTGTAAGATAAAATGACAGAGTTTGTTATGCCATTGAGAATGGAAATCAAAGACAGTGTCATGCCGAGGGACTGCTGCATCCAAACTAGACTCGTGGCATGATCATAACTGGGGTGACAACAGTCTGACAAGGCAAGGTTACTAAGAAACGATCAGTCAAAAAGACTACTAGCAGGCCTAGTAGGTTAGTTTACATAGCTATACCTGCCGAACGAAGGTAGCTTAGTAGGCCTAGTAGGCAAGGCATGCAGATTGTTAATGGGCCTCCACGGAAAAGGACTGGCAGAAAGGGGAAAAGACAACAAATACTTCTGTCTGAAAGAGAGCACACAAACAGTCTTGACAAAGAACACGCACCTCAATAAGTTTCACAGCATTTCCACTGGAGCCAACAGAGGAAAAACCACCAACAAATGCATGTACACACAATCGAACCCTCTTCACATTCCTCAGGCTCATAACATGCTTAGAGACTCCCTCGGAGGTCAAGGTACAGATTGCGAGGCGGCATCAGGGGAGCGCCCCCAGCGGGTTAAGAAGGTTTACAAGTTAGGTTACACAGCCGTATCCGCCGAACGAGGGCAGCTGAGCTGAAACCTAGCAGGCCTGCAACCTGACCTAATCTAAGGTGGCGCAACCTCGAGAAGAAAGGTAGTGTCTGGAAACTTGAAGTTTACAAGGTAGTGTTAATCAAATGGGTTGACAAGGGTGGTATAAATTGCGGTTGAACCGCAACTGGAAGTTATGCTTACTTTCAGGGGAGCTCTCAGCATCAGCGCCAGCAAATCCTTCTTCACTCAGGACCGGGACTCCAGTCAGATCACTCCCAACCAGCAGTACATCCATCTTGTAAAAGTCATGTATTGCTAAGATACCAGACCGGTCTGGTACCCCACTCAAAGCCGCCAATCGACAGCACAGCATGCTTTGTCACCACCTGTGGCGAGCCACAGGCAAAGTCAGCCTCCAACCATCCTTCTGGGAGTCGGTGGAACCTAGCTCCTCGAAAAACAACGAAGCTTGCCTTCAAGCTTCAAGTGTAACATATTTTGAACCAAAATACTGATGCTGCTCTGATGTAGACCGCTCTGACGCGGTCTCCGCTACAAGCATTTCCAGAGTATATGTATATATACATACGTAAACGTATAAGTTACATTAATCTCGAAACCAATTCAAGCGTGAAGCTCAAACTTCAGTATGTGTTGGAATGTGTCTGTAATGAATCGCCGCCACCAAAAGCAACAGCATGCTAGGCAAGCGTATGCTTATAAAATTGTGCCAGATCTCTCGTGATAACTTTTGCCACCCCTCATTATCATGGTCCGGAACGGGGCGCTGCTTGTCTCCGATTCCCATTGCCTTTACTTTTTCTAGGTTTTTTTCAGTGATTAATGTTTGTAATTTTTACTCTGGGTGCGTTCACAACACCGTGGTAAATGGTTAATCAGAAATTCAGAAATGCAATTTACCATAAACCACGTTTACAATTTTTGATCCTTAAACGTACAGTATTCAAGCAATGACGAATGTCATCATCAAAGGGTATATCTCTCTTGATCTAATCTCCTGGTATCTTACATACTTGGATGTGCATATTCAATTTGCATGGATGAAGTGCGAAAACAGATGCCCATGACAACAGATTGCACCTGCAGCGCCCAAACAGCTTCCAATCCATATTTGCTTTCAATCAATATTTGTTGATCGGAAATTCTGAAGTGCCAAAGCAATTTCGGTCCCAAATTTCTCCCAAATTTCTTTATAATTATAATTACTCAATTTATGGTTGAATGCGTTAAAATCCGTGGGGCTACCATGGAGCCACAGAAGCTGCCGTGCCACTACATTCAAGCGTGGGCGCTATTATCACTTGCCATAGTAGGCATCATATGGTTGAGGGAGGTAGGTTTGCTGTCTCCGGTTGGGAAAGCATTTGAGGATACGCACACATGCAAGCAGTTGCAACCATCCATTTTACCATCCCATCCCGTCCCATCCAATGCACCTGATTATATGCATGGGCTCATACCTTCAATGCCCGAGAAGTAGGCCTCCTTGAAGGGAATGATGCCTTGTTTGGTGCCTTGAAGGGAGTGAGGCCCAGTAAAGTCGACAATCGCAGGAATGCAGGGTTGCAATTGCCGCCCTGAGTAATGCAGGCACAGTTCAAACAGGGAATTATTACCCCAGCAGTTACAGACAGACATGTGCCATGTGGCCATGTGGCCATCTAGATCTGTGGCCACAGGTGTGGAGTGTGTGGTCATTCAGTATCAGTATGACTATTGGTTGGCGCGTGCTGGCTCCTGCAGGCCCGTGCACACGCAAAGATGCGCTGTACAGCATAGCACGTGTATGTTGTTCACAAGCATGCGTGCATGTGCTTTACTCAGAACTGGCGCCAGTGGGCAATGCAGTACTAGCTGATATGCCGTGTATGCATGCACGCGTGCAGCGCTGCAGGCTGCATTTATCATTAGTAGGGCCTAAGCAGTGCATCGCTGATCAATGCATCATGATGCACTGAAAATGCGGCGTTCAGCTGCACCATCTGAAAGTGATTGTCAGTGCAATTTTACACTGTCTCATTTTAAGGTTAAGTGCACCGACAATTATTTTCAGATGTCAATTGTGCAGCTGAACGGCACATGTACCATCACTTGATGATGGGATGCATTGCTAACAGCTTATGTACTCTGAACAGCGCCAGTCCTAAGGGTCTTCTTGAACGAGCTGACTGGCAGTTGGTCCCGGTTCACAAATTTGCCAATCCCCAGTCCAAACCTGAGCCTGGTGGTTGGTTAGGATGTTGGCTTCAAGTGCATAGATTCATTGGTCCTCCGACTGTTCCTGCACTTCCTCACTATGCCATGCCCGCAGGCAGGATCAATCCTGATGTCACCCATGCCCGCTTTCAGTCCGTTCTTGGGCCTGTCTGCCCTCCAATTCATGATCTGCTACTTTGCAGCTGAGCGACAGGAATATACTATTGTGAGTGCGCCAGATTGCTCTGGGGCAAGTGCTGCACTAACTGCTGGCCTCCCTCTGCACTGGCCACTGCACTCCCTGCTTGTTGCTGCACTGCCTGCTGGCCTTCCTGCTTGTTGCCTAAACTAACAAATTTAGGCTGGAGGGGCTGTTATCAACGACCCAGCCCCCAAATCCAGACAGGAAGTGTTCAAACTTACGCTGGTCAGGCCCTGCCCCTGCAAACATTCAATGGGAATCAATCATGCTTGTGCTGAGTAGTTCCACGTATCTACCCCTGCACACTTGCAGCTGTGGTGGACGGTCCTGTCCATCAGCATTCACAAGGATGTGGCATACCTGTCCATGTCATGGATGGGACAGGTGGGTCTAGTGCTGGGAGCAGTATTCGGAGGACATTACTTACCACGTGTTCCACTGGGGCGAAAAGGGGCTCAGGTTTTGCAGGAGCTGTAGGCCATGGCACGTGTTTTCTACATAGGTGCCTTCTGGGACAGCACAGACGGCTTGTGGGACAGTGCTGATGCGTTCTTGGCACTTGCCTGCACCAAATGATCTCGTCCGAATGCTCCCAACGAGGCATCAGCACTGTCCTTTTGAGGTATCCTACCTACCCCATGGCATCCCAACAAAGCATCAGTAAAAAACGTTTTTTTGTAAACATGTGCACGGCCAGAACGGAAGACCCCCCTAAGCACTCCATCAAGGCATGCCACATGTGAGAAAGACGCATTAGAATTTGAGAGGCGAGCCGGTGTGTGTATGTGTGTGTGTGTGTCTTCAAAGGCCACCCTAACCATTTCCTGCTTGTGTCGTAGTGCCCCTCATGCCCTCTGTGCTTGCATCCAGTTGCCTGGGTCCCTGTACTTCATGCCAGGGCACGAGTGCACCACGATTTCCTTTCACTCTTCCTTGTCCACTCTTTGGCCACAGGCACTGCATCCTCTGTTCACACTCTTGGACTTCTTTCCCATGCTGACCACTAGTGTCCCAGAAATGGTGAGTGATGCTGACCACTAGTGTCCCAGAAATGGTGAGTGATGCTGACCACCTAGTGTCCCAGAAATGGTGAGTGATGCTGACCACTAGTGTCCCAGAAATGGTGAGTGATGCTGACCACTAGTGTCCCAGAAATGGTGAGTGATGCTGACCACCTA
>LKMJ01007881.1_pt1 | contig 10022 bp, 14 predicted proteins | sample 643391 | NCBI WGS metagenome assembly LKMJ01 (sample SAMN04112250, study PRJNA286221) | soda lake metagenome | biome: soda lake; feature: Kulunda Steppe; material: water; isolation source: sample PL-Br10 brine of Picturesque Lake | place: Russia: Kulunda steppe | collected 2010-07
AAGAATTATAACCATCCGGGTCATTGACATTCTCACCACATCCTGAAGGGTAAGAAATTACTTCATTCCGGTTATTTCAAATCTCGCCCCACCAAGTTCAGTCCCATCTGTAACTGTAATATTCCATCCATGAGCTTCGACAATCTGTGAAATGATTGAAAGTCCAAATCCAGTTCCATCATCTGAAAACGTCGCACCATGGTCGAATATTTCATCCTTATTTTCATCTGGAACTCCGGGGCCATTATCTTCAATATAAAACCCATCTGAATCAGTAAGTTTTCCAATGCGAATTTCTGTTTCAGTTGATTCTGAATGTTCTTTTGCATTCCTGAACAAATTCTCAAACACATTTTTCATTCTGTCTGCATCTGCATTGAATTTAAATGTATTTTCAACTGTCAACGTGGTGTTGTCTAAATTAATCATTTCAAACGATTTGTGCGCTTCCGTTTCTAAATCAAGTTCAGTCGTATCTTCAACATGTTTCCCTTCGCGTGCTAATTCCAGTAAATCACTGATCATTGTTTCCATTCGTTCGTGTCCTTTTTCAATATTATCAAAGTACGTATCATTATCAGGTTCTTTCCGAGCGAGGTCAGTGTATCCTTGAGCCATATTCAATGGATTACGAAGGTCATGTGATAGAACCGAAGCAAACTGTTCTAACTGTTCATTCTGATGTTCCAATTCATCACGCTGTGATTCTAACATGTACTTCTGTTGTTGCAATTCTTCTTTCTGTTGTTCAAGTTCATATTGGTGTTGTTTTAATTTCGTCACTTTCTCAAATGAAAGTGTTGTACCAACATAATTTCCTTCGTCATCATCAAATGGTTTAATACAAATCGTATAAATCTCTCCATTTCTTAATTCAACGTCGTTAATCATTTTTCCTTCAGAAAGTCCATTTGGAACATATTTTTTCAGTTCAGGAATTTGATCAAATATATTTGTGTTATAAACATCATTGTATGGCTCATCAATTAAATCAGTTCCACTTACATTAGTGTCTATAATCAAATCTTTGTCATTAACAACAAAAACTGATTGTGGTAATTCTTCAATGATAGTTGCGCGTGCAACTGGAATGATGTTAAAGAACCCATATCTACGAATTGCACCCCATATAAATAATGAAGCCACTGAAAATGCCATTGGTATAATATGAATGTCTGGATATGGGTGGATGCGTAATACACTAATCAATGCCCCAAGAAGCATTATAATACTAGCTAAGACCATCAATTGGTATTGTCGTTTATTCTGGTTTGTAAGATTACGGCCTTTCCATAAAAAGAAAAGAATACCGGGAATTGAATACACAAACAATGCGAACATCCATAAACGTAAAATGCTGAGATGTTCATTAAATGAATCTACAATTGTAACTCCATCAACCGTATGTATTGTTGGATATGTGCCAATATTTTGCATAATAATTGCCATGATTGACACCATGATAATATATAATGGAATGAATGAAAGATTTGTTAATCTCACAGATGGATGTTCAAATGTATATTGATATGCGAACGCTGACCATCCCCAACACATCATTGCAATGAAAGGGAACGTAGCAAAGTAAATTAAATGCTGAATGTACACATCATTTAAAACCATCTGAAGAACAATTGCTAATGACCAGACTCCGTTTGCAAAAGTAAACAATGTAAAGTATTGGATAGCAGTTTCCTGTCTATGGTTGAATGAAAAATACGTAAATAAAAATGACAATAGACAAGAAATGATTGCCAAATAGAGATATGGATGTAAAAAAGCAGGCTGATCAATCATATTGTAGTATAATATTCTCAATGGCATAAAATCATTGGGTTATATTATATCTAAACGCCAAAATTCATTCCGTAAATTGTATATTAATCACCATTTTAACTTTGAGAGACTGGTACACAGATAGCATAAACTATAAATACTTAGGGCGTGTAGATAGATGTATGTCTGAACAAATTCAGAAAGCAGAAAATGATGTGTTTGTTGAACAAGTTGATTATGGTCACACTGGAAAAGCACACCACACCCGCCGCGATGAATTTATTGCAAATGGTGTGTATGCGGAAGCAGGGTTTGATACCACTCGGTTCCCTAGTCCAACCCAATTTTTGTTTGCTCTCATTGAAGGTGGGGTCGTTGATACTGACCTTGCAGGAATGGAAATTGATGAAGGTGTGTACTACAACCCACACAAAGATTCGCACTACAATGAAGTTCATCGAAACCCACACAATTATAACTTCACTTGGAGTGATGGTGAAGTCCTAATTGTAACTTCGATTAACCCATTCACTGGTCGACATGGAATGAAAGATTATGATGCCATGCTTGAGGCTTCTGAACAAGGACTTCCAAACCGAAAGAATGTCTGTGGTTATATCGGCATTGAAGGCAAAAAAGAGCGCGTTGATCGACTTGTTGCGTCTCTCAAAGCCAACTCCAATCATGTGAAAGGCTTCGACCCTGACGAACGTTCGTTCGTATAAACTAACGACAAGCAAAACCCTATACCTACGACATTTCTTTAATAATTTTAATTAAAGACATTTCCATATTTTCATGTGAATATTGTCACTACTCTTACGGAAACACAGTATCTCTCAAAGAATACTACAGAAACTAACTATTCTTCGACAATATATAGTGCTTCAGAATCAACCAGTTCCTTGAATCGGTCAACAGTCACAGGAAGGTTAAGTTGAGAACGAAGGTCACGAATCACAACATATCGCGCTTTAGGATCAATATCAACATTCGACGGACAATGGTATTTGGCACGCCGACCTGAATTTTCGGCTACAAATTCCCCATCCAGATTTGTCGCATGAACACGCATTGAATTGTATCCCTCACATGGGTCTTGATATTCGCTTTCATCCCATTCAGGATTCATGAGTTTATTCGGTGCAACATCTTGGGTTCGATTAACCACGCTATCTTTTGAAATCTCATTCATCCCAATGAGAACTGGACTACCAACCATTGTAACACCATCTTCGGACATACTACAATATACAACACCCACCAACTTAATTGTTACTATTAGGGCTAAATGGCTACCAGTCAATTCTACATAAGGATGTTAATATGTGTTAATATACTATAGACGATATATTAATAAAACTTTTACCTGTGCAATTCCAACAAGTGATTACGATGGCAGATAAATACAAACTTACGGAAGCAGTTGAAGGGTTTAGTGAAGGAGACGTTCTTGAGGTTGCATCACGGTACGGTGCAGACCACGTATATGACGTGCGCCTTGTATCAGCCCGACCAACTGAAACAGGATCAGTAGAATTGACAACAGAAGAACTTTCTGAAGTTGCAGAACCAGTCGAAGTTAAGGCCGGAGCGTAAACGGAAACTCCGTCACTTACAGAAACTATTCTTCAGTTTCGTTTAGCTCAATATTTTCCGCATAGTCAGTAGTCCATCGGTCTAATGGATACGAATGGTCTTTTTCAACATCTCCAGTAACCAAAAACGTTGGATATGCAGATTCTTCCTCATACTTCAATTCATATTCATATCCAAATTTTTCATCTTCAGAAGCAATATTTTCCTGCGTTTCATCAATAATATTAAGAAATGCATCAATTCCAGTTGTATCATTCAGCCGTTCATCAAATTCACGAACCTTTTCCAGCATTTCAGGTGGTTTGACACTGTCACTAAATCGAATGAAAATTCCATGTGGCGATTCAACAATTCCAACGATTTTAATCTGTAGTTCAGTATATACTGCCATTTCATTATATTATAAGAACTAAAAACGTATAAAGTATTTCACGACGGCAATTATGAAATAAACTATACCCCGCCCACATACCATTAGTTATAAATACTAACAGTACATATATTCATATGAACCATGAGAACTGAGTTTACTGTCACGGTAAATGGGAGCGATAATGAAGCAATTGCTGCGTCAATTGAAGATTCGATTGATGAGGCAGATGTAAGTGTTGGGAATGAGGTTACAATTACAGTCCATACAGCATCGTATGGTGGCCCACGCCGAAACAGTCGTGTTATTGAAACGCTTGAACAGTTGGATAGTGAAGTGTGGGAAGACGCACAATTCGTTGAGGAAACTGGTGATAAGCGACTTGAAGGATCGTTATGGAATGGGCCAAGTGGCGTTTCATTCCATGAAGTGAGCGAGATTCCAGTATAAAACAAAACACACAATCGGTTGTAATCATTTTGAAATGATTACTTATTCTTTTTACCGTTGTAGTAAGTACTGAATTGTATGCAAAATGGTACTGGGAAATTACAAGTAATAACTGGGTGTATGTATTCTGGTAAGACAACAGAGTTGATTAGGAGATTAAAGCGTGCTGAGGTGGCAAATTTGTCCATAGAAGTGATTTCTCCTGACATTGATGATAGATATGGCGTTGAAACAATTGGATCGCATGATGGGCGAAAATGGGATGCTACAGTTGTTTCTACTCGTCCTGAAGATGTTGAGCAGTTATCAGAAACTATTGATGTAAATGATGTTGATGTTCTTGGAATTGATGAAGCTAACTTTTTCCCGAATGAGTTAGTTGATGTATGCGAGTATTTGGCGAATGAAGGAGTCTGTGTTATTGTAAGTGGATTAGATACGAAATTTAATGGGGATGTCTTTTCTCCCCTTCCAAAACTAATGGCGTTGTCAGATCAAGTTGATAAATTACATGCTGTATGTGATGAATGTGGTTCATATCATGCAACATACACACAACGGTTAGTTGATGGAAAACCTGCACATGTTGATGATCCTGTTATTATGGTTGGTGCAGAAGAAACGTATGAAGCTCGTTGTCGTGAGTGCCATACTGTTCTATCAAACTGAAATAATTCAGTTTCACATATTTTCGTTATTTGTTTCTAAAGAAGAAAAGAAAAAGTGGAAGTTGTACGCATTATTCTGGTGAATAATCTCTATCTTGGTATAATGCGCACATTCTTTCTTCATTGTCATCTACGACAATACGAATGTGTTCAACTTCACCGTCATCAAATTCAACTGTTCGGGCAAGTTGTCCTGTAATGAGAAGTTTGTCTAACATGTTCTCATTCAGTGTGAATTGTCTTACTTTCATAATCTTCTTGTCACCTCCGTAATATGTAATTGTGTAATAACTTTTATATAGGGAAGGGATGAATGAAAATGTAGAATTTAAAAGGTGAAACTGTTCACTGAGTGATTTTATTCTGTAAGAAGAAATGTGGTGTAACTTCTACCAATTGTTCCATTGAGTCAAAACGTGTTACATCTGTATGAGTACGATAATATTCTTCATTGTCCATATTTTGCCATTCATGGCGTGGAATATGAACTGCGTTAATTCCAGCCGTGATTGCTGCTTTAATATCACTTTTCAATGAGTTTCCAACATGGTATGCGCTTTTTGGTGGACAATCGTATGTATCAAGAAGTTGTTGAATTTGTTCGTGTTTTGTTCCAATTGGAGTAATATGAACATTTGTAAAGTATTCTTGAAGATTTAGTCCGTCAATTTTTCGTTGCTGTACCCGTTCATCACCTGCTGTAATTAAATGAAGGTGTACACCCTCCTCATTCAAAATAGTAAGGAACTTCTCTGCGCCACCCATAAATCCACGTTTCGCATATTCTTCTGGTGTTTTGTACACACTGTATCCAATATTACGCACAGTTTCAATATCGGTTTCTACTGGTGAATCTACAAGTTTAACAAATGCATCTACCATAGATTCAGGGAAACGTTCCATTCGCAGACCATATTTTTCAACGTTTTTTGTATCTGATTTGTTGTATGCTTCACGAACTACATCTTGTGATACATTTGCTTTGTCAGATGTAAAATTCAAAAACTCATCTTTTGCATCAGTGTAATCAAAACCATTCAACATTAATGTGTCATCAAGATCAACACATACGATTGGTTTCATTACATAATAATACAAATCCAACAAATATAATCATTTGGGTATTATAGAAATCGGGTTGCGTCACCCATCTATTATTATATATGATGCTCCCATTCCTACTATCTTTTTCACACGTCTATCATACAGTTGTTCATTTTTTGTATGAACAGTGACTGATCCTCCGGGCTTTATAATAGCTTTTTCACCATTTACAGTTTTCCCAATGAACTTCCCTGAATGATCATATGTTTCAACTTTCATACGAAAACTGTCAATCTCATCGAAGTGTATCATTTCGTATGCAATCGTCACAATAGACCCAAGTGGTGGTAGTCCCCGTGTCATTGGCCCACTCATATACCATATAACCGATGGAGAACTAATTAAAAGTAGTGATATTATTTGACACAAATAAAAATCTACAAATATATTATTTGGTAAGTAATCAAGTTTTACTCACTATTATCTACGTCATTCAACACGGTTTCCCAATCTGAGATATGTTGCAATTTCATTTCTTTATCAGTTTTTGTTGTAATGATTACAGTTCCGACATTGTATCGCTTTTGCCACCATGATTGAGTTCGATCAATAGTCTCAATACTACTACGTGTAATTGATTCTGTTTTTTCACCAATGACATTTATCCGCTTATTGATTGTTGGTTCGGAAATTTCATACTGTGTTTGCCCCCACCCATTATATAGTGCAATTGTAAAGAAAAATTGAACCGCCAAAAACCCAATAATGACAATATTAAGGCCAATAAACCCAATTGCATATATAATAAGTAATAGTGTTGTGACACCAACTGCCGCTTCAAATGATTCCCTAAATGCTGATGATAATGCAGACTTTTGATTTGGGATTAACCGATCCATATGTATATAACTATAATACACACGGATATATTATACTGTCTTCAAAGAAAACATATGACCGAAAATGATGGGCCTTACCAGATTTGAACCGGCGATCACCAAGTTATGAGCTTGGGGCTTTAACCAAACTAAGCTAAAGGCCCGCTACGTCTATTGATTCACACCATAGACATATAAAGGTTAAGAAATGAAAAGAATCGTATTAACTTGTATCCAATCTCAATTATTCTTCGACTTCAATAATTTCAAGAAGTTCAACTGAGTCCCAATAACTATCAGGCTCTTTGCTAAGTTCATACTTTTCTTCAGTTCCGTATAGTAACGCTGGTTTGCTATATTCACCATCTTTCTCAAGAACCATCACATACACATCATCAGAACATTCATCAGCCGTTAGTGGTTCCCATTCATCAACAGGGTAATCATCATATGAGAAAAACCCTTTATACATGAAGCTTGTTTCACCACATTCTGGACATTTTGCAAGACTTTTCTGTTTTTCTGACCGAATACAAATCATCTCATGGTCACAGTTCCAACATTCACCACGGAAATACGTTGTACTACCATGTCGTCCAATAATAGACTTTACACCAATATGTTTTCGGTATTCTTTTTTACCACGACACCCACCAAGAGAACGCTTTTCATTTTTAATCAGACTTGACTCAATATTAATCATATTAATGTCATCTGGCGCATCAGGGTGTACTCCACTCATATATACATATAGTCACTGTAAGTATTTAAAATTGATGATTTAATCCAAAACATAAACCTTTGTCACTAATTCATATTGCTACTATTATGAAAACAAGGCCGAACTGGATTTGAACCAGTGCCCTAACGGAGTGTTCACAACAATGCGTGTTGCTGTCCCATATGGCCACTCTGGTAAGTGAAACTCCTAAGCTCTGCCTACTGAGCTATCGGCCTCAATGAGCAATACGATCCATATATAGTTAAAATTAATGAATACGGCGAATATATCACACAATAATAGTTTCAATTCGGATATTCATGACCTTCCAATTTAGACTCAATACTATCACCAAGAACTGTCCCAATCCCTGCAACAGACTGAAGTGACTGTGAAGAAGGATTCGTACCATTTTTAATTTGCCGCTGACAATGAACTACAATTCCCCACATAATCCCATCGTGTACACCAACTACTGTTCCAATCTTTGTTGATAACCAATTGAATGTCCGTGAATCAATAATTTTAACGTCTTCCTTATTAGATTTCTGAATTGATTCTTTCATTTCTTCCACCGTAACTACAGATTCAGATTTCCATATACGGCGTTGATTATTAGTAACAACAACGTATCTAATCTCATCATTATGATAATACCAAATACGAACGCCCCCTGCAATATCTTGTCTAATGGCGTCAGTTTCTGGATTTAGCCCAATAATGTCAACAATACCAGCAATATTCCGAAACTCTGTAGCTGTTTCAGGCTCATCCAGACTAAATGTTTGCATACAGATTAATTATACATTCACAGTAATAATGGTTTGTGAATATACTTATCAAGAACCATTAACCACCATTGCCATTCAATAGAACCGAGTAGAAAAGAAACGTTCAATCAAATAACCGTATTACAGATTTTCTTCAATCATTTTGATGCGGTGTTGTTCGATAAGGTCGCCAAATTCACCACCACCAATCGTATCGCCAATGTCACTTTGGTCAATACCTTCGGCTTCCATAACATGCTGACCATCAACAGTCTCAATTGCATTGATAGCAATATCAATGCGTCTATTAATCTCATCAGTATCGGCAATGAAGTTGACTTTGTCACTGCCAATTGGCATAATGCCAGCGATACCAACCGCGTTCTCACGATTCAATCCATTGCTACTGTTGAGACTAAGAGAAACGTCAAGTAGCCTTTTGTTACTAATCTGTGGGATGATTCTAACAGTTTCAATCATCGTAGCCCCGTCACGCATAGCTCTACGTTCTTCATTCGTGAGAACTTTATTCATTCCATCAACCTCATCATTCTCATTAATGATGGGAGATTCGTTGTTCTCAATAAAGAGGTTGGTTGCGTCAGAACCGAGAGCAAACCCTAACGCCCCAAAGAGTCCATTAACATCATTCCCAATATTTTCATGCGATAGGCGAATAATGCGGCTAATTTCATCCATATCAGCAGTTCTAATTGCAGGGAAGGAAAACTGAAGGGCGTCAGTTTTCTCAAGTTCAGTGAAGAACCTGTTTGGCTTTTCAGACTGCTTGAAGGCTTTACGCATTTCTTGAACCAGACGCTCACGCGGAAGGGTTTCAACCTTTGGAGCGATTTCACGGGCCAGTTCGCGGGTTTCAGGGGCAATTTGTTCATCAAATCGGCCAGCGAAACGGGCCATACGAACAACACGCAATGGGTCTTCACGGAACGCTTCACTAACATGGCGAACAATACCCTGTTCAATATCATCTTTCCCACCAAATGGGTCAAACAGTTCACCCGTGCGAATATTAAACGCTAAAGCGTTCATCGTAAGGTCACGACGCTCAAGATCAATTGCAACGGCTTCATTAACCGGCGTATCAGACGAAACAATTGACATTTCAAAATCTTGCGTCCCATTTCCGGTACTTTTCTCAGTACGCGGAAGGGCAACTTCACGGTTAAGCGTATCCATGAAAACAGGGAACGCAGTTTCAGGGTTAACCTGCTTTTTCATTTGAACCTGAAGACGTGGAATACTCTCATCAACCTCATTTGGCTTTGGAACAGCCATAATATCAATATCATCAGGGTCTTCACCACGTAGCGCGTCACGAACCGCACCCCCGACTACAAAGACTTCAAAGCCGTCAAACTCATCACCAACCTCAATTTCCATCAAACTCTCAAGATTCCCGTTCATACTCTAAACAACACACCATAGGTATTTATAGCTTATGATATGGTAGAGAAAATATGGTAATAGTACTAACCATTATTTATATATACTACCATCCCGTACAACAAAAAGTAAATGATGAAAATCAATACGGGAATATACCGAATTGGAGAAACAGAGACTCAAAGAGAAAATCCGGTTGAAGTACTTGTTGCACGCGGAAGGTCAATTAACACGTCAGACGCATACGGATTCAATAACATTCGCCATATGCAAGTTGAAAGATGGTATATCGTGTACGTTGTCACTCACATTGCACATGACCGTGGAACAAATGAAGAATAC
>LKMJ01007882.1_pt1 | contig 10021 bp, 13 predicted proteins | sample 643391 | NCBI WGS metagenome assembly LKMJ01 (sample SAMN04112250, study PRJNA286221) | soda lake metagenome | biome: soda lake; feature: Kulunda Steppe; material: water; isolation source: sample PL-Br10 brine of Picturesque Lake | place: Russia: Kulunda steppe | collected 2010-07
ACCACCACCACCACCACCACCACCACCACCACCAGCACAGCGTATGCGTGCACAGTGTGTCTGGCATGCACATGCACACTTACACACATGTGCACACACGCCTACACACCTGAACCGAGCATCTCATGTCAAGTCTAACATAACATACGCGCCTCATCCTCTCTGCCCGGGTCCCCCAAATCAGGCCGCATTAAAGGGGGGAACTCACATGGATGAGGTCTCCCCGGCACGGGCCCAAACACGCTTGCACCAAAGCGCTCATGCCCGCCGACTTCTTCCTCCGTGGCGTCCCCCGAATCAGACCACGCCAGGCCCAAAAGAAGCCGCCCACTGGACAAGATTGCACAGCCACGTGCCATCACACAAGTGCACAGCCACATGCCATCAAGTACGTGCAGCCACGTGCCATCACACAAGTGCCATCACACGAGTGCACACAAGCGTGCACGCGCACCCACCTCCTCCTCCGTGTCTCCGTAGTGACACGCCATGCGGTACGCGCGCACGAGGTGCTTCATCGTGCCCAGCGGGGCGTCGGCCTTGGCAGCCGCGCACCACTTGTTGACCAGCTGGCTCGTGACAATGAGGGGCGCTGCAGGCATACGCGCGCATAACAGCGAGGGGTGCTGCAGGCACACATGCGTGCACACTCAGCGCATAGGGGCGGCGGCCGTAAAGCGCGAACAGGGTACCAGGCATGTGTGCACATGCGCACACACACGTACACTCGCCATGGCAGCGGTGGCTTTTGAGTGTACAAAGCGAGCAGTGTGCCAGGCATATGAGTGCACACACACGCGCACACACATACAGGTCGTCTGGCGGCGGCTGCCATGCGCACTGCGCGAGCAGGGGCGCCAGCCGTGAAAATCCACCTTAGCTTGCAGGTGCCCTGTAGCAGTCAACCCAGCCCCTGCATACAGACTGCCCAGATCCCAGTGCCACAACGAACAGACAGCTGCTTCACAATCACTGAGACTGCTGCCAAGATACCAGCACCAACGCCCAATTTGAGTTGGCACGTGAACGCCCAATCTGTGTTGACACATGCATGCATGCCCAGGATCCTATGCTGGCAGGTGCATGCACGCCCGCACCCCAGCTCCCCGCAGCACCCTGGGCACGAGCACGGACAAAAAGGCACGAGCGCTGACAAAAAGGCCCTGGGCACGAGCGCGGACGAAAAGGCGCCAACAATGGAGGCAGGGCTCACAATGGCACTGAGGTTATTGCGCTGCAGAGCCAATCGCCGTGAACCAGAGCTGGCCTCAGAATGGGATGGCTGCTCAGAATGGAACCACAAAGCTGGCCTCAGAATGGAACGGCTGCTCAGAATGGAACCACAAAGCTGGCCTCAGAATGGAACGGCTGCCTCAGAATGGAACCACAAAGCTGGCCTCAGAATGGAACGGCTGCCTCAGAATGGAGCCATAGAGCTGGCCTCAGAATGGAACCATAGAGCTGGCCTCAGAATGGGATGGCTGCTCAGAATGGAACCATAGAGCTGGCCTCAGAATGGAACGGCACGCACAACAGGATGGGAATCATTCATCCAAGCGGGGGCCCTGATCCCTCGCTTCTGAAGACTGACACGTAATGCCTCGTACCCGCCTTCCGCAACAAAGACCGTTCCTTGTCCTCACAAAAGCGCCACACCGCGGCCTGTACGCACTCCTTGTGTGCGGCCAGAGCAAGCATGGCTGGCAGCGCGCACACAGGGCATGTGAGCACCAAATAGCTGGCAGCGCACATACAGGACACACCCGCCACCAAATGGCTGGCAGCACGCACAGAGGGCAAGTGAGCACTGCATGGTGGCTACACGTGCACGCATGTCATGTGCGCACGTCACGTGATGCATGTGCGTGCACTGGGCATGTGTGCGCCACACCTGATGCAGACACTCTCCCCTCCTCCTCAGAGGCCTCCTCATCCTCCTCTGCCGCCGCCCCCGCTTTGGTAGTGCCCTTGGCGGACTTGGCCTGCTGCGGCCGGCACGCGTGGGGGGGCACACATGCATGCACACCGCACTCACACAGTGTGCGCGAAGCGCGCGGCAGCGCGCATGCAGCTCATGCAAGCCCAAGCTGATTGCACTGCCACGCGCATGCCCTGCAGAGAGCTCTCACACCTCATCTCACACCTCATCAAACCCAAAGGTCTTCGTGCCAGAGAGCATCAAGCAGGCACCGCCCTAGGCTGCAGCACACGCACCACGCCATGGCACGGCATGCCCTCCTCAGGGGCGGGAGACCCATGAGGCCTGTACGAAACCCTTGTAATAGCCTTAGAATAGGTGAGGGCAGTCGCACCTTTCCTTCGGGCGCAGCCCCCTCCTCCTCGCTGTCGCCCTCCTCCTCCTCTTGGCTGTCCTCCTCATCCTCATCCTCATCCCCACCAAAGCCGAGCAGATTTGCGTCTGTCTGCTGCAGGTACCTGCATACACACACGCACACAGGAAGTGGCAGCGCACAGGTGTGCATCCATCTGCTGCAGGGAATCTGCACACACGCAAACGCACACAAACACACACAGGTAGGTTCAGCGCACGCAAGTGTGCAGAGTTGGTTGGGGCAAGGTCAGGTGAGGGTTGCACAGCAAAGGTCAGGTGAGGGTTGCACAGCTGCACTTGCTGAACTAGGGCAGCCCTGATGGAGCCCTTCAGGCCTGCAATCTGAGCCTGAGGTGTCATGTAGAGAAGGTGGGTTGGGCAGCCCTCCCAGGCAGACTGCGGTATGACTGGAGCAATGAGGCCCATACACCACACACATGCCTAGTGTGCTGGGCGCAGCCTCGCCTGAAGATGAGCACAGCCTCCTGCTGCACCACACAAACGACTCACGCATAAAACTCTGGGTCCTTTTCCTTCAAAGCCTCCAGCTGCGCCTTGTGGCGCGCCACTTCCCCCTTCAGCCGCTTGTTGTCAGCCGCCACAGGGTGGCCTGCAGGCGCCAGCACAAGACCCATCAATCATATGCTCAGACCAGGAAGGCCCCCCAACACCAAGGCACAGCAAGGCAAGGCAGAGCAAAGCAAGGCAGAGCAAGGTAAGGCAAGGCAGAGCAAAACAAGGCTCGTGAGCCTGGCCACCCTGTGCTGGGTGGGCATGCAACACTGGGTGGGGACGCCACGCTGGGCTGCCTTGCTGCGCTGGGTGGGCTGCATTTGTGTGTGTGCGTTAGAGTGTGTGTGTGCGTGTGCCTCAGCAATGAGGTGCGATGCATGAGAGAGCCAAAGAGGGGCAAAGGGGGAGAGAGAGAGAGGGAGAGAGAGAGAGAGAGAGAGAGAGCGAGAGAGAGAGAGAGAGAGAGAGGGAGGGTGGGGGAGAGATAGGTACTCACTGTCATTGTCCTCCTCCTCTTCCTCGCTAACATCCTTATCGTCGCCACTCTCCATGGCCCCAGGCTCCGATTCCTCGCTGCCTGCATCCGAGCCCCCAGCCTCCTCCCTCTCCTCACTCCCTTCTATATCAAACGCGACAAGCACACGGGCAAACGTTTGCATCAGTCCAGGGACAAGCACGCATTGCGTGGCGTGCCAGCCAGCCAGCTGCAAGCATGCACGCATGTTTTTTGCATGCAGCCCCGTTGCACACCCAACCGCCAAGCTTCTCTGTGAAGGCGGCGTACGATGCGCGCGGGTAACCCCATGAGGCTGCCTGACGTGCTCACCAACAGGGGGGGCAGCAGTAGCAGCAGCAGCAGCAGCAGCAGTAGTTGCTTTGCAGGGTGCAAGGCGCTACGCCTGGCAGCGGCTGAGCAACTTTGCAGCACAGCCATGCGCTAGGTTGCAGCTTGCATGCACTGCCAGCCTGGTGGTGCACGTGCAATAGCAGCCTGCATTTATCACCAACAGACGACCTAATCAATCAATGCTGGTCCATTCATGCAGTGGACAGCCCACCCTTCTTCCCTCTGGCGCGTGAGACCGCGCTCTTGCGCAATGGGTGCAGGCAAGCAGCCAGGTGTGTGCAGCCTGAAGGTAATGACGAGATCTGGCCCCCTTTTGCTCGGGGGTCGCACAGACAGCGCACTGCACCAGGGTTGTCCAGAATGCCACACAGGCCAGCACAGCGGAACAAGTGTGTGAGCAGCCTTGAGGCTGCGCCGAGCCGGTTGTAGCGGCACCGAGGCTTGTTTTGGCTTTGGGCTGCTAAAGCTTATGACTGGTTGAGGGTTGGCTTGTAGCTTGGAAGCGTGGGGGGGCAGGTTGTATGCAACTGCTGGAGCATGCAGCTGCTTATAATGCAGCAATTTTAAATTGCCCGATCCAGCTGGTTCACACCACTTAAAAACACATGAGCATTGTGAATCTGTTTTGTTGCTGAGGGGAAGGCTACACCCTAGGGCATCAGCAAGGCGAAGACCATTTGCTGAGGAGCGCATGGTGAACACACTCATGGCCGCGTGCAAAGGATGTGTGAGAGCGTGCGCCAAGCCAGGTACTGCCACGAACCAACTGATCGAGCTTCAACCATAGGTGCGCCCATTTTTGCGCAAGTGCCAGTCTCAGGACACTCACACCTTCTGTGTGTAGGTCTAAAAAACACCATTCCTTGCCTGGGGCACACACCTTCATCACCTCCTTGCTCACTGCTCTCCTCGGTGCCGCTTCCATCTTCAGCATCTCCGCTTTCACTGCCCTCTGCATCAATGGCCTCAAAACCACCATCTAGGAAGGCGTCGACGTCCATGTTGTCTACAGACGGCTTGGAAGATGATGGGGCCTCACTGGCATCCTCACTTTGGGTCTCTGCCAGGATAAGATGGAAGGTATACTTCATTAAAATATTCAATCAAAAGGATCAAAAGAGGGACCAGGCCTGTAGGATTCTGCATGCACCTTCTTTTATGCAGCAGCCATGTTTGCATGCTTGCCAAACCTTTTGCCTTGGAGGTACTCCTCTTTCTCTTCTTTGAACCTATCTTGGGCTTAATGCTACGTTGCGCAGGTTTGCCCTTGGTGCCCTTGGCTTTGACGACGCCCCCCTTTGGACCCCCTCCTCCATGCTGTTTGATGTAGCGTTTGGTAGATTTTTTAACGGCACCACCCATTGTGTATTTAATATATTCACCAGATTTGGGTCCTTTGGTTGTTACGGAACCTCCTTCACTATCGCACTATCATCAATCGTGTTATCGTATTATTAATTTTTGATTCATTTTCATTTTTTCAAATCATTGCGATCATCTGGGGCTTCCTTTCCTATGCAATGGCTCCATGCAGATCTTGATGTTACTTGAGCAATCTGTTGAAGCATATCACAAAACAAATCAATTCATGTGGCGCGTGGCTGCACAAAGCAACAACTGCTTAGCAGACACAGGTTAACTTACGTTGCTAGGTTCGACGAAATCTTCAAGGATGCCCTGAAGGCTCTAGGGATGTAAACGTATATGGTGCAGAAGTTGCAATTGCAAAATGTTCTGCTTGGAAAAGCAGGGACTCTCTGCAATTGCCCTTTTCGTTCACTGGCACAGTACAGCAGTTCATCAAAATCTACGCAGGCAGTGAACGCACTCCCTCCGTCCTTAAAGGAACAGGGGTCGCCTTGGGACGAGGCTCCATGTGACCTCTCCAAGGCTCCAAGGTTCTGAGGAAGAACAGAGAAGAAGGAATGAAGTGGAATCAGAAGGGTGACTAGCAGTGCTGTTGTGTGGCAGAGACCACATCCATTGGGGTGCACCACGGACAGTCAACACTGTAGCAATGCCTAGCTGGATCACGGCTGAGGCAGCTGGATTGGCGTGTGTCATTCCTGTTGTATTGTCTGCCTTTGGGATTTGTACCTGACTAACCCGGGCACCATGATCTCAGCTCCTACGTACTTTCTAACAGAGATGTTACCACATAACAAGTTCCCCACCTTCTCCTGACCTAGATAACGAGAGGTGGCGTTAGTTTTCTCGAGAGCATGCCTATAATTGACAACTTGTTGTGACGCGTGACGAGAGACGACTTCATAAGCATACTGAACCAAATGAGCGTGAAGCTTCAGAGCAGGCTTGGTATCTTACTGACCAAGGGTCTTGAAAGGCTCCGCATTGCCAGGGTTTTTAATGGTTCCATCCACACACAGAAGGGCAGTGTGGGCTTGCCTTGCCCGCAACTCGCTTAAGGTGCTTTCAAAGCATGCTGTGCTGCCGATTGGCGGCTTTAAGCTGGCTCCTGGGCCTGGTATTTTAGCAGTACTTAAACTTCCACAAGGTGGATGTACCGCTGGTTGGGAGTGATCTGACTTGAGTCCCAGCCCCTAGGCAAAGGATGGTCTATTGGCGCTGACGCTGAGAGCTCCCTATCCCCTCTCCACCCTGCCCTACCTCTTTATGCATACCTAGGGTGGGCAACAGGTACTTTTTAAAACTAGGCATGCCGCAACTAGTTATCCGGACAACTAGCAATCACTCCTTGTTAAGAAGAGAAGCGGTGGGGGAGAAGTCATCCAGGGATGTTTCTGTTGGTAGATCCTTCAAGGATCTGTAAGTTTTGTGATGCCAGGTGGTCTTCAATGCCGATATCCTTTTGGCTGGTATGCTGGGCAGTGGATTAGCAGCTGCAGCTGTGCTAAGGTTCCTTGAGTGGACATGTTGCCATCATTGACTCGCACACTGTCAAATCATGACTTCTTGTACAAGGAACTTGAGGCATGGACCAGCTGAGCCAGGCAGACACGCGCAGCGAAATGGAAATTCTGAAGTCAGTAAGGAGGAGATGCATGAACACGTTTCCATCTGGTGCAGGCTGACGTAAGGCTGCCTTCCCCAGCTTCTTTCACAAAGGTGCACGCATACAAGTTCCCAGACGCCCATCCAGATTACCAGGTGGGAACACATGCCGCGTGATAACAGGCTTACCTCCAACCTGCAGTAGGGAGGCGATAAACCATCAAAGCCCTTCGTCGTCTGTGAGCATTGGCAAACCGTGATGAATCAATAACTTCCGCTGTTATGTCACGCATAGTATGGGACATTGAATATTGCTACTTTAAGATGACTCCTGACTGTGCCAGCATCAACAGATTAATTTACCACTTTAAGCACCAGACAGTCTTCCACCATCCAACTGAGGATGAATGGCTAATAGTGTATGGCAGAGGTTTCTGGGATTGTGACATGAACCTGAACTACCATTCAATCACAAGATGTTGTGATGATCACAGCACAGAGCCATTCCAGTGACTGATTGCATGGCTCAACAAAGCAGCTCAATCTTTGTGACTAGTATTACAGAATGCGGTTCATGATCTGTTCCATTTGTGAGAAGTCATGCCAGATTCATGTTGTGACTCTACCCCCCTCTTTCTTGTTATTATCCTCCTTCCATGGACTCAAGAGTTTTCCTCTGAGGACACAGGCGCCTGGTCTCCTCATGTGACTTGAGCCTGGTTGAGTTTGGATAACTTTTCCTTGGAGGATGAAAGTAGGGAGGCAGCAGCAACTGTAGCATTTGGTTGGGTAGCTACTAAGATAACCACTATAGTGGCGACATCACACGCCCCAGCGTAAAACCAGTTAGAGTGCGCAGCATCAATTTCAGGTCCTTGTCGTATGTTTTGAGGCTCCTCTGGATGGGCAAGACCGCCTCTCTTTGCTGCAAAACACACTGCATTCCAAGAAATGAGCTGAATTATAATTCCTAGCTGTGACCTAAGATGAAGCATCAAAGAGTGCTGCACTGAGGAAGTTTAAGAGACTTCACCGTGATTGTTACCCCTATTCAATATTCAAACGTTGCCCTGCTCTGAAGACACCTGAGGTGTGCCTACTGTCCGACAACAAGCCGTTGCTGTGGCCAACAGGGGTCCAGACTGTGTTTACCAATCAGTGACCTGATTAAGCAATGGTCAAGTGGGCCAAGAATTTATCTAAAATATGGCTGCCAAGAGATTGATTTCAGAGTGAAATGTGTGCTGTAAACATGGGTGCTGAAATCCCTTTCCCCCTCAATGATTGAGATTGTGAGTATTGGTGCTTGCAGTACTGCTGGCAAGAGGAACAGGAAGGACAATATGATTACCTCGTTTGCATTCATGATTCAGGCCTTGCAATTATTATCATGTATTCTTTAAGGTGACACATGTTCGCAGTCACAGCGAACATGGTGTTTTGTCAGCTGTATTGCATTTGGTAAAGCTGCCCTTGTTCGGCAGTTACAGCTTTACAACCTAACTTATAAGCTGCATTGCATGAATAGCTAACTTGTAACAGCAAACGCTCCACTTACCATCAATGGTGCGCCCTCCCTACCAGGCCCTGGTCACACATTCGCCATACACCCTTCCTAAATATATGCTTCTTGAACTTCCTCGCGACGTTACTCGCAGTGTGGCTCGCTTCAGACTTCGTGCCCACACTCTACGAATTGAAACAGTGACCTGGACTCACAATACCTCCCCTACTTGTGACTTGTGTAATGCTCATGATGTACAGAATGAGCAACACGTCCTTTTCCATTGCACCCATCCACACTTGGTCTCTCTCCGAAGGACTGATGCTTCCCTATTTTCTTTCACAGGCTTAAACAATGTGTCTGCTTTTGTGGGCCAGGGAAACAATAAGCTATATTTCTTCCTTCATGCACTGATAGTATTTTATGAGCAGGCTAGCAGCCGCACTTCTTGTCAGACTCAGTCAGACTCAGTCAGACTCAGTCAGACTTTGGAGCCTTCAGTGAAGGCCTTTTCTTGTAACCCTTGTAAGCTGCATTGCAAGAATAGCTTTGAATAAAGCCTGCATTGCAATAATAGCTTTGAATAAAGCCTGCAAGAATAGCTTTGAATAAAGCCTGCTGGAGCTGGAACTAAGTGGGCATGTGCTTTGGAACATTGTTCGTTCGCATGCCCATACCCTAAAGAGTTGAAACCAGCTGTTGGCAAATCCACGATAGGCTCTGTGACAAATGTGACTTGCATGATGTTCAGGACGAAAAGCATGTCCTTTTTTAATGCCCTTGCTTAGAAATGTGCTACTTGAGAAGGAGATTCGCTGATTGTATTGGAAGAAAAGAAAGAAGAAAAGAAAAGAAAACTACGCAAGCAGCAAAAAGCTCCTCATATCAATTAAGGAAAAGGAACCACTTGGGAAGAAAAGCCCCTTCACCAGAAAAGAAAATGGGGGGTCATTGAGAATCAGGAGGGTTGCGAGCAGACAAGCTAGCAGACCTCTCCTGATTGGTTTGAAGGTGGGGAGAATGCTAAAGATAACGTCTGGTCTGGACAAGCTTATGAGTATAGTGCACAGAATGGGCATGGAGTTTGAGAACAAGTTTCTTGACTCTTTGTGGATCAAGGCCGAGACTCTTCAGTGGAACCAGAGTGTGAGGAATGTAAATAACACCCCCTACACCTAAGAGAATAATATGAAGAACATGGTCTCATGCAATACTGCTTGTAAGATGACCATGTTGAGCATGGGCAGCTTGGAGCTGCTGCTCAGGGCGAGTGTCTTCACAATACTTGATCTCGATGAGATGGGTGGTACGACGCTGCCAAGGGAGGTTCTCGGGGCGAGTCTGTCTAGGCCGGTAAGCTGTGGCTAGTGATGAGGGTCTTCTTCCAGCTGCGGTGGCTGCCGCTAAAGAACCTTGCCCCCTACCCAAAACCACCCTCCTTCCACTCCTTAAAGTAAGGCCTTGATCATTGGGATGGTTCTGTTGAATTTGGGAATTGATATTGCATGTTTTCTTTGGAGTCACTAAAATGGCATCAGGACGAGAAGTGAGTCTGTCTTTTGTGGTTTATGGCAAAAATCCAAGCAGGAGGAACTCTGGATTCTGCTGTCAGAGGTATTTGAAGATTTTGCATACGATGCTTGTCAGCACTGCCCACATCTGTGGATACAAGACAGGATCCTAGGGAACCTTTACTTATGGCTTGTGTTATAAGTCTGCCTGCATTATTGTGGCGTTCGGTCACCATATTTCTAATGATGGGATGCTGGCACCCTGAGAGGATGTGAAGTGCACTGTCTTGGCAGGAGCAGATGGGGCAACTAAGGCTGTTGGACTGCTTGAAACGGACAGC
>LKMJ01007883.1_pt1 | contig 10021 bp, 9 predicted proteins | sample 643391 | NCBI WGS metagenome assembly LKMJ01 (sample SAMN04112250, study PRJNA286221) | soda lake metagenome | biome: soda lake; feature: Kulunda Steppe; material: water; isolation source: sample PL-Br10 brine of Picturesque Lake | place: Russia: Kulunda steppe | collected 2010-07
CTCGGCCCACGCTTCCCACTCTGGATCATCTGGATCAATCGGTGGAGTCTCCCGATCCGGTGCGTACTCCGCGGCCATCCGGCTCCTGTCCTCGTGGTACTTCTCGTGGAACTCGTCCTCGCTCAATTCCCCGTTGGCGACGCGCTCGGCGTCTTCACCCATGCGATCCATCAGCGAGTCGACCCACTGGTCCCACCCCGATCGCTCCGGGTCGTCGGGGGGACCCCCATCAGCTGGTCTGTTAGATTTCGTCATTGTCGCTCGTTATGTATATTCTCTTTACCCCTGCATCACCCCTCTCGTGTATATTTGAGCATTTTATAAGTGCTCGCTGCTCACGCCGGGGGGTTTCACTCTTCAGTGAGGCGGTTGTCGAAAAGTCGAAGCAGCGTATCGACCGTTTCCTGATCATCGTCGGCTGCCGCCCGACGTAGCTCGGACGTCTTGGGATGTAACAGCTTGTTGACAATCGCCGTCGAGAGATCCCGGACCACGGTCTCCTGGCGTTCCGTGAGCGGCTCTCCCTCTTCGTTGTGTAACCGTGCAAGCGCCCGCTCGAGCTCGGACTCGCGGAGCGTGTGCGCCTGCGAGTAGATTCGGTCGAGCGCGTCGTCGACACGCTCGGCCCGCAGTCGATCCTCAAGCCTGTCAAGCTCCTCGTCAATGATCGCTTGAACGTCGTCGATCGCCGCCTCGCGCCGTCGTATCTCGTCGTTTCTGACGGCCAGCACCTCGTCGATGGTGGTCAGTGAGATGTCATCGAGGTCGGCGACGGCCGGATCCACGTCACGTGGGTTCGCGAGATCGACGACGACGAGCTCATGTCCGACCAGTCGGCCGAGCGATAGAATGCGGCCCTCGGCAGCCGTCGCGGACACCACAATGTCGGCGCGCTCAAGATGGTCGCCGGAGAGATCATCGAGACGAATACCCTCGCCGTCGACCCGGCGGGCCAGCCGCTCGGCACCGTGGCGGCTCCGGTTCGCGACCACAAGGGAATTACCGACATCGCTCCGGCAAGCGAGCGATCCGACGACGAGTTCGGCGACTTCTCCTGCACCGACGACGAGCGTCTCGCACTCCGCCAGCGTTTCCGGACCCTTCGGTCCGTCAAGCTTGCGACGGATACAGTCGATCGTGACGCTTCCTAGGGATACCGACCCCTCATTGATCGTCGTCTCCGTTCGCACGCGTTCGCCGACTCGGAGCGCCTTCTCGACGATCGTTTCGAGCCGTCCGTCAAGTTTGCCGCTCTCGGTCGCCTCCTCGTATGCGTCCCGAAGCTGTCCGAGGATCTCGTTCTCGCCGAGCACGCCGCTCTCCAGACCGCACGCGACACGGAACACGTGCTCGACGACATCCTCACCGGTCAGCAGATGGCTGCCCTCGGGACTGACGTCGATATTGAGTCGCCGCCCCACGTCAGCGAGCACGCCCCGTGCTCGAGGGCCGCGTGCATACAGCTCGTATCGCTGGCAGGTCTTGACCTCGAAAACCGCATCGATTCCGTCCTCGTCGCGTATCGGTCGACGCACCGTCGACTGGTCGGTCCCACACGCCTGCTCGAACCGATCGAATCCGTCAGATTCGAGCGTGACTCGGAGTCCGGCTATATCATCGTACATTCGTTTGTAAACGGTCGCAGCGGCTACCGAGGGCCGGGACGCTCTGTATTGTGAGCGGACGTTACTTTCGGGGGGCTTCCCGCTCTTCGAGATCGATCATTCGCTGAGCGAATGCCTCCGGATCCTCGTCGTGATACTCCCAAATGTTGATATCGTTGTTCCGAACGTCATCCACTCGTGGATGCTCACCGCTGGTTAGCCACGTCCAGTCGGTCATTCCGGGATACATTAACGGGAGCGTGTACATCTCGATAGTTCCCCAGTCCGGATCGCCGTTGATTTCCTCTGCGACCAGTTCGCTAGTGCCGATCTGATCGTGTTCGCCCTGGTAGTCAGGCTCAACGCCGAGCCCAAGTTTGTACGGATAGCCGACCCAGTGCCAGCGCTGGGCCCCACCACCGTGGACAGCCGGCGAGAAGTCATACACTTCACCGGACTCGAAGTCGGTCTCGCCGAGATATCCAGCCTCAAGTTCACGGTGCATTTCGATCGTCCACGTTCCGTCCTCCCACGTCCCGTCGACCTTCCAGAGACCGCCGGGCCCCTCGACTTCGTCGGGGAACACCATCCGACGCGGGACCACCGCGCCCTCGAACTCGGCAAGTTCGGGGTCGAACTCCGCGGTCGTGTCCTCGACGTCCGGTGGCCACGCGTCCTCGTCGCGGTCCTCGTCGCGATGGATCAGCGCGTGGGTGTCGGTCTGGAGAACGTTCCCCTCATAGAGATCGTCGAGCTCCAGTGCCCCGTTTTCGACCAGGTCCGGATCGAACATGTACTGTGGTCGGCCGTCATCGTCGAGTCCCTGACTGTCACGGATCCTGGTCGATGGTTCGTCCATTGCCCCGTGTCGGTGATCGAGGATCGTGTGTGGAGTTGCGTAGCCGCCGGGAACGCCCCGAGCACAACGCACCATCGGCATGTCGAGATACTCGCCGTTCTCAAGCATCTCGTCGAGTTCGTCCTGATCCTTGACCTCGTCCCACGCGTTCTCCCACCACTCGCCCTCGCGAGACTGCGGGATGTACTTGCGGACATCGTCGTTCTCCAGAATGTCCCCGTGGTGAGGATGGTCCTCGACTTCGTCCGGGGCGGCGGCGTTGGGGAGGGTGCGAGTCCCCTCGTGGATCGTCAGCCACCCGCCGAAGTTCTCGAACCCCTCAACCGTGCCGTCGTCGATCATGAACGCGATTCGGTCCTCGTTAAAACCTTTGAATATGTCGCCGACCCCATAGTCCGGATCCGCCGCGCCGGGATTCGGTTCGCCGTAGCGGACCCACTCCCCGTCCTCGAACACGAACACGTCGTGGAACCAGCCGTTTGGAACATCCCAGTCCCACTCGAACCGGAAGAAGATTTCCTCGTCGTTGTACGCCGCCTGCATATTGAGCGGGATGACGAGGTCCTTCATTGCCCAGTCCGGCATCATGTGGTCTATCTGCGTGTAATCCGGACGTTGTGGGTCCTCGTCGGGATCATCGTCAGGGCTCTCGTCGGGTTCCTCATCAGGACTCTCGTCGTCGGGTTCGCTGAACAATCCGAGACAACCGGCGACCGCTACGGTGCTGGCACCACCCATCGCTTGGAGCAGTCGACGTCGGTGCGTGTTCGACACCGTGCCCGGAAAGGCCGGCTCGCCATCGAGCTGGTCGGCCTGTTCGTCGTCGTCTAATTCCTCGTTATCTGGTCCCTCTCCGTCGGGATAATCTTCCGACATAGGTATGTATTCAACCCCAACCCGCAATACCGTATTCGTACAGTATTAAGCCTTTTATAATAGGATCGCTGCAGTGGCGTGATTATTGAGGGTTTTATAACTATTTTTATAAACTATCGTCGTCGACGACAGAGCGAACGTATCGGATCGCCCGCTCCCACACTACCAGCAGGCTCGGGAGGAGGAGGATGGATGCCACCAGCGAGTAGCCGACGACGACTGCAGTGATGAACCCGAACCGCCGAATCGGCGGGACGACGGTCACGGTCAACAGGGCGAACGCGACCGCGGTCGTCGCCGCGCTCGCGAGCAGGGTCCCGCCCGTCCTCCTGAGCGTCGTTTTGAGGGCCGCCTCGACCGAGTCCCCGGCGGCCCGACGCCCGGCGAACCGGTCGCTTACGTGGATCGCGTAGTCGGTCCCAAGTCCGAGCGCGACCCCCGTGATGATCGCCGTTTCGGCGTTGTACGGGATCGATAGCAGTGACATCGTCCCGAGGAGCCACGCGAGCGCGACGACGACAGGCGCGACAGTGACAGCCCCGAGCGTCCACGACCCATATCGTTGCCGAAACACGAGGGTCAGCAACGCTCCGATCGCGACGAACGCGAGCACGAACGTCTCCACAGCAGTCATCAGTATCGCCGTCGCCCGCTGGTGCGCGAGCACCGGCTCTCCGGTCGCCGTCGCGTCGATCTCCGCCGCGGACAGCGACGCAACGACGACGTCGAGTTCGTGTATAACCGCCGTATCGTCGACGCCCTCACGAACCGTTACGACCGTTCTCATCGAGCGGTACGAGCCGTCCTCGCTCCGCTCGACGACTGCTCCCATCGCCGCCGGGTCCGCGTCGAACGCCGCGTCGAACAGCTGCTCGACGTTTCGGTCAGGGACTCCGTCTCCGGTCGTGTCCGCGTCGGCGTACACCTCGGCAACTTCGGGGTCTTCCGCGGCGATACCGTCGATTACGGACAGCGGCGTCCGGATCGGCTCGCTGCCACCGATTGGCGTGGTCGTGATCCACGGTTCCATCTCCTCCCGATGTGTACGCTCGACAGCCGCCAGCGTGTCCGGATCGGTGACGTTGCCGCGAACGAGCACCGATGCGCGCCTGTCCGTCGGCCGATCAAACGTCCGTTCAACGTAGAGTGCCTGTTCACGGAGTCCGTATTCTGCGGGTCGAATTCCCTCCGGCAGCGATGCGACCCACGCAGGCTGTTCCCCCGGGAGGAAGTCGGTTCTGTCCGTTGACGTGTCGATCGCCGTCGCGCCGTACGCGCCGCCGATCGCAAGGCCGATTCCGAGCACCACCACGAACACCGGCACCGTCACAGCAGCAAGCCGACCGACATCGACGACCCGTTCGACTGACCGAAACCGACTGACGGTCGAGTTGGTCCCCTTGGCATTACGGCGCTCGAGGCGACGCTGTCGTTCGACGCGAAGCGCCGGTAGTGCCGCACCGAAGACGACAAACGTAGCGAGGATTCCAAACGAACTCGCCACCGCAAACTCCCTGAGCGGTGCGATCGGACTCACCACGCCGGCGAGAAATCCAAGAGCGGTCGTCCCGGTCGTCGCACCGATGGCGAAGACGATCCCGGACAGCCCATCGATCCCGATCAGCTCCGCACCGGTCGTCCCGTCCCCCGCGAACGCCTCACCCCCCACCGAGTTCGACGCCTCCCGCGTTCTCATCACGACGTGTAGCGAGTAGTCGATACCGAGTCCGACTAGCAGACAGGGGACCGCGACGAGTAACTGATTGATCCCGATCCCGGTCCAGCCGAGAAAGCCGGCAAGCCATATCAGTACGACCGCGAGCCCGCCGAGCGTGAGGAGCACATCGACGGGATCTCGGTACGCCACAGCGAGCGCGATGATGACGGTCACGAGAAGCAGCGGCCCAACCAACGCGAATCCATCCGCAGTAGCCTGACTCGATCGATCGAGGGCGAGCTGCTGACCGACCACGAATGAGTTGGAACCGTGGATGTGATCGTTGCCGAGCTCTTCGATCGCCCGCTGGGCAGCGAGCAGTTCTTCGTCGCTTGCATCTGAGTCGTGTACGACGATCACAAGGTGTGCGCCGTCAGTCTCTCCAGGATCGTGATCCTGTGGGAGCAGCGACGACGGCGGTGGATACGTATCGGGAGCGGCATCATCGCTCGCAAGCAGCCGCTCAAGATCGTTTTCGAACAGATCGTCACTTCGGCCATCCAGTACTGACCGTTTGGCATCGATCGAAGGAGAACCGCCAAACATCTGGAGTCTGGGATCAGTCGAGATCGCGAGCGCGTTCCCGACGCCGACGGTAGACGCATCGTCCGCGAGTGTGGGATCGACCGTTTCATTTGTCCGGATAGCTGCCTGTGCATCCATGCTTTCGAGCACACCGTCGCGGGAAACGGCGTTCTCACCACGGACGACGAGGAGCGTTATGGGACGTTCGTCGGTCGCGAAGGCATCATCAACGTAGGACTGGGACTCCGTTGCATCGGAGTCGACGTCGAACTCGGCAGCACCGAGTTCCCAGTCGGTGGCTGTCACACCCATGCCGACTCCAGCTGTCATGATGAGAACCGCGACGAGCAGGACTCGCCGGTGAACGATGACAGCTCGTGCATAGCGTTCTGCCGGGTCCATCCCTAGTGGTGGTTGTAACAGTAGGCGGATAACGATTCGGATGGGAACGAACGGCCACAATCAGTACGTAGGGCTCTTGGAAAAAAACGGTGCTCAAATAGCTGTACAGGATGACCACCGTAATCCGCCTCATCAGAGTCGGAATCACGGACGAGAGAGAGCGATGCTATATCGAATCGTACCGTGGAACGAGAGGCTAACCAGCTGGAACGTCCGTATAAACGTGTGTATATTACAGCAACATGTAGTTGGGGAAATAGGAACTATACATCGATATGAGCCACTCATATCAGTATTACTCGGATGGTGGAATCGACGAGCGCGAACTGGGGAAATGTTTCGATCCGGAGCTGGTCGTCAAACTACTGGACGATACGGAAGCAGTCGAACTGTTTCAGACCGCGACCGAACCGATGACGATCCAGCAACTGACCGAGGAGTGTGACGTCTCACAGTCGACCGCGTACCGGAAAGTCGACAAACTCACCGAGGCGGGACTGCTGGTCGAAACAACGGCGAAACGACCTGACGGCGATCCACCAGCACGGTACAAACGTCGCGCGCCAGCCGTCACCGTGACAGTCGGAGAAGACGTCGACGTCGTCTGTGCGGATCTCCTACCAAACTGGACAGAAGAAGAATCCGGAGGCGGATAGTAACGGTAAGTCAATCGTCCGCCGAACCGTCTGCAGTGGTCGAGCCATCAGGACCGGCAGTGTCCTCAGTCTACAGAAACCCTGCAAGGCCGTCGACACTGAACCACTGTATCACCGCGTCGGCCATGACATCGTGATACTGTTGTTCGTACTCGGGGGCGGTTTCACACGTCAGTTCGTAGCGGTAGCCACCATCGTTCATTGTGTCGGTTCCTCCAGGCCTCCTGAGCGGTGCCGATTCACGCTCCCCCGTCGAGAGGTTTTCCTGACATAGTAACAATACGACTGAACGTCGGATTGAGACTACGCTGTGTATTTGAGTCCTTAAATACGGAACACTGTGAAGAGTATTGGTCGGCAGAACGGACTGGATGTGACTAAAACACGTTACTAGAGCGAAGAATAGTTATGAATACCCCGTGTTCATGGGCAGCCTTTTTGCTTTTGTGACTCGTACCGACACTCTGATGGCTAACACGGACCCTCCCGATAGTCGTCCAGACGGCGGGTCGACCAGCCACAGCCTTCACGTCGAGTTCGAGCTCAGCGCGGGCGAGGACACAGACTGTCCCCTCGAGGCGTTCGGCGACGACGTTACGGATATTTCCCAGCAGTCGCTGGGCGATGACTGTCACGTGGATACGACGGTCGAGACCGGCGTGGACGGATCGGAACCGGAAATCTTTCACAGCACGGCGACGATGGGATCGGACTGTCACTGTCCTGTCTTTCTCGATTTCGACTGTATTCCCGAGGTGATCGACGTCAGGGACGAGTACGTCGTCGTCAAGACGTATCTGTCGGATCGTGAGCAACTCACCGCGCTGGTCGATGAGCTCAAATCGGTCACCGGGCAGCTTGCACTCCGGCGGCTCGTCCGGATCGATGCGGCTGACGGCGAACGACCGGATCAGGTGACTTTAGATCTGTCTGCGCTAACCGAAACCGAACAGGCGACGGCAGCGAAGGCGGTCGCCGCGGGCTACTATCGCAAGCCCAGAGAGACGACAGTCGGCGAACTCGCGGCGGAGGCTGGCGTCTCGGAGTCGGCGATGTCTCAGCGGCTGAGTGCGGTCGAGTCGAAACTCGCGCTGGCCGCGTTCGCGGATGACGAGCCGTCGCAGTGAGTGTCGCTGGCTTGAAGCTGTTCTGCTGCCCGCAGTGATAGGTCGTGTTCAGATACGCTGATTCCATGAGAAGGCGAATGATCTGAGCCAGTCGTCGGCAGTTTCTGCTTCGGCGTGGCTAAAGCTATTACTGAACGAGGACGTTCGACGTTTTACTTCCCGAAAAACACGTTCGACACTATTCCGATTTCCACGTTTTTCGTATCTGAAATCGAGGCCGTGTCGTGAGCATGCCGTTTGGAGTGAGGTTGCGCCATCGACGAGAAACACCGCGTTGACAAGACGCGTCGCGTCTTGTTCGCCCACCAGAACTCAACGAGTTCTGAGGACGTCGTCAACGCCGTGTTTCTCCCGTAGCGTGGTAAGAAACGACTGAGCTGGAACGGTTATAGTGGTAGGTTCAAGTTGTGTATGGGGTAACCGTCCCGAGCCGGTCTGTATCGTCGCTCATACACGAGGGTTGGCTGCCGTGACACAATGGCCATTCTCTATCACGTGGAGCTCTTGACGTAGAGCATTCAGACCTGTCGAGGGAAAGCAGAACTTAAAAAACTGAACTATTAACCGGCGACCCGATTAGCTCAGTCCTCGAAGTTCCATGCGACGGTCAATCAAGACGCACAGGAGCACCACGACAAAACCAGCAATGAACACGAAGCTGACGTACGAACTGACGCTCGACATCCGGGACGCGGACAGCGCCGAGTACAAGCAGTGGCCCTCCCAGCGGGCACTCCACTGGGCTAGCCATCCCGCAGTCGCGTCGTTCGAGGTGCGTGAACCGACGACCGGATCGGATGGAACTGTGCGCATGATACTCGGGTTCCGATCGATGACGGACTGGCACTCGTTCGTCGAAAGCGACGAACACGCGGATGCAAGGGCCAGGCTGGAAGCCGTCACGACACAGATGGATGGGCGGCTCTGGCAACGAAGTTCCCTTGCTCTCGATGGTGATAGCGCCGACGAACAGCACAGTGGTCAGCGCTGAACAGGTCGCTTTCGAGCCGGTAATCGTGTTATAAACACACACATATTACAGCACAACCGTGTTGGAAGAAGGGACTCGTAGTACTAGTATGAGCCACACCTTCCAACCTCAATCGGACGGTGGAAACGGCGACCGGCAACTCGGCGAGTGTTTCGATCCCGAGCTGGTCATTGAGTTGCTCGATGACGACGAAGCGGTCGCGTTGTTTCAGACTGCGACCGAACCGATGACGATCCAGCAACTAACCGAGAAGTGTGACATCCCACAATCGACGGCGTACCGGAAAGTCGACAAGCTCACGGAGGCGGGGCTGTTGATCGAGACGACGGCCAAGCGACCGGACGGCGATCCGCCCGCACAGTATCAGCAGTGTGCGGAGGCCGTCACGGTAACTGTCGGGGAGGACATCGATGCCGTGTGTGCGGACCTGCTGCCCGAATAGTTCAGTCGTCCGCCGAAACGTTCACAGGACCCGGACCACGGTATGTGGTGGCACCCTCTGTCTGTAGCAAGCCGACGACCAGTTTCGACGCGACCGCGTTGAGTCGCTGGGATGCCGCGGACTTCGAGATGCCAAGTTCGTCCGCAACGTCGCCGAGGTCCGACTCCCGCGGTGTCTCGTAGTATCCGAGTTCGTAGGCAGTACGAATCGCCTCGCGCTGTTTGTCAGTGACCGACGTGTCGTCGACCTGGGTGCCGTCACAGTCACGCGAACTGAGATCGACAAGTCGCTGGAGACGGACCGTCGCGCCGGTCTCCCGGAGATCAGCCACGATGTGGCGCAGTTCCTTGCGGCCCTGGATCGTTACCGAGAAGACGAGTTCGCCGTTCTCGACGCCATCCATCTCCGACACGCAGGCGTGATTGCGGAACGTCCGGCAGACACAGGAGTCAGTGACTTGTTTGCTGAGTAGTTGTGGGCGGTCCGGGTTCTCCGCCGGCGTGACTTCCGCGTGGCACTCACAGGCTTGGCCGGGACACTTCCCGTCGGGACAGGAGATCGACTGACGAACGGAGCCGCTCTCCGACGCTGCCGAGAGCAGTTCACAGCCCGCGGTCGAGGGTGGCTCGACGCGGAGACGTGCGCGGAGGGTGTCGACTTCATCGAGGTCGGTATCCGCGCTGTGGGCTGCAGTCATACTTACCGATACGTAACCGCCTTTTGAATGACCCAGTGGTCGTTCCCAGAGTGTGAGAAACCACCGCAATTATCGTACATAGTTATACAAATATGGGGCGGGTGAGAGTACTCCGATCAGCCGAA
>LKMJ01007884.1_pt1 | contig 10021 bp, 13 predicted proteins | sample 643391 | NCBI WGS metagenome assembly LKMJ01 (sample SAMN04112250, study PRJNA286221) | soda lake metagenome | biome: soda lake; feature: Kulunda Steppe; material: water; isolation source: sample PL-Br10 brine of Picturesque Lake | place: Russia: Kulunda steppe | collected 2010-07
ATTGATGCACGGACTGCGTCACTCCGGTTGACGAACTTTTTATCGTCGCCCACATGTTCATCAAGATCATTCATAAGTTCGTCTGGAATTTCTATCGTTACTTTTGGCATCGTCTGATATTCTCCAGAGAGTCCTTGAATATTATTCTTTCCCTGGGTGCTCATAATTATAATAGCGTATGAAATCCTTTGAGGTTGCTTTCTCGGGATATTTTAGATGCTACCTTGTTGTTTTCAATATTTATTCGATATTACCTGTTATTTTGAGTAAATAAATACGGTAAACCGACATTCGTTTTCTTTCAGCTATTTAAACAATAGCACTACCAAAAGTATTTATTTTTAACTGACACAATTACTGGATTGCTTTCAATTAGACCAACATTATACTCCACATCTATTGGATTTAGATATCTCTTTCTATCACGTTCAATTTGATGGTAATTGACATCGCTTTGCGGAAGTACATTGTTGATTTCAGAGGACAGCATCGATTGCATGTTTGAGTGCCTCATCACCTGGCTTTCTGTAGAGTTCTCTGCGGAGTTGAAAGGCTCTAAGATACGGCGTTAGCTTGTCTTTTGAAACTCCGCGATGGGGAGAGAGCCCCGGTCGCACCAGCGAGCCGTGGCTCTCGCAGGTGTTGATGTGAACGTCTTCATCAGCGTATTCACCGTCGCTGTGGACGACGAATTTGCGGTCGAATATGTCGTCGTCATCTAGCGGATCGTATGCCCGAAATCCGTCAGTATAGACGGTGAGAGACTCCTCGTCGTGGTTGTCGAGCAGGAGTCGCACAGTTGATTCGTTGGCGGATTTCGCAGGAATCACGTAGCGATTGTTCGAGCCACGGACAACGAGTGTGAACACTGGTGGTTTGTCACCCGCGTACGAGGCGCGGCCACGCGAGCGCGGCTCTTGGTCGCGCTCGCGGCCCTTGAGTCCGGCGGAGACGTACACTTCGTCGATTTCGACAGGTCCAGAGAGTGTGACCGAGGACGCGTCGAGCGGTCTGGCGAACTGCTCAACACGCTCTCTCAGAGTTTGGTACGAGACATTGAGTTCTGCCTCAATTTGGCGAATGCTCGAGTTAAACTGTAAGAACGTGTAGATCGTGAAGTACCACTCTTTGAGTTTCAGCTTGGAATGTGCGAAGATCGTGCCGGTTTTGTCGTTGAACGAACGCAATTCTTACAGAGATACCGTCGATAGACTCGATAGCTGCAGTTTCTGACCGTTCGGTCAGAACGGCAGCGAGGACATTCAACACCGTTTCGCCAGCGCACCTGCGCCAACAGGTCCGCTGCGGCGGATTCCGACACAAAGCGGTGAATTGGGAACATATCGGGCACCGCGCCAGCGGTGCCCTTGTCCTCTTCGACTTTTAGCTGCAGCTCTCGCTATCAACAATCTGCTTCACAAGAACGTTATCTATTCTGATGTTCGATATCTACACTCATTGCTCGTTAACTAGCTCTGTGACCTCATCGTGGATTTTCTTGGCGACATCTTCTGGAATAAAACCCGCCTGGGCCAATGAAGAGACGTTAGCAGAAGCAATGCTTTCTACCGATCGGTAACCCTTACGGTACAGATTGTACAATGTCCGGCTATATGCTGTATCAAGGTCCGCTAAATTCGTTTGATACAACTCAATGAGTGTTGGTGTTGATTCGGTCTGTGGAACTCCGTAGGCGGCGAGACTAGCAATCGCTCGTTGGGATTCCGGTACCGACAAAGATGTATCTTTAGTCAATTGAACAGCAGCGGGCTCACGCACACCAATCGCAGCCTGTGCACCGTACTTTACAATCTGTGCGTATTTATCACCGATCCCATCTGCATCTTTGAGTTCTGTGGCACGTGCGTGGGCAAGCTCTGGGAGCGATATAAAATCTGCATTTAGTAACGCACGTGCTTTCGATGGGCCAATACCAGGTAGCAAAAGAAAATCAGTTGCTGATGGGAACTGCTCATAGCTGTCAATTTTCATTGTCGGAAGACACCAATCAGGCCGGATAGCACATGGTCGCTCAGGTGCATCAATATCTGCGAGTTGAGCGACTGGCTCCGCTACTCTGACGATGTGATTCCGATAGGCAAAACTCTGGAGAGAGTACTCTAATGCATCCAAATCAATCTCCCAGACTTCCCAATTAGGATTCCACCCGCGATGCGTACGTTTCCAATCAAGATCTTTGATAACCTCCTTTTTTTCTGGTGTTGAATGCAGTGTGGCGACAGGTCCGTGTTCCCCACCATAGACATCTACGAAAGTTAAAATGTCTAACCTATTGTCTTCAACAATCCATTCTCTTGTGTCTGAACTACGATATTCAAGGAACCGGTCTTCAGGACGAACCTCTTTGAGACTGCCCTCACTTCCGGAATCAATTATTTTAGCAATACCTTCTGCCGCTTCAAATTGCGTATCCAAATATGGGCTAAGATCCTCAGACGATAGCGATAATTCTTCCAGTGAGTAGGAGATTGAGTCGTAGCTTTCCTTCAGCACTCGTATGAGTTTATGTTCTGCCCATGCTGCCCTTTGCTCGCCATCAAAGTCGCTGGGTGAGAAATCAAACAAAGAGTAGTCCTCAAAGATAGAGACGATCCTCTGTTCAGCCTTTAGATACAAATTATGTATCTGTACCCAAGTTGCGTTCTCGTTGAGGGACGCTTGTCGAAAATCGGGATTGTAGAGCGTTTTCACTCCGAATTGCTTCGCTTCGTCTATGTCGAAATCCTCAAAGAAGAACCACCGTTGGATTTTCCATTCCTCACCAGATACTTCGACGAGATACTGCGCACCGACTGGACCTTGACGACTCTCCATGATTCGTACTATCCCAGTCTTAGCGTTGATCTCCTCGATGATTTCCATTCGACTCTTTCTTGTATTATCTACCTGTTGGCATAAATGAAAGGGTTGTGGTAGGTCGGTGAAGCGGAGACGATTAGAGACTGGCCAACGAAACAACAAAAACACAGTGATAGATTTCTAATCTTAAATGCTGGCCCATTCGTCTTTAGTTAATACTCTTAGTAATACTCAACAGCTTCACTATTTCAGGATTCGGCACTCTCACGCCGGCTATGGGGTGCAAATAACGTATTTCAGAGATGCTTACTGTTCAATATCAGCAACGCAGGAGTCTGAGCTGTAAGTTCTCTTGTTCCTAATATCGCTGGGCATAATCCATATCCGAATATTACTACTGTTCTTAACTAAAGACGAATGAATACTGGCCAATCATGATATCCGCAATGTAAACAGTACTCTGTGCAAGACTCGCGCGTTACATCTTGCATGTCAGTTTCAAATCGTCCAGATATTATCACAAATGGAGTATTATACTTGCGCCCGATCTGTAGCAATGCTCAGTACTGAACTCGCCCTCTGAGTCTTCCACTGACTTCTGTAATCATACCTATTTCAATATTTCCCGAACTAAACCAAATGCCTGCGAAAGTTTCTTTGACGCGCTGGATTGCCAGCAATCCTGTCCATGGAAAACCCCTAGCGATTTGGCGAGGCGAAGGTCAAATTGTTCAGTTACATGGTCAAAAGGCGTCATTACTAAATAATTCGATATATACGACCAATGCCGTTCTAATGATAGCAATTAACGCTCTACGCGCCAGAAACCATCCAACACCAGTCACAGACGCCATCATCTGCTTCGTGTTCGACCGGAAATTTGTCGCCACAATCATCACAAATAAATGTCTCTTCTGCTGTCATCGGCCTTTTCCTCTGCTTTTTGACCTGCTTGTATCGGATTCATCCGTTACGATGGCCACACGCCGTACATCTCTGCCAGTTCCTCATCAGTCATCTCCTCATGAATGTCGTCATCAAAAAACGGTAACTCCGATTTCTTTGGCATATCAATGAGTCGTCCCAACGGATAGAGTTCAGCGTAGTAATTCTTCAGTACCCATTCTTCACCGCGTTCTTCGACGGCCTCGTTGATTCGATGAGCAGCCTCAGGATAATTCTCTTCGAAATCCTGAATCATTCTTCGTTCGTGTCGTCGGTTGCGGAACTTTCAGTATCTTCTCCATCACCCTCATCCAGAGCATCATCAATTCCCTCACCGACGCTGTCCATGAAGTCCGCCTCAAGCCACATGGCTATCTCCGCAGCAGTCGCATCTTGCCCGGGCTTTTCCATTATTTCACCATCAGTATTACGAGTCAGAGTAAATTGAATCTATCGGCTAATTGAACAAAGTATTAGAATATACATTGGAAGTGTTGAAACATCGTACTAATCCAATAATCGCACTGGTGTTAGGGACTGCTCCCTGAGCGAGTATAAAACTGTGTGCCTGATTTGGACTCGGTCAATTCTTGCATCCGGCCTTCGAGTTCTTCGATTTCCTCAGGGAGTTCTTCAGCTTCTGTCCCCTCAGCAGCAGCAAGTTGATCTTTAACTCCTTGCAGACGCATCTCTTTTCGCTGTTCATCTACATCGGCCTTCCGGACTATACAGGTTCAGCTTCTATCTCGTCCTCGCTGAGTTTATGTAATGTCTTGTGAAACACACGAGTGGTATCAACCATCCACCTGCAAGCTTCTTCAACTGCCTCTTCATTACTCAATTTGTTGTGATTTGAAATATTACTCATTATTATCAACTTATCGAATTTATTATTATCGTCTATATCAATGCTAATGGAGTCGGTGATGTTCGAATCTAAACTAGTATCCAGTTCAGAGATAGATTCCTGGATATGATTGTTTAAAATCTCTCTCTTTCCTTCGTCTCGCACTATCTCTCTGGAATCCTCATAAAATCTAATTATATTCATCGGAGCTGAACTATAATGAATGGTTGGACGAATATAGGCTGGACGCTTCGTAGTTTCAAATACACTTATTCGATGAGAAGCGGACTTGTTGGGACTTTTCCCTGCTATGCCAAGCCGATTGCATTCTTGTTGAAATTCCTGCCAAAATCTAAGCCGGCGTAACTGTTTCTCATTCAGATATTTTTCTTGTACTTTCTTTTCCCAGTCTGCCGGGCGCTCATAAGATTGAAACTCAACCGCATACGGTGAGTCATCAATCTTCCTGAGATTTACCTCGATGGCAAAATAAGAAATGTCATCACCAGACGTTGAATTAAGCCATTGAATCGTCTTTTTATGACGTTCAAGGAATTCCTCAGCAATCCACACGACAATATCTGCATCAACATCGGATGCATAGATCAATGATCTTCCCAAGTGATCTGAATCACTTTCTTCAAATTGATTCTCAATGACAGCTGTAATATCGTTTTCCGTGTTCCTAGCGACAATATCCACTTGTTTATTGTCAATTACAGATTTTTCTTTTTCGACTTCGTTGAAGTTTATATTAAGTAATTTATCCGCTGAAAGTCGGTCAATATTATTCTTCAACCAGGGCGTGAAGTCGTGTTCTTCGTGTTCAAATTGTTCTCTCATCGAAACCGTCTCTATTGTTGCTATGTTGTATTCAGACATGGTACGAATGATTCAGTCTTGAGTTACACTAGACAAGTAGTTCATTTTTTAAATCGGAATACTCAGGTTTACTTGTCAGCATCTCTTTCGCTGCAGAAGCATTTGCTTCCATATCAGTCAAACCAAATGTCGTGTTACTAAATTATAAAAACTATGCTTTGTTATCTGACTTTCATTTCAACCCCTATCATTGCCTATTCATATAATTCCAATAGCGCACTCCAAATCGTTCATGTGGTTGACTTCTCTCGCCATAATCACATATATTTCGGATAGTGCCACAACAATACCGTGTCACGGGATATATAGTGCGTCCTACGCACCTCTTATATTAACAGAACCATTATCAACACATGGGAAGATGGAATCGGGAGATAGCCTAATAACGATGTCTGATGCGATTGAAAAATACGGTCCCGGACCAGATGATGACGAGGTTGTCATTCTACTCCAATGGGACGACATGAAAGCACCGAACGACCCCGATATGGTGACTATGATTGTCGGGTGGCACGATTATGAATCAGTCGGACTCATGCCACCGAAACCAGCCATTGACTGGTACTACGTCGATGACGAAGAAAATGTTTATACCATCGACGACATGATAGCTGGAAAACCGGACTGGTTTGACCCCCCCGACCCAGCCCCAAGTTGGTACGACCGCTCTGAAAGTAAGTGAGATTCTTATTATAATCTACAGAATTAATAAGGAGAGAGAATCAAAGTACCCCTTCCTTTTCCAGTAACTTATTCTAAATCCCAAAAATAACTGATTGTATGTCATCAGCACGAAACCGCGTGTTCGGCGTAGATTTCAGTGGGGAAGCAACACCGGGTCAAAATCTTTGGATTACTGAAGCCACACCTGACGCTGAGCAGTTAGAGATTGTCAATATCTGTTCCGCGGTAAATCGGTTTAATCTTTCAAAGTCCACATCTCGTGACAACGTGTACACCAAACTTCGGGAGTTAGTACGGGATCACTCGTCTGCAGTCTTTGGTTTCGATTTTCCATTCAGTCTCGCTGAACCGCTCTTATCTGGTGTCAACTCTTGGGAAGACCATTTAGAGACATTCACTGAGCGATTTGACGTTGAGTCAGCGACTGCATTCCGTCAATCATGCGTCGAAGCAGCGGAGGAGCAAACAGGTGACTCTGGATACCTCCGTCGTGAAACAGATTGGCGATACGCTGGCCAATGCCCGTATCAACATCAACTTGTGTACCAATCGTATCACGGGCAACGCGACCTCCTAGCACCACTGATTTTGCATGATGAAGCCAAAGCCCTCCCAATGCAGAGCCGTTCAGACACCCATGCATGGTTAATTGAGGTGTATCCCGCAGCTACGCTGAGCAAACTAGAGCTGTACCGACAAGGGTACAAAAACCAGCCACATTCTCCTTCCCGACGAGAACAAAACATCGAAGGCCTCCGTAAACAAGGTGTTATAATCAGCGACTCACACGCCAAGACTTGCCGGGACAATGATAATGCCCATGACAGTCTCACCGCCGCCGTAGCAACACACCACGCCCTCGAAAGTAATCTTACTTGCGAACAGAGGTCACCAAATATTGAAGGCCGAATATTCGCTTGATTTAGAGGGTTAGTTGAGCTCTTCAGGGAAATCGGGAGGTCCGATTACACGGGTCAGCCCAGAGTCTCGCACTATAGGCCCGCAATTACTGTGACAACAGTTATTGAGGGCCGACATTATCAGAAACTATGGGCTCACCGAAACGCGATTTCTTTCGTTATATCGATGGAGAGGAATCGCAAACAGACTTTTTTGTTTCGCTGCTTGATCAGACGGACACTGCTCAGGTCCTCAACGCAATCCACGATGACCTCGAATTAGACGATAGTGCCCATGTGCGGGCAACCCAGCGTGACGGACTTCCTTATCATCCGGATGAGAACGATAAACGACGGACAATCGACTGGGTTGTAGAAGACGATACGAAATTCGTTGGGTACGAGTCAAAGACTGGCACTGACTCACTTTACTCCAAACAACTACGCGAAGAACGCCGAAAACTCGAACATAATGCCGGCAGGAAGGATGTCTATCTGTTCGGCATAACGGAGGACGTACACAAACCCGACTTCGGTGCCGAAGCAACGTGGTTGAGTTGGTTCGACGTTGGAGCGGCAGTAATCGATATTGAGAACAAATCAGAAGCAATTGAGATCATGTCCGATCTATTCAAACACAAGGGTTACGAGGGCTTCATCGGATTCGCACCGTTCGAAAGAGACTAAGCTTGGTTCATTACCCATCAGAATGATGCAGTCGATCTCGCATTTGAGGTCGATAAATATGCGGATGGGCTATCCCTCTATACAAAGAAAACGAACCACACAGACTTCTATAATCGGGCCAAGCGAAACCTCAATAAAGTTAAAAAGAACGGCCACCATTCACTCGGCCCCTCATACTACATTTTCGCTTATCAACCGGACGAGTACTTTGGCGATGCAGATACTGATTACAACAACTCGGCTGGAGTTGGTTGGTATCTTGCGATTGTTGTCCCTGCACTACAGAACGAGGTCTACGTCCATCTAAACACCTATCTCAGCAAGGACGATACTTCGAGAAAATTCTTCAACCAATACTCGGAGCAGATTGCTCAACTCATCGAGGAAAACGACATGGAACTCCATGCCTCTGGGAATAGCTTGTTCTCTGAAAGGAACCCAACCATTCATAAAGATTCTGAAGAGGTCAGTGCATTAATAGAGAATGAGGGTGGTAAAGGCCGGTTCAAGCGATTCCGTATTGGTTGGGAGGTAGACACAGACCAATCTCCTGAGGATATCGTTGAGGACGTGACGGAGAAGATAGAGGAACTTCACGAGATTTTCTACAGTGGTGTTGAACGCCGAACGGACTATTCAGAGATCACTTAGGGTTGGAGACCGGTATCTTTCAGCTTGCCTGATGAGTTTTTATTTGTATCGGCCGATTTGACCTGATCGAATGTTAGAGAAGTATCGTGCGAGATATGCGCCTTCCATCTTGCAGGGCCTCAAGTTTCTATCTGGTTTCCATCACAAACGTCGTGCAACATGCAGAGGATGAGCTTAGTACCTTGGTTTGGATCATACACAGACATGAGTACTGTTAGAAAATTGGGGGAGATTTAAAACCCAGATGTCTGAATATGAAGCCTCTATCTGGTTGAATAACGGGGATCAACTCTTGACCACACGGGGGAAAGATACGATGTGAGGGAACGCCAAGCTTGGGTCAAATACTGGCCTCTTTCTTGAACCGACGAAGGGATTCCCCAAACCGGCCGGAGTCTAAGCCCACCGCCCTTGAGCGGTTCCGGTCGGAGGGATGGTTGAATGGGAGCACATAGAAGGATGAATCCGACAGATCACACTTGAAAAGGTGGTTCTGCGACTCCGAGATACGGGCGTCGGAAGGGGCGCCAGTGAGAGGGGTGGAGTAGGAACGAAGGCCGTACACCCAGGGCTGCTTCCCAAGTAGAAGCACTAACTCGGGGTCAACGGCATTTAGCTCCTTGCGAAGCTGTTCAGAAACAAAGGAGTCGGTGTCCTTGATTTCGCCGTCAATCTTGCCGACGCTATATGTCGCGTACTTGTACCAGTTCGTGTAGTAGACATCCGCGAAGAACTCAACCGGTCGCTTCATGGTGGCGGCTAACTCACTCATCACCGAGGTCTCCTCACCGATCTTTCGGAGTATCTTTCGAAGCCGGCCGAACGCCGAGTGGTCTTCGTTGTGGGAAGTGAGGTATTTGAACCCGCCGTCCATGCTGATTGCGCAGCGCCGGGTCCAGTCCGTCGGATCGGCCCTACTCAACTGGAGATTGTCGTCAAGGTGCTGTTGGCTACCTCGCCAGTTCAATCCAGGGTTGATGAAGACGAGCGCTAAATCCTGGTCTGCCACCGGATAAATCCGTTCAAACCCGTGTAGATCAGCACCCATCCCGTCGATTAAGTCTCGCAGCTCGTGGTCAGTATCAAGGGGTTCGTTCCCGTACTGTTCAACGTACTCGCGGGCGTCATTGACGTTCTTGGACTCAAACAGCTCCCGGTATTCTTCTCTCCATGTAGGTGGATCGAAAACTGGACTAAATTCCATGAGTGGTCATATCAACGACGTACATTATACTTTGGGGCGCCAGACCAACCATTTCAACTCTCTCTGGACACCTTCAGAGAATATTCGAATTTCGGCTTACTCGTCGGTCTCAACGGTGACGAATACGCGCTCTGTATCTTGCACGCTGCGCAGATCATCATCTCGAACTGGTAGGAAACTCACTGCCCGATAAGCAGCTCTCATCGACCGGCTAATTCAGGTGAGAATCTGTCTGAAGAATAGGATTTCAACAGAGCCCTATTTTGTTATTTATTGGACGCTCAATAATTCAAAGTATCCCTCTAATTGAGATAAGTTTAAGTACTTCCTGCAGTATTACCGTGATATGGCTCAGAGAATATCACATGAGCAAGACCCTACAATTCTCAGTGAAGCAGGGGA
>LKMJ01007886.1_pt1 | contig 10020 bp, 10 predicted proteins | sample 643391 | NCBI WGS metagenome assembly LKMJ01 (sample SAMN04112250, study PRJNA286221) | soda lake metagenome | biome: soda lake; feature: Kulunda Steppe; material: water; isolation source: sample PL-Br10 brine of Picturesque Lake | place: Russia: Kulunda steppe | collected 2010-07
TCATAGGTATATCTCCCGTGGTGAAGTCTGGATGTTCAACATCGTATATCTCTAAAGAACCTGTTTCTTCTGATCTAGAATCTTCTTCCTCACTGCTAGAGTCTTCATCTCCTTCACTTTCTTCTTCTTCACTTTCTTCTTCGTCTTCTCCGTTTTCTTCAGTATCTGTATCTTCTTCAGTGTCTTCTTCATCTTCGGTCTCTATACATCCTTCTTCTTCATTACTCCATTCCTCTCCTTGAGAGCATTCTGTAAATTCTGCCGTTATATCTTTGTCTTGCTGGATATTAAAACTGCATTCTGGCGAGTCACAGTCAACTCCTTGGAACTGTTCCAGTCTTGATCCCGGCTCTGCTTCGATTTCTATACTATCTCCGTCATCGTAGAGACCTTCGCTGCTTCCTGTTACTTGTCCTGATCCCCCTTCAGTGCTTAGTTCAAGTCTGTATCCGGCGTCGAAAGAAACTGTGTCCGAGTCTGATATATCGAATTCGGTTGCCTCAACTGATGCCTCAATACTGTGTGTGCCCGACTGGAACTCGTTGTAATCAAAGCTTATGCTACCTTGATCGCCTTGCACAGATTCTCCATTCACCGTCTTGTCTCCGACCTCAACATATTCTTCAGATTCCACGTTATAGCTTACTTCTATGGATTCTCCTGGCTTTAATTCGGATTTATCTGCATCTATATTGATCTGTATATCTTGAGAATCAACACATGTATAGGTTATTTCTTCGGTAAAATCTTCTTCGGAAGATGAATCTCCGACTCCTGTGTCTACAACTAGTTCTGATTCTATTTCTAATTCTTCTATGGATCCTTCTCCGCTTTCAGAGTTACATACATCTGCTGAGAAATATGTTATCCATGAATCTTCTGTTTCTTCAGATGCAGAACTCCTGGTTTCTGAGAACCCTATTTGATCAGATTCCAGGTTTATTTCTTCTATATTGTGTTCTTCTATCTCTCCTTGAGCCTGATATGCTGCATCCCAGTCCTCCTTAGGGAATTCCAGTTGTATTTCTAGATCCGGCTGTGCGTGAGATTCATCTATCTGTATCTCCATTCCCTCAGCAGCCGATAATGAGGTTAACAGGACCAAAGTGATCCCAAGGATTATTTTTTTGCTTCTATATTTCATATTCTTTGAACCTTTCTGGTTTGGATATATTTTTTATTTTGTTTTTCAGTTTCTTGTATTTTTCTTTCAGTTTTTCAGGGGTTTTATCTCTTATTTTGTTTTTAGCAGTTTCTATTTGGTCTCCGTACTTTTTATTTATCTTGTTTCTTACCTGTGTTGTTCTTGCTTTGCAAAGCGCTATATATTCTATATCTCTGAAACTTATATCGTATTCATCGCTGTAAGTGAAGAAAGATTCCAGTATTACTATTACTGCGATTATTCCGACAACTAGTATTATTATTGATCCTATGATTCTTTCTCTTCTATGTTCTGAGACTTTTTGTTCGTATTTTTGGCTTATTGAGGATAGTTCTTCTTCAATTTGTTCTATGTTGTCTTTTGCGATGTGGTACTCTGATGCTCTTATTGCTTCAGATGTTGATTCGGCTGTTTGCCTTATTTGATTGAGTTCTTGCTCCAGCTCTTGTATGTCTTCTTGGTCTATTTCGGATTCTTGGAGTGTTTCTCCCCACTCGTTCACTGTTTCTGTTCTGTCGTTGTATCTTCTGAATATTTGTTCTATTTGATCCACTGTTGGTTCTACTATTATGTAGGTTTGTCTGGTTTGATCGTTAACCCTTATTTCTGCTTCGAATCCTCCGTGTCTTTCAGTATCTATTTCAAAATTTGTTTCTCCTGTTTCTCCCGCCGGTATGTGCTCTATCTTTGATGTGGTGTTTGCTATTTCAGATTTGATCTCTGCTTCTGATTGGCTTAAATATACTTCGTCTTTGTTTCTAATTTCAACAGTAATGTTTTGGCTTTCTTGTGATTGTACTCTGTATTCTTCTTCTGGTTCTGCTGTTATGTTGTGTTGGAACTCTGGATTATAGGCTTTGTATGTTATGTTTGAGATGTGTTCGCTGCTTTCGTGACCTGCTTCATCTGTAACAGTGATGTTAAGTTGTTCCTGAAGTCCTTGTGTATAGTTCTCTGGAGGTTGAATAATTATTTCTTCTCTAAATTCTTTTGAAGTATTTTGCCCGGCTATTTGATAATTTACTTGCTTTAAATCTGTTATCCTGTTTTCAGCATCTATATCTGCTTTGAATTCCCCCATTACTTCTTCTGAAGGAGTAGTTACGTTGTTTATAAGTGGTTTTTGACCGTCGAAAACAAGTTGTCTAGTCTGGTTCTCGAGGCAGTTTCCTGCAATATCACATGTTTCGAACGTTATTTCTGTTTCTTGATCTAGGAATTCTTGTTGTTGTAAAGTACAGGAAAGGTTGAACTGTGTTATGTCCTGTGCTTGTTGTTCATCTTGTTGGTCGCTATCTATTTTTTCGTTGTCTTCGTTGTAGCATGTTTTTGTTACAGGATGTACTTCGTAGTTGTCTTCGTCTTCCTCGTAATTGGTTTCTATTGTTATGTTATCTTCCGGTTCTTGGCTTTCGTTTATATTCCATTTTATTGCGTCTTCAGGGTGATCAGGGTTTTGGTCCCCTTTGTATTCTTCTTCTGTGTAGAATTTCCAACTGCCTTCTAGTTTATGATTCAGTTCATTATAGCTTGTGTAGTTGACTTTGTATTCCTCTCTATCTTCCAGATCTTCTTCCTGTATTATCAGTGATACGTAGCTGTTGTCTATCTGTTCTTCCTCTATTTTTTCGCCTTCATTATGTACTTTTATTGAACTGTTTACTACTTCTGAACGAGATTCAAACTCTGCAGCGACTTCTAAGTCTTCTTCAGTTGATGCAGATCTTTCAGGTGTTTTATTAATTATTTCTGGTGGTTCGCTGTCTATTAGAACAGAGTTTCTTTCTGTCTCAGCTGTTTCTTCTATAAATCTGTAGTCCACTTTCCCATATATTTCATATTCTCCTGCTGGATAGTCTGATGGATCTATGGTGGCGAAGTGTCTGCAACCAAGTTCTAGACCTCCATCTTCGTCGAAACCAGGGCATTCGTGGTCGACTCTTTCTGTTTCGAGAAGGTATTCTGTATCGTTTTCCAAGTATGTCATACCGACTTGTGCATCTTGTATAGGGGCTGCTAGTGACTGGGAGTTAGCTGATATAACTATGTCTGCGTTTGATCCTATTTTGTCTTTTATTTCTAGGTCTTCTTCCAGGCTTTCACCGCTTTCAGAGTCTTGTATACCTATGAAGTCGGTTAGTGCAAATGTTGAAGGTATAATGAAAGCTATAAGGGTTATTAACAGTATTTCTTTGGTTCGGATATATTCATTTAGACTCATTATCTTAGAGATCTTGTTTTATCTCTCTTTTGATCTCTTGCTCTAATTTTTTGTATTCTCTATTCTTTACAACCACGAATATTGTCAGGATTACTAGAAAGGCTGCAATCATTAAGAAAGAAATATTTTCTACAGTGTATATTACGAATATGGCGAGGAATGATAGAATTGTTATTTGCTCTAGCATTCTTTGACTGGCTTTTACATCTTCTAGGTCTCTGAGTCTGCATTCTCTTATAGCTATTTCGTTTCTGTCTTCAGATGCCATCTACAATAAAAGAGGGTATGCTTGTATTTAAAGCATATTCCCTGGTTAAAGCTGTGGGAGGTGCTTGTGTCGTATCTCTTGTGTTCCAACCTTGTTGTTAAGTCGATATAGGTTTGTGTTTAGAGTTGGTTAAGTGTCTTAGTGAGCTCTTTTATGTCTTTTTTATTGAATTTGAAGTTAGTGAGGGTTTCTTCAATAGATTCGTGCATTTCTTGATTGTGGTTTTTGTTGTATTCTTCTAGCATTTTTTCTTCTCTGGTGTTGGAGTAAAGTATTATGGGTTGTTCGTATTCTTTTCTGAGTTCTTGCGCAATCTTTAATCCATCTACATCTCTCATTTTGAGATCCCAGTCGAGTACTATTGCATCGTATTGGTGTGCGTTCTCTAGGAGCTCTTCTATTCCACCTACTATGTTTCCGGTTTGGTGGTGAGGGTTGTATAAGTGGATTTCATGGTTTGAGTCTATACCTATTTGGGAGTATGTTTCAAATAGTTGTAATTGGTCGATGCTGTCGTCTAGGTATGCGAAGGTATAGTTCTCTTGGTTAGGTTTGACTGTTTCCAGGGATTGTGTTGTTGTGCTCATTGGTATCTCTGCTCTCCTATTACGTATTCTTCTAGTAGTTCTCTTGATGTGTTGTCTAGTGCTCTGCAGAGTCTGTCTTTATCTATTTCTAGTTCTTGACAGTATTTTGTCATTTCGGAGTCTCTTTTTAGAACTGCTAGATTTTGTTTTTCGAAGTATGCTTCTACCGCTTGGTTGTCTATTTCGTCTTGTGGTATTTGTCCTGGGCGGTAGAGTCCGTATTCTTGTGTTGGTATGCTGGCTACTGAGAAGTATGTTGAGACTGCGTGATCGTAGTCTAGGAATTCTTGTTCAACTGTTTCAAGTAGTTTTTCTTGATCTATTTCTGTTGTAGTTTTTTCTTGTGATTTGGATAGAGCTTCGACTATGAAGCTGAAGCCTCTTCTTAAATTCTCTTTATTATAATTATGCGTGTTAGGTTGTCTTTTTTGTGTTTGAGGTGCTCTATCTGTGTTTATTTCATAGTTTACACTCATTTGTATTTCACCTGTTTGATTGCGATCATTCTTTAGTCTAAATATTGTATTAAACTGTTTATATAACCTTAGATGTTTTAAGACGGATTTTAAGAAGTTTTAGAGATAATATTTTCAATCAAACAATTATTTTAGGAAAAATTACTACAAAAAAAATTATATGAAAACATAATTCATAGAATTATGTAAACAGCAATAATTTATACAGACTGCAGTTATGTGAATAAATTAACAAAGAAAAGATAGGAGGAAACCTCTACCCCCCTCTCCTTATGACAAAATTTTTCTCATCAGGCTCAGACACCATCTCCGATAATAAAACCTCAACCTCGTCACCCAAAGAACCTCTCAGACCACTTATAAACTCCTGATATAACTCATGACTCTCAAAACCTAAGAGGAAAACTCTTTTTTGATTTATAGAACTTGTGTTACCCGAAAATATTATATGCCCCTGATCAATCTCATTCAAAACATCAGACACATCGTCGTTGAAAATGAAGAAACCATAAACCTGTATATTAACTCCTTCAAGATTGAAAATAGGTATATACTCCTCTATGATGTTTTTTTCTTCAAATCTATGTCTTATTCTGTTGACAGTTGAGACGCTCATATCGGTTTCTCTGGCTATTTCAGTATCAGTTTTATTCCCGCCATTCAGCAAATTTTTAATAAATTTTTTCTCATTTCGGCTTAAATCTTCAAGATTCTTCGACATAACACAAAATAATGAGAAAAATTACTATATAAACAGTTATGGTTTAAGCCAAACAATATAACACAAAAACCCGTACATAACTAAATATGAACCAAGCTGTAATCCTCCACGGATCAAACGGATCACCAAAAAAACACTGGTACCCCTGGCTCAAAAAACAACTAGAAAAAAAAGAATACAAAACAAAAACACCGAAATTCAACACACAAAAAGAAACCCTAAAACAATGGGAAAAAACATTCAACAAAGAAATAGGCAATATTGAAGGAAAAACAATAATAGGTCACAGCCTCGGAGCCGTGCTCGCACTAAACATCCTGCAAAAACAGGGAACAGCAAAAAAAACAATACTAGTATCCGGATTCACAGGTAAAGCCCAAGAAAACCAGCCAGAAAACTACTCAACATTCTCAGAAAAAAACTTCCAATGGGGAAAAATAAGAAACAATTCCCAACAGTTCAAAATCATCCACTCAAAAAATGACCCCTACGTACCCCTGAAAAAAGGCTTAGAACTATCAAACCAACTCAAATGTGAAATAGAAATTATAGAAAACGGAGGTCACTTCCTAGAAAAAGACGGATACAAAAAATTCCCAAAACTCCTAGAAACAGTGCTAAACTAAACTCCTAACCGCAGAAACCAAGTTCTTCCTATAATCATAACACTCTGAAAATTTCCGCCCACCTCTCCTATCAATCTCTACTAAACGCTGCTCAGACAAACCCTCAACAAAATTCAAAACTTCTTCCAAAGAGTCTTCATCCCTGTGGTCGAAAAGAAAACCATTCTCCCCATGCTCTATCTGATACTTCAAACCATCCACGTTAGAGGATATTGGCACCGTTCTACCCGGAAGTATCCTAGCCTCCTCAGGTATTAAACCAAAAGGCTCTGATAAGGAAGGTGTTACAACACCTATAGTTCTGGAATCAGCGATCAAGCTATAAAGCTTCTTAGAAGGTAGAAACCTGTCAATAACCTTAACATTTTCCCCCTTATCGACTTTATTTAAATCTGCAGGATCCAAGCTGGTCTGATCAGAAGCCACTACAACTAATTGTGTGTCTAAACTATAGCTTTCAGCTAACTTCTCCAAACCCTTATACCTCTCAGATCTTCCAAAAGCCACAAAACTGTTCTTATCTTCCAAACCCAGATCCTTAAAACACTCTTCAAAATCCAAATCATACATATCAGGGTGAAGACCGTTTATAACATCTACAAAATTGTTTTCTATATCATAATCCTCGGATAAATGTTTCCTCATGTATTTTCCGATTATACCTACCTTGATGTTCTGGTAGCCTTCCATTTCCTGGAAATTATCCTGTTCCCATTCCAACCATTCTTCAAAGTTGTCTCTGTAGACTCTCGACTGATTTTTGCTTGTTGAATGAGGTATATAAACTATCTGAACATCTTGGTTCTGTAACTGTTTGGCAGAAAGCCAGGTTGAAGCCATAAAACATGCATCATGTACAAATACAAGTGTTCTACCCTCCAAGTGTTGGACTATATCAATTATCTGACCTGCTGCAGATGAGGATGCGTACAACCATCTTCTCTGCCTTCCAAACTGTTCGTATCCCTCCGAGTTATCCGATATATATCTTATCCTGCCGTTGTAGCTTTCACATATCTGTTCAGTGGTTTCAAACACTTCCTGGTTGTAGCCGAGACATCCTTCATGATTCAGAGGGGTTATAACATTATAGGTTAACTCAGATTCTATTTGGGTATCTAGATAAGGTATAGATCTTGTAAATGCCCTAGATATAGTTCCGCAACCACAGTAATGACTGGTTATTCCATCATAAGCTACCTGTACAATATTGATCTTGTCTGTATCAGTCACGTCATTTTCCTCTCAATTATGGACTCTACCTCTCTTTTAACATCTTCTAAGCTATTTTCCACAACATCTATTTCATACACGTTCTTTCTTTCTAAGAAAAATGTTTCATAGAAAAGATGTGTGGCTTCCAGAAACCCTTTTTTACCCCATATATCATCTGGTTCATGCTTCGCTCTTCTCATACTTGTTTCAGGGTTATTCTTCAAATAAACATAGTTTATATCAACGTAATCAGGTAATTTTTCCTTCAATTCTGTGATAATGTTTTTTACAGGCGATTCATTTTCTACTACTTCTCTACAAAAACCATGAGAAACTGTTGAGGGAAAACCTCTGTCCATCAAAAGTACTTCTTCACTTTCGTTGTTTCGAAACTTGTTTAACTCGCTTTCAACAAAGAATCTCCACTCTTTACTGTAGTGCTCTTCTTGAGGTATCTCTTCGCCCTTGGAGTCGACTACTTCCCCTACTCTCTGACAGTATTCATATTTCTGATCCAAGTATTTTGTGAGACTAGTTTTACCTGAACCAGGGAGACCCTCAAACACAAATATCTCTTGACCCATAAAGTTTCTATACGGTAGTAAAACATAAAATATTAATAACCAATTTATGGCTCATGAATCAGGTTCAAAACCATTTAGACCGTATAAGAAATGCTTCCGAAGAAATTATAGGTTTTGAAGAACTGGAAGAAATGCTGGAATCTGGAGAGAAACCTGTAGCCTATGAAGGATTTGAACCCTCTGGGAAAGCACATATTGCAGTCGGATTATACCGTCCACTGATAATACAAGAATTTATAGACGCTGGTATAGATTTTAAAGTACTTTTAGCCGACTACATGGCTGGAAAAAATGGTAGAATGGAGGGAGACCCAGAACTACTGGAAGATGCTTCAAAATACTACGAAGAAGTTTTAAAGGCTTCAAAACTAGAAACAGAAAACTTGGAGATAATAAGACAGTCAGAGATAGTTGAAGACCCTGAATACTGGAAGATAGCTGCCGAAATATCCAACAAACATACAGAAAACCGTGCTAAAAGAACACTACCAAAAGAAGACAGAGATTCAACAAACAACGTATTCGATCTTCTCTACCCTTCCATGCAGTGCGCAGACCTGTTCTACCTTGAAGCAGATATTTCACAAATGGCTACAGACCAAAGGAAAATAAACGTACTGGCAAGAGAAGTTGCAGAAGACCTAGACAGAAAAAAACCTGTAGCAGTCCACGGAAAGTTCCTTCCATCGCTCAAAGGACCAGAACAAAAAATGGACAAATCCGTGAAAAACACGAGCATATACATACACGACTCCGAAGACGAAATAAATGAAAAAATACACTCTGCCTACTGCCCCCCTCACCTGGAAGACAATCCTGTAATGGAGTACTGTAAAGAAATAATATTCCGCGCAAGGGACAGTCTCCCAATAAGAAGAGAAAAACAGCACGGAGGCGACATAAAAATAGATTCCTACAAACAGCTTGAACAAGAATACTTATCCGGAGAAATACATCCTGAAGACTTGAAAAACGCAGTTTCAAGAGAACTAAACGAGTTAATCCAGCCTCTAAGAGAGCACTTTGAAACATCAGAAGAAGCTCGGAACGCCTACGAAATCGTTAGAAACCATCATTAAAAACAAAAAATAAAAACTGGTCTCGGAAAAGACAGGTTTCTTAACACCACGATTAATTGTGTTAGAATCTTGCGAGATATATAGCAGCTACAGCAATCAGTGGGAACAACATACCTATTATAGCTAAAAAGATGTTAGAACTAGCTACTACAAAAACCATGCCTAAAATGATCATTATCAAGACTAGAATTATTCTATTAACCAGTTTTAACGACTTCATAAGTTCTGATTAACCATCCTGTTCTAAAAGTCTTTACGCAGATGAACGATTTAAAAGTTGGAGATCATGTTTTTGATTTTTACGTGATGGACTTGGAAAATTTTGAGAAATTGTTAAACTCTAAGTATATAGCCGGTTTTGGAGTAGTTTTCCTGTTTTTGCTCTACACCCTGGTGTTTTTCGCCGATCTTTTGAACATTTTTAACATTAGAGAAATCTATTCCGGTCTTAACGTGCCTTTACTCTGGGACTTCCTTTTCATGGAGAGGAGTCTGGTAGAAATGTTTCAATGGACTTTTTTAGGTTTATTTGCGGTTACAAGCGCCTATCTAGCCGGAAAGCTGAATGAGAAAGACCGAAATGGCGAGGCATCATTCTGGCTTCTTTTCTCAATAGCAGGAATACTTATGCTGATGGAAGACGCAGGCAATATTAGACATTTCTTATTAAGAGATCACGTAGTGCTTGGATGGGTTTTAATGCAGAGCCTGGAAACTATTTACTTCCTCTTATTGGCGGCAGGACCTGTTGTAGCTGTTTTGAAGTATGGTAAACACTTGAAAGACTGTGATAAGACCAGGATATTCTTGGTATTAGGATTCTTTTTTTATGGATTTGCAGTATTCTTTTCAGGTCCAGCAGATCTTACAGACACAAACAGAATTATAGGAGACGCTTTCTACGAGATTACAGTATCAATAGGGGGAGAGGAATTACAACAAATATACGAGGATACTGACACGAAACTAGAGGAACAAGCGGGGGGAGAAGGATTTATGGACATCCGTTATCGATTCGTAGACCACCTGATAGAAGAAAGTCTGGAACTTTTAGGAGCAACAATGTTGTTCGCTTCAA
>LKMJ01007888.1_pt1 | contig 10020 bp, 9 predicted proteins | sample 643391 | NCBI WGS metagenome assembly LKMJ01 (sample SAMN04112250, study PRJNA286221) | soda lake metagenome | biome: soda lake; feature: Kulunda Steppe; material: water; isolation source: sample PL-Br10 brine of Picturesque Lake | place: Russia: Kulunda steppe | collected 2010-07
ACACACATGCACGCACACACACACACGTGCGCGTGTGCTTGCTAACCATAGGCGCAAGCAGCTTCTTGGCCTTCGGGATCTGCGACAAAAGGAGCTGGACGCCGGAAAGTTGCCAAGCTTTCTGCCTGAGACAGAATCAGTGCGTTGGACAGGCAAAGGCTGGGTTCCTAAAATTTTGTTCCAACTTTGTTCAAGCGAGTGTACAACAAAGCCCACATATTGTCTGTATTCACATGCAGGTGCGGAATGCTGTGAGCTGGCAGGGTGCAAAGCCTGCCCCAGGTCTTGTTGACCGCCGGGTAGAGATAACGGTGGGTCCTTTGGTGCCCATCTGCTCCATCTTGAAGATGAAGATGTAATTCCTGGAATAATGTCACATGTAACTTGCAGTTGTTTATCCATTTTGGCATCCAAAGAGGTCATTCTGGCTCATCATTCACTAGCTTGCAAGTACTGAGGAGGCATTTCTGCTTATATGGTCCTTGGAGCTTCATTGCTCCTGTGTCCTCCTGCAGGGCCCTGTCTCTCCCAGCAAGATGGTGATAAATGCCAGCAACTCTGGCGCCACCCAGTTCATGGCAGACTTTGAAGGTGAGTCGAGCGCAGCAAAAAATGTCACATGCAGCCTTGCCATTGCGTAGGTAATTGTCCCCACCAAATATAATGCCAGCCGTCTAATTTGCATAGATTTGACTTTTGACTCTGCATAGGTAGCTTGCACAGGGAGAAAGGTCCATTTTTGAGAAGGACCATTATTGCTCTAGTGTCAACATTATTCTGAATCCCCATTGCAGATTCACACACACCCACTTGGGAAAACAACCTGGATGGACAGCTTAATATGCGTGACCTGCTGCGGCGCACTCTCACCTACTCTCAAGCTGATGGTAGATTAAATCCATGATGGAAGCACATCCAATTTCTCAAATTTTTGAATGTTAACTGCATGTTTCCAGGTCTGCATTTGCAGTGCTGCGCTATGGAAGCATTTCTTTTGATTTTAATCATAGCCTTGAAGAGTGCATCCATAACAAGCCATGCAGCCTTTGTGTTTCTGCTTGATTTTAACATACTGCACTAAGTTAGTGCATCCTAGCCTGCGCATTATTATATGTGCAGGTAAGCACTACAAGCTGCGCGATGATGGAAAAATTGCAACGCTTATTGTCAGGTGAGAGTGGTCTCCACATAGCGCTGGCCAAGCACTAGATGCATTTTTCATGTTTGAATGAGCTCTTATGGTTTGCGTTCATGGACTTAATCAATTGCATGGCCTTGCCAATTATTGTGCCTTCACTGAAGGGAGCTCTTCTTTGCCCAAATTGGGCTGAATTTTGCTGTCAGATCTGCATTCTAGCTCCTGGTAAGGCAATCATAACACCTCATGAAGCTCAATATCAGGAAAAAGGCTGTGTAGAGACCCAGCGGTTGATCTGATGCTAAAATTTACTCCCAAAAGCCTCGACCTCTGTGCTGAGGGAGGCTTCAAATCTCAGCATCGGACTATATCTCGCTCCACAAAGGGTGTTATGCTGGGGTATTTCCACTTGATGCTAGCCATGTAAGGACAAAATGCATATGCTGGGAGGCATAAATTGTTCCCCCATGTGCTCAGTATGAAAATCTAATTTTTTGGCCTCTCATCCATTTTGCTCCTTCTTCAGTTTCTGTTGTATTTGTATTTCAGCAAGGAATTTCTGCATCTCTCCCTGTGTTCTACCTGAAGAGGGCGTGAAGAATGCCCCCTGACATGGCCAGGCCCACCTTGTAAATCAAATCATCTCCGGACAGACAGATTAAATGGGGCATGTATGCTAGGCCACCGGGGACGATAATTTCTCTGTGAATTTTACAAACAGGCATAGCTTTGATAAAAATGATAACAACGGGATCTTTGCATGTAGCCTCTCTGCATTACTCTCAAAAGTAGGCATCTTTCCTCGCCATTGAACGTTGCCTTCAATTCCACGCAGGCAATTGCAACACGCATGTCTTTTTAATCCTGCAGACCCCGTGGCTGGCACATGGAGGAAGCCCATGTGCTTATTGATGGGGAGCGGGCCAGCGCGTCACTGTTTGATTTTGGGCTATACTTCTTCCACAATGCAAAGCAGGTCAGTGCTTAAACAGCTGTCTGGATTCAATTGCTGCTTGCTGCAGGATGATGTTCCGCAAGATCCCTGCTCCTCTAGTTGCATGACGCAAGGCAAATGGCAAAGGAGCAGCTGATTTCTAGCGCAGTTGTATGGTGCATATTACGTGCTTTTCAGGCCCTGGCCATTGGCGCTGGGCCATACTTCTACCTTCCCAAGATGGAGAGTCACCTGGAAGCCAGGTAACCCTGCCCTTTGTACAGCAGTCTTTGCATCTCTTGCAGCATACCAGAATTCCTGCAAAGTTTTCTGCAAAGTCATTTGTTGCCCCGCCTCAGATTTTATCTGACCTGAGCAGATGCAGGTGGCATCAATGCCGCAACCTCAAGCAGCAGCTTAATTGCTGGCTAATTTATGGGATTTGCTGTCTCTTCCTTGTGCAGGCTGTGGAACGATGTCTTCAACATGTCCCAAGACATAATTGGTCTGCCTCGGGGCACAATCAGGCACGTGCACAAGGGGGACATGCAAGAAAAAAAGGAAACTACGCAGGCAGCAAGACGCTCCCTGCATCAATTAACGAAAGGGAGACACAAAAGGAGATGTGTTGTATCTGCATGCTATGTCAAATTTTTGATAAATTGATCTATAGGTCTCTTTAAAAACAACAGAGCATTTTCTCACCTTCAGGGCTACTGTGCTTATTGAGACCATCCTGGCAGCATTTGAGATGGAAGAAATCATCTTTGAGCTGCGTGATCACTCTTCAGGTGACTCAGTGCTCAACTTTATTCTAGGCTTATCGCATTTACACTTCCCATGCCAATATCACTGTTATTTGGTTATTTTTGCTTAACTCACAGGCTAACCCTTTTATCTTGTATCTGAATATCCTCACCATCTGCCAGCTTGCAGTACCTATTGAGATGTGCCCAGATCCATGAATGCCTGTGGTCTAGCATTGTTGCAATGTGGGACACATGTTAAGCACTCCATGCTAGAAAATTTGTCCTGTGCCAGGCCTGAACTGTGGACGATGGGACTACATCTTCAGCTTCATCAAGAAGCTGCGCAACCACCCTCAGGTTTGCTTTTCAACCTTGACACTTTGGCATACCTTCATGCCCTTGAGTATTTGCATCTGCCTGACAAAATATCAGTTTGAAATACAGATTCTAGAACTCTGGGTTTAGGAGGCTAGGCTAATTTGTTTGACCTCAAACGCACCCACTCTAACAGAAATGTTAAGTTTTAACCATCCTTTGCAGTTTGTATTGCCTGATCGGAAAGATGTTACGATGTCCAGCCCATTCATGGCAGCCTATGTCAAGTTGCTCATTCGCACCTGCCATAAGGTATGTGAGCCACAGAAGATTGTATAGAATAGACAAATTGTGTGCACATTTTTGCCTTGATCCAATGAGGTAAACGTATTGTTTTTTTTGCATCACCTGCTTCTGATGGTCTGTCTTGCAACTTGCCTAGGTATTATCCCTGGGTATTATCAGCTGTTATGTGCGATTGTGGACAATGTCCTTAACAGCTTGTGACTCAATACATCTAAACGCAATCCTGTTTGTTTGCAGCGCGGAGTGCATGCAATGGGCGGCATGGCTGCATTTATTCCTATCAAAAACAATCCTTCTGCCAATGCTGCAGCAATGGCCAAGGTGACTTATTGCATTGCTGTCTTTGATTATTCACAACATGAATTGATCTCATCCTTTTGCCTTGATTCCTGTAAAGACATGTTTTAAGAGGTGCCAGTTACGCAAACCATACCCGACTAGCTGTGGTGCTGATCCTACATAGCAAAATAGCAAAATTGGCATGCGCGTGGACCTTTCAAACAACTTCATTGCTTTTCTCTGCTTCTACAGGTCGAAGCTGACAAAATGCAGGAAGTCCTTGCCGGGCATGATGGCACGTGGGTTTACATGTTTTGTTCTCAATGTGCATGCTTTCTCAAACATTTCATAGGTCGTCCCCACCACTGGGTCACCCCTTTCTTAGGCAAACGCGGCCAAATAGGCCTCTCAAGGCATAACTTTGCATCCACCGCACTGTTTCCTGACCTGAGCACACCGTTGGATAGCTTATATTTTTCTGGTTCTAAAATGCTCTTGGGGTCGAAATTGGCGCGGTGATTGGAAGGCAATTTTGGAAAAAAGGTATGTTAGGTTGGAAGAGTGCGCGTTGTTTCCCACTCCCAGCCCCAAACTCCGAGCTTGAGATGCCTTCATATGTGTAATTTTGGCCCGCACATCCTGTGTGGATTTGGGTGCGGGAAGCTCTCCCGTTGAGCTGTGCACTCAGAAGAGGCAGATGTTAGGAACGTTTTGCCCCGCCGCTTCCCACCCACACCCTCGATTGGCTCCATTTTAAATTTCCTAGATTTGATTTGATTGTCCGCAACCCTCAGACTTAGTCTGGCTTGAAAGCATGCATGTGTTGCGGAGTTATCGCATTTCCTGTGTTTGGACCCTTATCCGGTCGCGACAGGGTCACCCACGGAACACACCTTCCCGACCGCCTCCCTCTTATCCTACTTCGCAGCATCAAATCATCATGCAAGAGCAGCTAAAGTCCTGGAAAGCGGCAGGATTGGAGCAAGTTTGGGGATGCAACATTTGCCTGCCAAAAGGGTGCAAAATGGTGCCAGAATGGCCAAAGGCGCACACGCCGCGCCCCCACCTCGCATTTTCTCGCACAGCCTGAATTTTTATGACATATGTACATATTATGCATGGTTGGGTCTGGAAATGTGGCCAGCAAGTGGGCAGAAATGCTTATTTTTGGCCATGTTTGGGGGGGCCAGTGGTGGGGATGACCCATACAAATTCGAGGTGTATTGTCAAAAAGTACACAATGCACTACCGACGTGCTAAAGCAGGCATTTAATGCAATGATGATATGCATAACTTTGTAAGTTTTGTTGCAAAGCCGATTCTGCCTAGCGCAAGTGTATACGAGCACTTCTTAATTGCAGTGAATGATTTTCTTTTTTATTTTGCTGTGCTGTGTAGGTGGGTAGCACACCCTGACCTGGTGGGTGGAGCTTTGTTCTGCCAGCACAGTTGCTCTGCATATGTCACTTCTGGTCAGATCTCAACACCTTCTGTGCAAGTGCAGTATCCTTTAGAGCACCTATTAATTGCATTTGCTCTTACCGATACAGGTCAAGCTGGCATTAAAGGTGTTTAACAAGTGAGTTATAGAGAACTTAATGTGTTGAGTACAATGTTTGAGATTTTTGACTTGATTGCCTTGACAAAGCCTACTAAGTTCGCATGGGACCCATCACACAGTGTGATCACAATCCTTGACGTGTGAAAGTTGTGTAAGGCAAACTCATAACGACCATGCATTGCATGCAGGCATATGCCCAACCCCAACCAGATCCATGTGCGAAGGGAGGAAGTTGTTGTGAGCGCAAAAGATCTGCTTTCACTGGAGGGCTTGAAGGGGGCGATCACTGAAAAGGTAAGCCCCCATGAAATAGACTTTGAGAAGCAAGAGCTGGCATATTGAAAACACAAGCCACATGTGAAGCAATCTGCAGGTATGATGCTCAGGATAAGAGTAGCATAGTGTTGGATGGTCCCAGCATGCTGGGCATTTTGAACGCTCACCAAGAATGCTGATATCTTGTCAAGAGTTTAGCCTCGCACTCATTTGCTGTCTTCCATGCGCCGGCAGATTATTTGTGCCCAATCATGATTAGTCTTTTGATACATATCTGCCGCTTATTCCTGCTTACGCCTAGGCTTTTATGTGGTTTGCATGTATCACTCAGGGCCTCCGTGAGAATTTAGATGTGGGTCTGCAGTACATGGAGGCATGGCTCCGAGGTGTGGGGTGCGTGCCAATCCATAACCTCATGGAAGATGCGGCCACTGCAGAGATCTCAAGGTACGCTGATACAAGCAGGGCAGGTATTCATTCAGGTGTTAGATGCCCTGAAACCCCAGACATGCACAATTTGCCTCCTTGCACAGCAAGTGGCACTCAACCCTTCCAAAAAACTTAAACTTGTATCCCTTCCAAGTATGTATATATTGCTTTGTATGATGCCTTCTGATGAGAAATGGCTACATATTGCTCAGATGGCAAGGATGTAGCTGATGTGTCAGGCTGTCATGAACCAGTTGCGGCTTCAGTATAAGAAAAAAAGGCTACGCCAACAACCCCTGTTTGCGTGAATTGAGGAAGAAGTTTACATCTGATGCAAGCACCAGGCAAACCTCCACCATCAAACTAGGAAGAAGGTCATTAGTGGAGGGTTCTGAAAAGAGCCATATGTTCTTTCCTTGATATTTTTCAACCTCCTACTTGTATTTATGATCTTTGTTGCATATTGAATAGTATGAGTGTTTAGATCAATAATTACAAGCATTTTGGGGTGACTTCTGTCCATGCAGGTCCCAAGTGTGGCAGTGGGTGCGCCACAATGTGCAGACTGTTGAAGGCCGCACTGTGACTCCTGAGTGGGTGACATCCCTGCTTGAAGAAGACGTAAGTCGAGCCCCTTTAAGGCTTATTCTTCTTTTGTGTCACATTGTTGTAAACTGCCTTACTGCTTCTCATGTTGAACTGGAGTCGTGTTGGACAGTGGGAGCTGCAGGGTTAATATAATTATTGGCAAGAGCAAACCTCATTTGTGCTAATTGTACCTCTGTAATAATAGGTGGCTGCAAAGCGCTTGTCTATGGGGGTGGAGCGCTTTGATAGCTCCAAGTTCGACTTGGCAAAGCGCCTAATTGCCACAACAGTTCAGGTGAGGGAAAAGATTCCTTCTGACTGCTTTTTCCTCTTAGCCTGACTTGCTCAATGAAATGCTGCATCATTTATGATGCACAATGGACTTATAATCTTGCAACTTTTTCTGTCTTCTCCAGGGTGCATCGTACTCTGATTTCCTCACGCTTCTGTGCTATGAGCACATTATTTCCACCAAGGGCGCATCAAAGATGTAAAAGCAAGGAAGTGTGATAAATGGGTCATGTTTGAGGTTGATGCATTCTCATCTTCTCACAACTTTATGATTAATGAGTAATGACCACATTTGCCGGTACTGCCTGATCTGCCTGCATTATTAGAGCCAGTCAAACTGTGTGAACTAGTATACTATACCCTGATTGAGCGCAGCGCAAACATGGCAAAAATCTGCCACGACAGCATTAAAACATTTGTACCTTCAATTCACTTGAACCATTTGAAACTCATGTTTATCCCCATTTTGGGCAGATGATTTTCTGGTGCTTGCTCTTCCTTTATACGTGCCACCAGGGTATTCCTGAGGGTGCAGACTTCGTCTTCTAACCCTCCAGACGCTTAAAATCTCTTTGATCAGGTCTGAATGTTAAATGCTGGACTGATGCGCTTTTGCGCCTCACTTTTTTCTGTGGGTCCTGCTACCCATGCCTAGCTCACCACATTGGGCCTAATCCAGGAGTCCTCTGCATTAGCTTTGCCAGGTGTAGCTGTGTAACCCTCACCCAATCTTTGTAATTTGTCGAAGTTTTTGACTTGGTGAGCAAGACAAAGCAATGCAGAGCTATCAATTAAAAAGGGTGCCCATCAATCTCATCAATTACTAAGGGATGCAAGGAGTAGCACAAGGATGGTGTTCTAGGCCATTCTGGGGGCCAACTGGGACCTTTCTGGCTGAAAGTCCTGGGAAAGCTATCTCCCAAATCTTGGGGTTCCCTAGAGCTGCCCTTGAGCTACATTTCTCCCTATTCCAATCTTAATACTCTGGAATAAAGTTTGGCAAAAAAAGGGCAATGGCCCAGCAGCAGAAGGGCCGGTACCTGGCAGAAGCTGTGTACCTTTCATGCAAACAAGACGCAAGAAGCCCTAACAGGAAGCCATTTTGCGCCAAAAAAAGATGCATCCTCATGTTACAATTGCATCAATTCATTGTTGAGTTACAAATTGCCGTCGAATCAAATGGGCCCCAAGTGGGAAGTAGGGTAAAAAGAAAAAAGGAAAATCAAAAAGACAGTGCATCACTCCTTCGATTCAATTTGCTCTTTACCTTTCTAGGAGTCATAGGTACCATCTGTAAGGTTGAGCAGTGGTCTTGCCGACGAGTCGTTTTGGGGGACGGGGGGACACTCGTCAGTAACACCTCTTCAACATGGAAATCACAGAAAACCGGTAATTGTATGCCAAAAACCCCGCAAACTCCCCCTAAATGTTGGAAATATACAACTGTGAATTTTAGGTTAGGGAAGGTAGTGCAGACGGAGATGACGAGCTTAGAAATGACTGACAGGGTGATGGAAAGAATTCACCATCCTTCAGGGAGCTCGCACACAGCTGAAAGCACCTTCAAGAGTGAGAAATACACTGTCCCTATGCCGGGGCGCTTAAGAGGCGCTTAAGCGCGCTTAGCCGGGCTAAGCGCCCAAGGGCCGTCCTTGGACTGCACCTACCGGTGCTGCCCCCTCGCGGAAAGAGTGTTCCGGGACTTGTCGTGCAAGGTTATGAAGAGCTACATCCGCTGGACTCGCTGCATCGGCCAAACCAGGGGAAGGGCACGCGAACACGGCTAAGCGCGCTTAGCCGATGCTCTCTAAGCGCGCTTAAGAGGGCGCTTAAGAGCCGCTTAATTGACGCTTAGGATGGCTAAGCGTATGGCCTCCATGCTTGTGCCTCGCGCTGCTCCTCCCTCCCATATAGATTGCTCCATCTGGTCACCTCAATGGCAATGCTAGCATTGCGCAGATGCAAATTGAGCTGCACGAGTCAAGTGAACGTCCTCTAACATTATTAACAATTCAACGGCAAACGATGGCTTGAACGGTTCCTTGTGATTCATGATTCTGAGGCAATTCTAGTGAGAATGGACACATCTGAATGATAATGAAAGACAAAGGCACTGGATACAGATTTTTTAATGGGAGGAGGAGGGGAAACGTTCTCCAACCCCAGCGCGTCAGCCTGGCCAGTGGGCTTCGAAGGAATTCCATACACGCTAGCGCTTGCGCAGCTGCCCTTACCACAGTGCGGCTGATGCGCACCCAATGGCTTGTACCTGCACCCCAAAGCTGTGACAGTGAGCAAATGAGTCAGTTTGGCAGCTGCACACTGAGCACCACAGCTGTCCTCCGAGCACTCCAACGCTTCGGAGCATGTCATGCTGTGGAGGCCATCTTCTCGAGCATCCAGGGCTTGATAGGGGATGACCTGGAGCCTGTTACTTGATAAGAAAATCTAGGCTGTCTAGGAATTTCAAGGTTTTGTTTGGCCAAACGGTCAGTGCATGGTGGCATCCAAGTGGACCGCACAGCCTGCCAGAGAGCCTCTGCTGATGGCTTTCATAATGAGTAGGGGTCGGCGTTGTTGTATATAACGTTATTATATAATGTATGTTATACAACGTTATAGAACGATATATTACGCTATAGGTTTTCCGAAATATAAGGCCGCGGTCACACTTGTAATTAATTAGACTTTTAGGGCGAATTCGCATTAGGCCTTTTTTCCCTTTTTAAAAGCCTTTTCGGAGAACTTTTTCCCTATGATCATTCGCATTAGGCCGGAAAAATACCGAAAAGTGGTTTAATATACCGAAAAGTGGTTTAATATACCGAAATTATTTTCCACTAGGGGGGGGGGGTAGTGGAAAAAGATTTTCCCGCGTTGACCAAACGTTCTTTGCATCCAACGAGCACGGCTTTAATGAAACATGAATGAATCACAATTTCCAGATGCGTTTCCGCAGACGCAGCCCCAGGACATGCCCTCCGCTTCGGGTTTCCCTGGATGACTGACCACAGAGCTGCTGAGCATGGCCCAGCAGCACACTGTCCAAAGCTCATGCAGGGCTCCAGTGCCCCCAGCAGACACGCACCAGCTGCGCAGCAGCAACAGCAGCAGCAGCAGTAGCAGTTCAGGCATTGGCCATGGGCATGAGTCT
>LKMJ01007890.1_pt1 | contig 10019 bp, 14 predicted proteins | sample 643391 | NCBI WGS metagenome assembly LKMJ01 (sample SAMN04112250, study PRJNA286221) | soda lake metagenome | biome: soda lake; feature: Kulunda Steppe; material: water; isolation source: sample PL-Br10 brine of Picturesque Lake | place: Russia: Kulunda steppe | collected 2010-07
GCACCATCTAGGGTGTCATCCGGAGTCAATGCCTTGCACCATCTAGGGTGTCATCCGGAGTCAATGCCTTGCACCATCTAGGGTGTCATCCGGAGTCAATGCCTCGCACCATCTAGGGTGTCATCCGGAGTCAATGCCTCGCACCTGCCTTGCTGCTCCCCCAAGCCGGATCCTCACTGCTACTTCCCCTTTGTCTCCCAACCAGCCACTGCCCTGCATTGACCTCAAGTCTCTGCTGGCACGAACAGGTCGAGCGGGGCGCCCTCCTCACCCAACCACATGCTCACACGCGCTTACTCAACCATGCCCGGACACACACCAATCGCCCTGGTCCATCTGGGGGGCGCCGCACATGTGCACGCACTCAAATACACCAACACACATGCACCGAGGTTCGCCCGGTATCCGCAGGGCCCTGTACACCTATGCACGCATGCGCACACGTACACGCACGCATACACAAAAGCACATACACACACATACATGCACAGACACACACATGCACGCACGCATCCCCTACACGCACCAAGGGTTTTGGTACATCTGCAGGGCGCTGTACGTGAGCGCCGACCACCGGTACGCGGAGCGGCCGTACGTACACATCTGCTTAAAGCGTGTCTGTTTGAGGCCCTGCACAAGCCAGGCAGCAAGGAGGGGCTCGGACCTGCGCTGCTGCCAGGTCATGTTGCTGACTTGCAGGATATCCCGGAGGACGCAACCTTGCTGCAGGGAGCTCCAACCAGACAGGCAGCAAGACGTGGGCCAGGGAGCACGGGTGCCTGACACTGAGCATTGCAACAGAGCACATGGGTTCACCCAGCTGCGTAAAAATGGGAGGGGTGAGAGTGGGGCGCGCCAGGGCTGAGCTGAGCTGGGGGTGTGCGAACATGCTGGCGTGCACAGGGACCGACAGCCCAGGGGGACACGGCTGTGCGGAGGATGCGTGCACGCCCCAACACAATGCTTTGGTCAGAGAAAGCAAACATTTTCATCCTTGTGGGGTACGCTGTGAAGGGGATGACTGACCCTCACAGGGGCACGGCCTGTGAGTGTCTGTCCGAAACGCGGCAGGCAGCCTTCACTTGTTGCACATTGGCCACCTTTCGAAGGAAGGACGGAGCGATGTTGCAGGTCAGACCTTGCCTGTCTTGGCAGGTGACTAACAGCAGGGCGGTTGTGCCATTGCGCTAGGGCCACATAGGCTTGCAACATACCCGCTGCGAAAAGCATGCAAGGAGAGGCGCTCGCTAGCATGGCACCTGGCTCCAGGTTTCACAATGAGTGCCGTGCCTCAGTCTTACCTGCAGTGTGTTCGACAGCGCATCCTGAAGCTGCTTGGGAGCCAGCTTCTGTGCCTCTGGGTGCGCTGCTATGCACTGTGCTAGGTAGAAGGCCATGGCCTCCACTGCGTCCTCCTGGTGCACCACAACGTATCCAGCCTGGCTTGCAGTGGAAGTGTCCTGGCTGCTGGGAAGATGAGCACTGGCCTGCTCGGAGCCCGAGGAGGTGCTTGGAGGGGACGCTTGAGGTGGCACATGGGTGGTTGGGCCATGGACCTGGGTTTGGGGGAGTCAAACACCAAGTCACTTCTCATGCATCCAAATCTGAGTAGGCACTGCCAGGAGGCTGCAGTGCCTGGGCAAGAGATGCAGATGGATAAGCGAGCGGATGTGTCTCCAGCACAGCTGACCCGGGCGGTAGACTCACTCGCTCTCCGCTCGCCTCCGGAACACTGCTAGCTTCAAATGCACTCAGGAAGCGCGGGGACGCGACATACTGGGAAAGGTCGTCGTACATCTTGGCATCGCACTCCCCTTCTGGGGGGAACTCCTCTGCAGGCTGTTGAGTCTCAGCCATTGGAACGCTAACTTCCGTCTCTCTCTTTCCCGGTCAATCTTGGATTACAAGAAATAGCGAGACTTCAAGTCCATGTGCCCGAAAGCCCTAGTCAACAATTCGGGTAGCACTACCCGAGCGTCCATTTTCACAATTCAGAATTGTGTGCTTCTGTCTCTGGAGGAGGCGATACATGCTGCAGGAGTACGTAAGACACTATGAACACAGCTGCGCCGTCCGTGACGCCTTTCAGACAAGCAGCCACAGAGGTCAGAGAAGACATTATGGCCCTGAGCTCGGGCGCAAGCCGCAACAAGAAACCCCAAGTGTCGAAGCCCCGCAACCTTGCAGGGATTTCCACCTCCGCATCCTCTAGGGCCAGCCTACCCTGCATGTTCAAGGGCACCAGGGATTGCACTCGCCAAAGTAATTAAAGAGCACACCACACGGATAAGAAAGCATAAGGGGAGCAAGAGCAACCTGCCTCTGCTCAGAGGCGGACTTCTTTTGCGCATCAAAGAATGGTTATGTCGGAAAACAATCTGATGGTTGGGATCAGCCTAATCAGGTCAGTGCACTAAGTCTGCCCTCTGAGCAGAGGCCTAATCAGGGATTGGATCAGGTGCCTGGACCTAACCCTCACAGGCTTGCTTGGACTTGAGGCCTAAGAGCTTGCAGGACCAAGGAAATGCACAAAAGCAGATGCAAGTCCTGAAACAACACTTAGGCGGTAGCAGTAAGTCAATGGCCAGGTAGTCATAAGTTTATGGCCAGACAGTGACGGGTCGGTAAGAGTTCTATAGCCGCAGGATGGGGGCAGCAAAACTGAAGCCTATCTGGCCTGCGACTGGAGTTTCAACCTAGGAAGAGTACCAATGCAGATGAGGCGAGATGGTGTCTGAGAAAAAATGCATGTCATTTGCAATTGTACCAGCTTAGAAGCAGCAAGGGAAATGTGTGCCATCTTACAGTGTTAATGCTTGCATGCAGAATTTGCCTACTCACCAACTTAGCTTGTATTGTGTGTGTGCTTAATATCCATCGCGTGCCAAAAATAATGGCGACCTGTGTGTAAAGCTAAACAGTGGGATGAGCACGGGGCACTGCGCCAGGCGAAGGCAGACAGAGCATGCTAATCAGGCACATGTCCTTGCCCCATAATGGATGACAGTGACATGGTTTGATTGCAATTTGGGAGTCTTCTCGAACATAAACCCACGAAAGCTGCAGATCAGTGTTTGGGCATGCCATCAATGCAGCTGGCATCATGATGTTTGCATCCCTTTCACGGATTCCCTTAGGAGTGGGCACGTAGCCAAGAGTCCTCAACTACATCAGGTCAGGAGCTGCAAACTCTCCCAGTGCCCTTCTGTGCCAAGCCTAACTTCAGGCCCCCATACTCCCAACTCAAACGAGATACTGCTCGCACGTGAGCTCAACACAAAAGGACCATCTGCCAACTCACCTGCACGGCTGACAGGACCAGCAGAGGAGGCATGGATGGAGGCCCCGACGCGCGCACAAGCGCATGAGCATAGTAAAGGGCGACCAGGTAGCGCATGAGCCTGCTGAATTTGACAGAGGTGTTCAGGAGGCCAATAGAGGGGTTTATGGGACTGGGCAATGCTGCGCTGCTGCCTGGACCAAGTCCACCTCCCCCAACATTCCCCTCCGGCTGGGCACTAGCCTTTGATGAGGAGGGAGCTTCTTTACCCAGCTGGCTCTCCGAAGGTCCCCTCCTTTGCCGGGGCTCAGCAGTAGCGACAGGAGCCTGACCAGGCTCTGTAGCGCTAGGGGAAGGCACTGCCGCGGGTGTTGCAGGGCGAGGTCCGCCGGCACAAGCTGTTTCTTGATGAGTAGCTTGCACAGCTGGCTGAGATGTGGCAGGTACAGCAGTCTGCCCAAGAATTGGCTGTATCAAAGGAGGACCGGGGGGCAGCGTTGGTGGGCGAGATGCTGTATGATGGCGGACATTTGTGTCTTGCGGCAACTGAGCTGGCAGGTGAGGCGCATGCACTTGAGGTGCTGATGACTGCTGGCATGTGGGTGGGGCGGCAGAGGGCTCCAATCCTGATGTGCTTGCCTCTGCAGCTATGCCCGCCTCTGCTGGAAGCACCTCATTGGCTACGTCATCTGTGGAAGAAGAAGGTGACAAGGCATGGCGACGCAAGAATGATTGGTTTGCAAGAAGCATGTAACTTCAAACAATCTAACAAGGTTCCTTCTCTCCTGCTCACCTGCCACACCTCCACCAACGCTCTTCAGCCTTGCCTGTGATCGAGCCAGTATTTTTGCCCTTCTCGCCTCAGCAGCCTGTTTGGCGTCCGACATGATGGGAGAATAATAAAAGACTGCGAGGAGATTCGATCAGTAGCCAACTGTGATCTGGCCTACACCCATTCAATATTTATCTATCTATTCAAAAAAAATATATTCCTAGTTGATTACATGTTATGTGATCTACTAAAACTTGTTTCTTGCTTAAATATTTTTATGAGCAGGCTGGCACACTTCTTAACTGAAGGCTTTCCTTGTAAACCCCTAGTAAACTCTTGAACGTCCTCTCACTTGTGCAACTCATCTGTTCGAACTCTCCTCCTTAATCTCAATGTCCCTTTTGTGTGCTATCTTCAGCTACTCTGCAGCTTTCCGTTCATTGACATTGCTTGAGTAAATGTTTTCGGCGCTGGTTCAAAGTTTGCTTACTAAGCTGATAGTATCTACCTGGTGCTTGCATTCAACCTTAACACATTTTGACTGTGCTACTATGCACAAATTGCAGCACAATATTCCTCTCTACATAATTTACTCCATTTCAATGAGCAGCTTAGCAGTCGGACTTTTTGACTGAGGCTTACATTGTAAACCTTGTAAACCCTTGAACAGCTGTTTTGGAGCCGTTTAGAGGCATAATTAACGTCTGTATTCAATAAAAAGTAATGACCAGGCTGGTGGTACCCCTTACTTGTACAAGTTAGGGGTCCACAAGCTTGCGCGTCACGGACTCGGCTGTCTTGGGATGTAATTGCCTTAAACCACTGACTTTCTGCATACACGACAAATTGACCTGGCTAATGCCATCTACTCATTGATCTATCGTATCAAGCTGCTTGGTGTGAGAATGCTTGTGCAGAGCAATTTTTCTGCAATTGACGTGCAGAGCACGCCTACGCATTGCAATTAAATGCTGCGCATTGCCGCTCAACACATTGACAGTGCCCAGCAGCGAGACAGGCTACTAGTCCTCAACAGCCTCCAGGCAGGCCATGGCGTCAATTAGTCAAGTCAACCTTTCATGTCCGAGGCAGGCCCCGTCACGCCTCAACTCTCCTGCTTCACAGGGCCATGTTGCACCTGCTGCGGCACCTGCTGTGGCACCTGCTGCACCTGTTGCTGCTGCTGCTGCGGCTGCGGCTGCCCCAACAGCAGCTTGTTGTGCAACCGCCACACCACGCTGTTCCGCCCCAATGTGGTGTCCCGCTCCAGTGCCACCAGCATGTCCTCCAGCGTTAGTGTCCAAGCGGCGGCCTCGTGCACCTCACCTGCCCCCTGCCTGCCTCCGCCTGGAAGCGCTCCCCTCAGTAGCAGTGAAGGCCCCAGCGGCCTTACCAGCTGCTCCGCGGGTGAGGACCCACCCCCCGTGCCCCCCTCCCCCTGCACAGCCCCAGTCCCCTGCTCCGCTTGCGTGCCTGGAGCACCTGCGCCCGCCTCCCCCGCTGTATCCCTCGCCTGTGCAACTTCGCGTGGGGCCTTCACCAGCAGCGGCCGGGCCCGCCTGAAAGGCAGCAATGACTGCCCCACCGGTGCACCCTGTTGCGGCTGCGGCGGCGGCACCGCTGACGCGCTGGGCAGGTCTTCCGGCCGGCTGGGCTCATCCGCCATGCGCTTCAGGCGGCGCTGTACATCACGCCCCCGTAGCTCCGCACCAGGTAGGTGCCTGCAAGCATGTGCATGGTGGTTAGGGGCATTGGTAGGGCAGCGACTACGGGCGCTTTTCGTCCTGCAAGACATAGTGCCAGGTAGGTGTCTGACTGTGCACGTGCACAGCAATCATACACTACCGCAGTGCGCCAGGAAGGTGCCTGAACACACGCGCACAATTCACACATGGACATTTGACGCGCACATACACACGTGTGCTGGTATGGCTATAAATGCACACACTAACTTGCCCACAAATGTGCAGACACTTGCACACAACACGCACAGTAACATGCTTTTTCCCAAGCAAAAACACGGGCACGTAAGTGAACAAACGCTGTGTGTAATCCTTTTACTGCCATAATCTTTGTGCTACCTTGCCACCTTTGCCGTGACCTTGAGCATACCAAGCCACCACTGTGCACAGCCAGCTTTGCAACAAAAGAACATGCGGCTCAGTGACCTTGCAGGATGTGCGCACTGGCCGGCCACCTCTGCCATTGCCATGGGTATGCACAAAGCCCAGGCAACAAAAGGCAGGCACGACTGGCGCACCTGGCAGGGTCGGCGCGCTGGCCGGCCACCTTTGCTGTGGCCATGAGCAGGCGTGTGAGGTGCGCCTCCACTGCCAGAGCCAGCAGCACGCTGCAGCCAGGGTCGACGCCCTGGAGACCATGCTGCACCGCTATGCGGTCCAGTAGCGCGTACAGCGGCGGCATGGACAGCACGTACTCCTCCTGCATGCAGAGCCACACGATGTGATATGCCACACGGCCACGCAGAGCCACATGGTGTGATATGCCACAGAGCCACACGGTGTGTGATGCCACAGAGCCACACGGTGTGTGATGCCACAGAGCCACACTATGTGAAATGCCACAGAGCCACACGGTGTGAAATGCCACAGAGCCACACGGTGTGGTATGCCGCAGAGCCACACGGTGTGGTATGCCACAGAGCCACATGGTGTGATGTGCCACAGAGCCACACTATGTGAAATGCCGCAGAGCCACACGGTGTGAAATGCCACAGAGCCACACGGTGTGCTATGCCACAGAGCCACACGGTGTGTGAAGCCTTAGAGCCACACTATGTGAAATGCCACAGAGCCACACGGTGTGGTATGCCACAGAGCCACACGGTGTGTGATGCCACAGAGCCACACGGTGTGAAATGCCACAGTGCCACCCTATGTGAAATGCCATAGTGCCACCCTATGTGAAATGCCACAGAGCCACACGGTGTGGTATGCCACAGAGCCACACGGTGTGAAATGCCACAGTGCCACACGGTGTGGTATGCCGCATGCCACAGAGCCACCCTATGTGAAATGCCACAGAGCCACCCTATGTGAAATGCCACAGAGCCACACGGTGTGAAATGCCACAGAGCCACACGGTGTGGTATGCCAGAGAGCCACATGGTGTGATATGCCACAGGGCCACGCAGAGCCACACGGTGTGTTACATGCCACCCACACGCCAGTCAAGCAGAGCGTTGATCCTCAGGGCGCTCAGCAGAGCTCAGATCGAGGGCACAGACAACATCCTTCTCTCTTCACGCACAAGCCTGCTTACGCACACACAACATACGTCAGCACTCACTCACGCACGCAGGCCTTGCCACCACCACAGTCTGTTAGTATGTGTGTGTGTTATGCTGTGCGCCCGTGGGCAGCAAGCACACAGGGAACCAAGGCCACGCACACATGAATTGCACACAAAACTGATGTGCGCCAGGAAGCTGGAGCGTGCAGAAAGGGCGCGTCAACAAAGCGCATCTGCGCCAAGGCGATGTGACTAGCACTGCAGACTAATGATGCAGAAAAAGAGCACCCAAAAGGATGTGAGCACAGCTGGTGCGGCTCGTAGCGCAGTCTGCACGTCCAAGCAGCCCACTCTGGTAGGTTAGAAGCACAAATCCCTGCTGGCGGCGGGGGATATGCACTGGCTACTTGCCCTAATGCAAGGATCCGCGCTACAGCTGTAGTGTGCAAGCACAGGGCAGCAGTGAGGAGCACAAGGGCGCAGCTGTACCTTTCAGGCTACCTTTCCTGCGCGCATGTGCAGGCCTCACCACACCCACGCCGCATGCAAGCCGGCCAGCGCAGCGAGCATGCTTTAGTGAGCAATATGTAAGCCGGCCAGCGCGGCAAGCGTGCTTTTGTGAGCCATACGTAAGCCGGCTAGGGCAGCGAGCGTGCTTTTGTGAGCCATACGCAAGACAGCCAGAAAACCTCAAAGATCTGCCGAAGATGGCTGTCTTGACGTAAGCCGGCCAGCGCAGCGAGCATTCTGCTGTGAGCCATACGTAAGCCGGCTAGGGCAGCAAGCATGCTTTTGTGAGCCATATGCCAGACAGGCAGCGCAGCGAGCATGTTCTGTTGTGAGGCGGTGATGCATTCTGTTGTGAGGCATTCTGTTGTGAGGCATTCTGTTGTGAGGCGGTGATGGGAGCCATGCAGCGCAGCAGACCCCACCTTGTAGCGGGGCATGACCTCCCTCAGGGATCTGGACCCGCCCTGCATACCCAGCAGGGCCTCCTGCTCTAGAGCCAGCTCGTCCACCGTCAGCACATCCTGCACTTGTGTGTAAGCATGCACGTGTGTGTATGTGCATGAGCGCGTTTACGTTTGTGCATGTGTATTCATGCCTGTGGGTGGTGGGCGGCTCGTGCTTGCATACTTGTGCATGTCTGCACCCAACCATCGAGTCATCTCCTCTGCATGCCTCCATTATTGTTCCCCCGAACCTGCAAAACAAGGGTAGCTTCGCTGGAGCCTTCTGGTCTGCAACCTCAACCTAGACCAGAAGAAAGAGCACACCCACCCCCAAGGTAATAGAACGTTCTGTGTTCAATGAACGTTCAATGGCGAACCTCACTACTCCACCGCTCCTCAAACAAATCTTTGTGCATCCTCTTTTGTCACTGCCCTTGTAACTAGGTATGCAGGCCCTTCAGTCTACAGCTGAGCTGCCTGTTCATTTAGCAGACACAGCTGTGTAACCTTTCCCTTTCCCTACCTTGCCTTCAAAAATTCAGGCACGCCTCGCCACCCCACCCCACCTGCTCCGCAAGCGCCCCATCTCCTCCGTGCGTCACATCATCCGCCGCCAGCTGCGGCACAGGCGCCATCTTGTAACCACCTGCGTGTGCAACCAAGCAGCCTCTGGCAGGGTGGTGCGGCTGCTGCATTTGCTGCCGCTGCTGCCACCCTAGCTGCTGCTCAGAAAATCCGCCTGCTTAATTTCAAGATGGGTGGGCTATGCAGTGCAGGGCCATATGCAGTGCAGTGCAGGGCCATATGTAGTGCAGGGCCATATGCAGTGCAGGTCTTAAGAGAGAAGGGTTGGGCCATATGCAGTGCAGGTCTTAAGAGAGAAGGGTTTCCATTACTCTGTGTGCGAAGCCTTGCCTGAGGGGCGGGCGGCCGGGGGGGAAGCAGAGCATGCAGAGCACGGGGCACATGCATGCACGCATGCACGCATGCGGCGTGGTCAGGCACTGCGTTTGCAGAGCGAGGTCTGCGTGCATGACGGGGCACTGCCCCATGCAGCACCTGCCAGTGCCGCTGCATGCGAGACTTGTGCGTGCCAGGCTGGTGCCTGCAGTCATCCAATGTTGGTCGTTACCTGCTGAGCTGAAGCTTACATCTTAGTAGTTTCAAGTAATGGCCACTGAGTGCAGTGCTGCGCACTGCCTGCATTGATGTAGCGTGGCCATGGCACACTTTGTCCAAACCAAGATCGCATCCTTGTTCTTTAACGGGTTGCAATGATGTCAACTTAGTGGCCAGCAGAACAATTCCAACCACCATCTTGCACGCTCGCTTCCTGCGCACGTAATGCCTTTGGCCAGAGCCATGCAGCATGGAGGCTTCAGAGCAGGTATACAGCCTCAATGCAGCAGTCGGTCTTAGCATTTATTCTCTCTTGGTCCCTCCTGTAGCACTTGATCAGTAGCGAGCGTGCGTCTGTGGCAAGCATGCGCTTTGTGCTGATGCCTTGTGAGACAGCACCTTCACCTTGTAGGTGCCTGCCTGCACCAACTGGGGTGTAAGGCCGCGGTCACACACAAAATTTTTCACTATTTTTTTCACTTTTTTTCACTCGGAAGTGAAAAAAATTTGCGGTCACACACGATTTTTTTCACTCCTGAGCGAAAAATTTTCACTTTGAAGTGAAAAACTTTTTAGCGGTCACACATAAAAATTTTCACTAAATTTTTTTCACTCCACCTGCACTGCTCCCCCCATGACCACC
>LKMJ01007891.1_pt1 | contig 10019 bp, 14 predicted proteins | sample 643391 | NCBI WGS metagenome assembly LKMJ01 (sample SAMN04112250, study PRJNA286221) | soda lake metagenome | biome: soda lake; feature: Kulunda Steppe; material: water; isolation source: sample PL-Br10 brine of Picturesque Lake | place: Russia: Kulunda steppe | collected 2010-07
ATGCGCACACACACACACACACACACACACACACACACACACACACACACACACACACACACACACACACGCGCGCGCGCGCGCGCGCATGTGCACGCATACGCACGCCCACGCACGCCCACGCACAGTGTTATTTCACTGGCTTTATGGTTGCACATGTGCGCAGGTGGGGCAAGTGTTCCACCCAGAGCAGGACCGCATTGTGAGCGTGCGCGAGTGTGCACGCTCCCAGGGCTTCCCAGACTCCTTCTGCTTCTCAGGCAACGTGCACAACAAGCACCGGCAGGTATGGCACACAACCGTACATGTTGCTAGCACTGTACGCCATGTGTGATTGGGGTGAGGCATGCATGCCCCTGGCATTCATTGTTCCCCAATCCAAGGAGCACATGCACAGACCAGCAACTTGACGCATGCGTGCGCGCAAGCGCGCGCACACACACACTTGCACGCACACACAAAAAGGAAACAGAAGCGCACAAGCACACATGCAACATGCAAACACACATCAGCAAGCGCACACATGTACACTTGCGCGCACAGATACCCCGCGCACGCACGCACACGTACACACAGGCATGCGCATGCAGCAAGACGGTGGGCATGCACTTGTCTGTAGGGCCCGTCACTCGTTGTGACCCCTGCACACGCATGCGCGCTTCCGGGATGCAGGTCGGCAACGCCGTGCCGCCACCTCTAGCCTGCGCGCTGGGCAAGCAGCTGCGCGTTGTGCTGGAGGCCAAGCGTCGGGAGCGCATCAACGCAGCACTGGATGCGCAGTGGTGATTGCAGTGCAGGAGGGGAGGAGCAGGCGCAGCCGCTGTTGAGCAATCGTGTGTGTGTGCTGTGGGCTGCGCATGAGCGCATGCGCATGTGTGCAAGGAGTGCTGGGGCGGATGCCGCATGCTTGGCGGCAGTTGTGTTGCGCACGAGGCCAAGAGGCGTGGAAGCTGCTCAGCGCTGTGTGCATCTAGTGCCAGGCGGCTCCGTGTGGAATGAGAGCTGGCGTGTGTCACTGCTGTGCGGGGCTGCTGTGTGTGCCATCAGAGGATGTGCAGATTCTCAGGTTTTCGCAGTATGCGTTGTTTATGATGCTCGGCTGAAGCTGTGGGTGGCTGGGCTGAGTTAAAGCGTGCGCAGCAGTGTTTCTTACGAGATGGCTTCCTCAATTTTGAATATGTGTGTGTGTGTGTGCTGGCCCAAGACTTGCTGGCTTGGGTGTCGTCAACTTAAACAGATGCCCCTTTGGTCCTGATACCCAGGGTCCACGCAGGTGCTTAGAAAGCAAGCAGGAAATTCCAAATCAGCTGCAAACAAACTAGATCAGGCCAGCCTTGTGTGTGTGTGTGCCATGTCGCGTTTTGTGCTCTTGTGCATGAGTCCGCCACCTGCAAGACGAGGCAGAGAGCCTACACATGGAACGACGCATGACAGCAGGTGCAGAAATAAACCGCAGGAACTTCTTTTATGTGTTGAACTTCATTGGCTTTCAGAAACGTGCGTCATCCAGACATCTAGGACATGTGCCACTACAACCCATGTATGCTATGAGCACCATCAAGACATTCTCTTCCTACTAGGCAGTACCCCAGCTCATACCTGGGGCTAAGACCGTTTGCTCTGAGCATGACCTTTTGGGGGTACTTCTTGAAGAACAACGCATGTCTGAAATGTTTGTTGAGGCCATGAGGTGTGCATATGCTAGGCCGTTGATGTTAGGAAATATCAGCAGGTGAGAATTTCAAAGTGACGATATGACTGAGTCTTATTGGCGGCTGCGGTTTACTAGCGAGAAGTTTATAACTTTGAAGTTTACTGCCAGCCTGACCGTCACGCTAGTCAGTTTGTGGCTGATCACTGCCAGCCAAAATAATTTATTTTGGAGGAATCAATTGGAACTTCAAGTTCCCTCAGGTCTAAAGTTAAGGGGTCACTGTCTCTCAAGTGGAATTGCAAATCTGTTACGTCACTGACAAATCAAGTTAGGTTTAACCGCCTGCCTGGTCATGGGCTAATTGATTTGTTGCTGGTCTTTGTCAGCAAAGAAATAGTCCAAGATATCTGAGAGATGAAATGGCAGACTTAGTTACTAACTAAGTATAGTAGTACAGTATGCCGATGAGAAAGGAACTTCCTGAAATCAAGGACTGACCAGGAGGGCCCTTGGTCACACATTCGCCATACACCCTTCCTAGATACATGCTTCTTGATCTTCCTTGCGACGTTATTTGTAGCGTGGCTTGCTTCAAACTTCGTGCCCACACTCTACGAATTGAAACTGTGACCTGGACTCACAATACCTCCCCTACTTGTGACTTGTGTAATGCTCATGATGTACAAGATAACACGTCCTTTTCCGCTGCACCCATCCACACATTGTCTCTCCGAAGGACTCATGCTTCCCTTTTTTCTTCCGCAGGCTTAAACATTGTATCTGCTTTTCTGGGCCAGGAAAACAATAAGCTATGTCTCTTCCTGCATGCACTGATAGTTTTTTTATGAGCAGGCTAGCAGTCGCACTCGTTGACTGAAGCATTTAGTGAAGGCCTTTTTTCTTGTGACCCTTGTAACCCAAAGACAGACTAACCGGGCAAGGCATGCAGGATACATGGGGGCTTTTACAGATAACTTGAAGTTACACTGGTTTTAGACTGGGATTAGACTTTTCAGACAAGAAACAGCAGAAAATTTCATCTTTTTGAGAGAGCACAATTGCAAGCCTTCAAGTTGACAACAAGACTAGCAGTCAGGATAGTACTTGTTATCTGACCGTCTTACATTCCTTTCCCAGCAGCACAACAAACTCTGTTTTTCATCCTGGACATCATGGACTATTATTTGACAAACAAATACCAGCAATAAATCAATCAGTCTAACGACCAGACTGGCAGTGAACCCTAACTTGTTAGTGCCAGACACGCTTTTGAGAAAACTTCTGCTGCATATCATTATCAACTTGAAGACCAGGAATGAGGTATTGCTACTAGCAATGACTAGTAGTCATTCCCCTGATCCCCACTAATTCCTTTTGTTTTCTTTAGTGGTGAAGGAGTCATACAGTGCTTAGGCCCTAGTTGACTCTTTTTCCTCAATTGATGTAGGGAGTGCTTCACTGCCTATGTAGTTTTTCCTTTCTTTTCTGTACTACTGGACCTTCCTTGTATACTTGCCAGGTATTTTTCGGTGAAGGAAGGAGTGAGGGTACACAGAAACAAGTGCGCAATGACAGTGAAAAAAGCTATGAGAGGGGAAAAGGATGTCCTCACAAAAACCGTAGACGGCTGGGACGTGTCGGAAAGGTTTGGGCCATTCAATGGAGTTGTTTCAATCATTTCCCAGTTGAATGGGCAGTTGAATGGCCAATTGAATGGGCAGTTGAATGGGCAGTTGCCCAGCCCAGCCTTCCTGGGCCCTCAAGAGGCAAGAAATGCAGGGCCTTCAGCCTTCACTCAGGTGCGTTCAGCCTTTGCTCAGTGCTCCATTTTGGACGGCCCACTGCCTTCAGCTGCCCTGGCCTTCTCCTTGTTAACCTGCTCTTGGATAGCTTCTAGGAAGTCGGCTGTCGAGAAGCCTTTGGTTTGCAGCCCAAATTGGTGCAGCGTATCAAGCTGGCCGGTCTGGATGGCAGCGCCAAACAGCGCCACCTGCTGCCTGAACTGTGGCGACTGCACTGTAGCGATGAGCTGCTCCATGCTCCTGCAGGCAAAGTATGGCCGGATTCACGCTCATCCCGTCCTTGCCGCCTAGATCACTCTCTGCTGCTTACACCATCTGTGCACATGGACATGCTCATGGGGCCTGTGTGCCCACAGATGCGCGCGTATGTGCGTTTGTTTGTGCACACAGCAAAGGCGTGTGTGCACACACACCTGTGATCCTCAGGCAGGTGCTCCGCCAGGGCTTGCAGGGCCTGTGGGGCTTGCAGCAAAGGCACCAGCACTTCAGGCTGCAGGACCTCCTCAAGCCGCGGACCCTGTGCAGCATCACATTAGACTTGTGCAGCATTTCACCTTGGACCTTGTCGATCTTAGGGGGGGCTTATGCTGGCCAGAACCAAATGACTACTAGCTTGGCTCTTGGCCAGCCCAAAACTTTTGTGAACTCAAGAAGACCAGCCACAAACCAATCAGCCTAATGGCCAGGCAGGCGATTAACCTTCACTTGTCACTTCTTTCTTGTAACTCTTTGTGGACTCAAGCTGTGGTCAATGCGCTGCGGCACAGCGCGCAGTAGGCTCGAGGCAGCACAACTTGGTCCCCATAGTGCGGTGCTTGGTCGGCACATTGCGGTGCACAGCACCACAGCTTGGTCCCCACATTGAGGCAGCACAGCTTGGTCCCCATAGTGCTGTGCCTCTTTGCTGAGACACCATGTAGCAGGGGCCCTCCGCTTTAAATCCCGCACATATGTTTCAATGCATCCCAACTCCTTTTGTACATGCTGCGTGCATGCGAGTGAGCATGATGTCGCACATTGTGTGACACCGTGTGACACACATGACACCACTCTCGCCACCCTTCCAAGAGCGAAGTCGTGCAAGCAGGATGTTACACACTGAGACCACTTGGGGTGGTATGTCAAACACACTGTGACCACTTGGGATATGTATGTCATACACACTGTGACTACTTGGGATATGTATGTCATACACACTGTGACCACTAGGGATATGTATGTCATACACACTGTGACCACTTGGGACGATATATGTCATATAGAGTGCACGATATCACGCAGGCCTTGCCCCTCGTATACAAACAAAGAGGGCCCCTCACACGCACGCATGCACACACACGCACGCACGCATGCGCGCACACACACACCTGGTCCACATGAACACGCTTTGCGCCCGGCTTGTCTGCAGCTTGAGCCAGAAGGGCCATAAGGGTGTCTTCTTTCTGCGTGCATGCGCATGGTGAGGGCGTGTGTGTGTGCATGGTTATGTGTGCGTGCGTGCATGCGTGTGTGTGTGTGCATGTGCTTGGGAGGTGTGAGGGTGCGTGAGGAGTCCTGGGTGTACTTAGCTGGAGAGGCAGCGAGGTGATGAAACGGGTACACGTGCTGCGTGAGGAGGGTGACTGAGTATGGGTTCTGAGCTCCATCCAGCACATGTAATGACGAACGGCTGGAGCGCGCTGAAGCAGGGGAGAAGCAAGGCAAGCGGGCAAAAAGCGGTTGCCAGAGCAGGGCTGGAACAAGCACTGGCACACAGGTGCTGTGGGCCGCCAGGCGGTAGCTGACCACCTGCCAAGCACCGTGCGCGAGTGCAGTAGCCGGCCAGCCACCTAGCATTGTGCACAGGTATGGTGGCTGACCAGATGCTTTGGCGCTATGCATAGGACAAGGGGAGGGGAGGGGGAGGGGGGGAGGGGCACGCAGAGAGGCACGCCTGTGCGCAGAGGCTGTTGTCTGGCGCAGCCTCATGCGCCTGGCTTGTGGCACTCGCGACTCCAGCCCCACCATCGCTACGCCCCGCTGCTATGCCCCACCGCCAGCTCTCCTCAGGAGCCCAGGTTTGCCAGCCCTTGCAAGACAAGGCCCCCTTGCAAGACAAGAGCCCCTTGCAAGACAAGAGTCCCTTGCAAGACAAGCGCCCAATTGCAAGACAAGAGCCCCCTTGCAAGACAAGAGCCCCCCTGCAAGACAAGCGCCCCCTTGCAAGACAAGCGCCCCCTTGCAAGACAAGCGCCGCCCCGGGAGCGGCCCCTGCTGGTGCACAAAAGACAAGAGGCACCCTCTGGAGGTGTGGCCCCTGTCCATGCAAGCGCGGTCAGAGTCGCCCCTCGGAGCGGTGGCTGCTGGTGCAATGAGGGTCAGAGCCCTCAGGTAGCCCCGCCACAAATGCGCGCACACACTCACAAAGCCAGCAAATGAGATTGGAGCCCTGATCAATGGCAATTGAGACCAAAGCCCTAATGCAATGAGGATCAGAGCCCTGAAGTAGCCCCGCCACTCTTACACGCACACAATCAGAGCCAGCTCAGAAAGTGCCAAGTGAGAAAGTGCATCCACTGATGCATGTGTCTCACCCAAGCGGCAGGAGCGCTGCTGGCAGGCGCAGTGGCAGAAGCCAGGGCGGCACCGAGGAGGGCAGCCAGGTCCTTGGGTGCTGCGCCCGTGCTACTTGGCCCAGCTTCTGCTGCAAAGCACCAAGGGCGACAGGGGTGCAGTGTGAGCCTCACCTGGGACCTCTCCACTCACACCTTACCTCGAGCCTCACTTGGAGCCTCACCTTGAGCCTTCTCCACTCACACCACACCTCGAGCCTCACTTGGAGCCTCACCTTGAGCCTTCTCCACTCACACCACACCTCGAGCCTCACTTTGACCCTCACCTTGAACCTCACCTTGGACCTCTCCACTCACACCTCACCTCGGGCCTTACTTTGAGCCTCACCTCGAACCACACCTTGGACCTCTCCACTCCCACCTCACCTTGAGCCTCACTTTGAGCCTCACGTCAAACCGCACCTTGAGCCTCACTTTGAGCCTCACGTCAAACCGCACCTTGAGCCTCACTTTGAGCCTCACCTTGAGCCGGGGGGGGAGGATGGTGCTCACGCCCCTCTTGCTGTCCTGGTATCAAGGAGCCAACGTCCGATTGGCTGACCTTCTCATCATTCACGGCCGAGTTGAAATTCAAGACCAATGGCGCGTCGTTCTCGGCACTTGGCTCTTGCAACCTGCGAGGAGAGGTCCAGCATGCATGCAGAACAGAGGGCTCCCGTAAGCGCTTGAATGCACATATACACAAACACAAGCACATACGCATACATACACACACCTTCCTCTCAGCGAGCACAACGACGCACGCATGTGCACCTTCCTCTCAGCGAGCACAACAACGCACGCACGCGCACTCAAACCCACCAGTAGAACTCATTCCTGGACGGGTCCTCCGGGAAGGTCAGGCTATAGCAGCGGGCTTGGTTAGGCAACTGCGGCCAGATGTGCACCACAAGGCAGCGCTCCGTCAGGCATGTGTGCTTCTGTGCAAGAGGGCAGCTACAGGCAGCCAGCTGCAGGGGGGCAGCTGCAGGCGGACAGCTGCAGGCCGACAGCTGCAGGGGGACAAATTGGAATGACCAGAGGCACACATAGTGTGGCTCTTGCGTCTGTGTCATGATGTTGTGTACAGCCTTCACAATACCAAGCACGCGCCCTGGCAGGCGCATGTCCGCGCGCCCAAGGCCGGCACACGAAAAGTTTGGACTTGAGGCCAAATTTCCCAAATCGTCTTCAGAAATGGCAATGCTTTTGGGACCGGCAATCTTTCCAACCACGGAGAGAAATGTACCTGTTGTGTGCCGGATGCTAAGGCATGCAGGTGGGCAGTCACGCGCACACACATTCACACACACACAGTCTCACACATACACACGCAATCAATCACACACACGCACGTACACACACACGCGCGCGCACACACACATACAAAACACAAGGGTGTGTACATGCATGCGCAGCCTGATCTACAAAGCCGCACCTCCCTCAGGCTACACTCGCCGGGGAACACAATAATGTCCCGCTCAGGCTCTTCCTTAGGCACCAGGCCCACGCGCTCGTACCACTGGACATGCAGCAGCTGATCCTCAGCCTGCACGCCAGTAGAATAGGGGATGCCGTGCCAGGGGGAGATCTGTGGACATGCTGATGCTGGCTTGCCTGCGCGATTGCTGATTGGCATGGCTGCCGTTGATGCGGTGATAGTTGTACTTTTTATGCTACAACTAGCGGTGGTTTTGGGATTTGTGTCAGCGTTTATTTGTTTGCGTGCACATGCCCATGCATTCATGTGCGCACGATTGTGCATGACCATCCAATAAATCTGCTTGTGCATGTGCCATGTGCTTGCATGTGTGTGCCCATGTGTGTGTTTGTGTGTGTGCAAGCATGTGTGCGTATGTGCGCGCGCATGAGTGAATGTGCGCATGTGTGCGTGTAAATGTGTTTGTGTGTGATGCGTGTACGTGCATGCACATTTGTATGTGTGTTTATGTGTGTGGCAGTTGTGTGTGCATGTGTGTGTGCATGCGCGCATGTGTGTATATATGCGTGTGTGTATGTGTGCGTGTGTAGGTATACGCTCGCGAGTGTATGTGTAAGCGTGCGTAGGTGTATGTGCACATGTGCGGTTGTGTATGTGGTGTGTATGCGTGTGTGCATGTGTGTATGTGCGTGCGTACGTGTGTGCGCACGCATGTGCGTGTATGTGGTGTGTATGCGTGTGTGCATGTGCGTGTGTGCGTGCGTGTCTGTGTATGCTGTGTACTCATTTCAAGGAGGCATGGACCGCGTACTCACACTGACAATCACTCGCAGCAGGCCTTTTCGTGGGTCTGCTTTTAACTTGCCCTCAGATGGTAAGAGAAGCCCGGCCCTAAACTCTTCCTTCGTCTCACCCATAACAAAACCCAAAAACTCAAATTTATTCAATTGCTTATCTACCTTTAATCGAAATGTATTGTCAGCAGGGAAATGGATTGGGCAAGAAGCGGAGGAACATCCTAGTCTGAGGTGAGGGTCGGGAATCTCGCCAGCTTTCCTGCTGGAGAAGCTGCCTGGTTTCTGTTGACTTTGTTCGTGCAGCAAGCGTCCCGCGGGGGCTTGGCGCGCCGGTCCTCGGCTGAAGGGGCACCCCACCTTCCTCCCCTTCGCAGGCCCTCCTCTCGCGCCACTCCTCCGAGAAGCCTCTTATTGCACGCAAAGCATTTATGCAAGGCAGCGCCTCCACTCCTGATACGGGGATACCTCCTAGCAGGTGGGTGGTGGGCTCAGCAGGGCCAGGGCATCTCCAGGCATGGGAGTCCAGTTTCTGTCTCCATTTCAACCTGTTCTGTCTTGCCATGCCTACTCACTGCGCGCAGTTTCCCCCTGGAAGTCACAACAGCCTTGAGCATCTCCGGTCCCATGACTGGTTGCGAAGAGTCACAGGCACTGGCTGCCCAGAATGCAGTCCTGCAGGTGAGCCTATTGTCCTTGAACGTGAACTTTTTGTGTCAATTTGCGTGTGACCATGTGCTTAGAATATCGTTTTACCTAGTTGCATGCATGCCCGCATGTTCACGCTCATCCTTCGTAAGCCAGTTGGCCAGCATGTGCCCCACACCGGGATTGTGTACAACTCACGCGCACACCCATGCACCTACAAACACATAGGCACATGCTCCACCTCAGCTACGCATGCACACACAGGCTTTCATAAATGCATTTTGCTTCCGCCTGGAACTGGTCACACTCTGCACCAATCACCTCCGCACCAGTGCATGAAGTGGTCATGCCCCTGGACAGCATCCTTGTGGTCACATTTCTCGCACGCAGGATTCCATCAGCGCCCTCCAGCAGCTGTCCGTCTCTGGCGAGTGCAACCCACGAGAGCAGCTGCAGCAGCAGGTGCAGCTTGCTCAGAAGCAGCAGCAGCTGCAGACACAAAATGCAGCCCTTCAGGCAAGTGTGCGATGGGCAAGCGTGTGTCACGTGCGATGGGCAAGCGTGTGTCACGTGCGATGGGCAAGCGTGTGTCTCGTGCGATGGGCAAGCGTGTGTCACGTGCGATGGGCAAGCGTGTGTCTCGTGCGGTGGGCAAGCGTGTGTCACGTCACTGGGTTCAGATGTGGAGGGCATCTGGAACACGCAGCCTACTTGCGCCGAGTCCGCTTGTACTGCGTGTGTCCCTTGCCACGCCTCATTTGCTGCATGGGGCAGCCCCGCAGGCACGCCCATCACCCTCAGGACACACACATATGATACCTGCGCGCAGACGCACCCCTGCAGCCAGCAGCCTACTCAATCCCTACCTCCCTGCCTCCCTGCGGCCCTCCCGCCTGCACAAGTCCTGCCTTCTTGCCCCCCTGCACCCCTCTGCTGTCTGCTCAAGCCTTGCCCCCCCCTGCCCCCCCTGCAGCCCCCTCATGCCTGCCCCCTCATGCCTGCCCCCCCTGCAGCCTGCTCATGCCTGCCCCTTCATGCCCCACGCCCCTTCTGCGCAGGCCTACCAGCAGCAAGTCAGCAGCGCCAGCG
>LKMJ01007892.1_pt1 | contig 10018 bp, 10 predicted proteins | sample 643391 | NCBI WGS metagenome assembly LKMJ01 (sample SAMN04112250, study PRJNA286221) | soda lake metagenome | biome: soda lake; feature: Kulunda Steppe; material: water; isolation source: sample PL-Br10 brine of Picturesque Lake | place: Russia: Kulunda steppe | collected 2010-07
CCAAGCTCGTTTGCGAGGGCGATGTTGACATCCCGGTAGACGCCTTCGAACACTTTGACCGCCTCTGCAGTAGTCGCATTCGAGACCGCGTGAACGGCGTTCGTCGAGAGTTCGTCGTAGACGATTGTCGCCGCCGCGGTGCTCTCATCGTCAATCCCGCCGACGACTTTCGGATACTGGCCGCGGATATCCCGGAGTGCGGTTCCTGAAGAGGTCCGTTCGGGACAGAACGCGAGGCCGAACTCGCCGCGGTCGAGGCCACTTTCGGCCGTGAGATGCGGGAGCAACACGTCCCGACAGCTCCTCGGCGGAAGCGTCGATTCGGCGACGACGAGGTCGCCCGGTTCGAGGCCGGCGGCGATATCGTCGACGACGGCTTCGACCGTCGAAAGCGTCGGCTCGTCGTTCTCGTCGAGCAGCGTTGGCACGATGATGACGTGGACTCGCGCTGCCTGTGCTGTCGCGGAGCCGTCGGTCGTCGCTTGCAGCCGATCGGCGGCCACCTGCTCGGCAACGAGTTCGTCGAGACCGGGCTCGCCGATGACGTGGCTCTCGCCGGCCGTGACCGAGTCGACGACGGCCGGATCGATGTCGACGCCGGTCACGTTTCCCATCCGTTCTGCATACACCGCTGCAAGTGGCAGCCCCATCTTCCCGAGTCCGTAGACAGCGATCGGGATGTCGCCACCAGTCAACGCCGATCGAAGCCGAGAGTCAGTGATCGCTGCGCCGTAGACGGCTGGCGGTTCATTCCGGTCCATCAGGCATCCACCTCCGTCTCTCGGTCGGGACGCTCGTCCGTGACTCGGTCGTCGATCGCGTTGATCGTCTCGAGAGCCGCGATACCGTCGGCCGGAGTCACTTTCGGCTCGGAGCCGGTCTGGACGGCCTCGACGAACGCGGCGAGTTCGTGTCGGAGCGGCTCTCCGTTCGACACGCGTGGGCGTTCGACGACGCTTTCGTGGCGATAGCGGCTCTGGCCGTCGTCGATGAGATACTCCGGGTACGAGTCCCGGTGGATCAACACCGACTGCTGGAGGTAATCTACCTCCACGAGACAGGTTTTGGCCGTCACCGTCAGCCGTCTGACTTTCTTCTGGGTCAGCCGACTCGCTGTCAGCGAGGCGATCACGTCGCCATAACGCATCGTCGCCGTCGCATACTGACCGTCGTCGGTTCCGCTTGCGACGATCTCGTGTGGCTGGCAGCCGAGAATCGAGCCGACGATATCGACATCGTGTACCATCAGATCAGATACGACGCTGCCCCGTGCCGTCCGGTCGACCGGTGGCCCCAGTCGCTCGGCCTCGACGGCGATTACGTCGAGGTCGTCGATCAGTTCCGTCAGCGTCTGGACGGCCGGATTGAACCGTTCGATGTGGCCGACCTGCAAGACGAGCCCCTCGTTGCGAGCCTGCTCGGCGAGGCGCTCCCCGCCTGCGACCGTCTCGGCGATCGGTTTCTCGATGAGGACGTGACAGCCAGCGTCGAGACAGGTCGAGACGACGTCGACGTGGACGTGCGTCGGGACGGCGACGCTGACGAGGTCACACTGTTCGAGCAACCGATCGGTCGTGACAGCTGTCGCGCCGAACTCGGCTGCGACCTGTCGGGCAACGGCCCTGTCGCGGTCACAGACGCCGACGAGATCGACGTCCGGCAGTTCACTGTAGATGCGTGCGTGGTTTTCGCCCATCGAGCCGACGCCGATGACGCCGGCTCGAAGCGGTTGTGTCTCTGTCATTTGTACTGATCTCGGACGGCATCGATGACGGTTCGGCGCTCCCGATCGGACAGTTCGGGGTGGACTGGCACGGAGAGAACGGTGTCTGCGGCCTGCTCTGCGGCCGGAAGCTGCGTTGCGGCTGTGCTCACCGACTCGTAGGCTGGCTGGCGATGGATCGGCGTCTCGTAGTAGACGCCGGTGTCGACGCCGTGGTCGTCGAGCGTCGCCGCAAGCGCCTCGCGATCGGTTGCCCGGATTGTATACTGGTGATAGACGTGGCGTCTGCCGTCGGGTTCGGTCGGCGTCTCGATCGGGAGAGGCGCAAACGCCTCGTCGTAGGCGGCTGCGTGCTCCCGTCGGGCCGCGTTCATCGACGGCAGTCGATCGAGTTGTATCCGGCCGATCGTTGCAGCGAGGCTCGTCATCCGGTGGTTGTGACCCAGCTCTATGTGATCGTAGCTGCCGGTGCCGGTTTCGCCGCGACCGTGATTGACGTAGCGAGCGACGCCGTCTGCAACGTCGTCTCGGTTCGTCGTCACCATCCCGCCCTCGCCGGTCGTCATGTTCTTTGTCGGATAAAACGAGAAGCAGGCGGCGTCGCCGAAGGCACCGACGCGGGTTCGATCGATCGACGCGCCGTGGGCCTGACAGGCGTCTTCGACGACGAACAGATCGTGGTCGGCTGCGATGTCGAGCAGTGCCGGCATATCCGCCGGCAGCCCGTAGAGATGAACCGGCATGAGGCCGACGACATCGTCTCGGTCGGTGACGATCTCGGCGACGGCTGCGGGGTCGATCGCGTACGTTTCCGGGTCGATGTCGGCAAAGACCGGGACCCCACCCGCAAGCCGGATCGCGTTCGCACTCGCGACGAACGAGAACGGCGACGTGATGACGGCATCACCGTCGTCGATGCCGATCGCTTCGAGTGCAGCCACCAGCGCCGTCGTTCCGTTGGAGGTCGCGACGGCTCGATCGGTGCCACAGAAGGCAGCAAACTCGTCTTCGAACCGCCGCACTGGCGGTCCGTCGGCCAGCTGCCCCTCGGTGAGCACCGACTGGACGTGATCGATCGCTGTCGGGCTGATCTCGGGGGCTGCAAGCGGGACCCGGCCGTTGGATGGCGCTGTCTCACGATCGATGTCGATTCCACGGTCACCGTCAGTGTGGGCGTTGGCGTCGGTCATGCGAGCTGGTTTGGCCCCTCCAGTGGCTCGGGAAGCGATCGGGGTTTCGCGGGCGCTCCGACGGCGAGCGTCTCCGGGGGGACGTCCTCGGTGACGACAGCACCCGCGGCGACGAAGGCGTTCGAGCCGATGGTCACACCGGGAAGCACTGTCGCGTTCGCGCCGATCGAAGCCCCCTCCTCAACGGTTGGTCCTGCCAATCCGTCGTCAGTCCGGACCGGATACTCGTCGTTGGTCAGCGTGGCACTCGGTCCGATGAAGACGTTATCCGCAATCGTCGTTCGCGTCGGCACGTAGACGTTCGTCTGCAGGCTGACGTGCGAGCCGATCGTCGTCTCGCCGTCGATGACTGTCTTCGTCCCGACGAGGACGTCGTCACCGATCGTCGTCTGCTCTCTGACGAGCACGCCGTGGCCCGTCGCAAAGCCGTCGCCGATCGTCACGTCGCCGTAAATAATCGTGCCGGCTCTGATCGTCGCCTCGTCTCCGATCACCGGCGGCTCGTCGAACTCGCCGTAACCGATCGTCACGTCGTCGTCGACAGTACAGTCAGCGCCGACTGTCACGGTGATACACCTCGCTTACTCCCAGTCCACGAATCGATAAACGCGGTAGAGTTGCTGTTGGTCATGCAGTATCGATACCCGCGTGGGCAATCGTCCAGACACAGCCGGTAACGAGGCTTTGTTATCCCCGGCTTGATGGGTTCGTAGCAACGAACTACAGCTGGGCCGACAGCCGGAGCTGTCACCGGCCGATCGATCGGTGCTTGGTTCCGATATCGGCCGATACCGTCGTTCACAACCCGAGAAACGTTCGATTAGTCGTCAGTCACGACTGCCAACTGGTACAATTCCCTTTCCAGTCGGTAGCTGTGCGATAGTAAAGGGTCACACCGTGTCACAGTAGGGCGTGCGGTATCCGATCCAACCGGACGCCGGGAGCACCAGATCGTTCCATGACAGACAGTGAACTCACACAGGCTGAACTCTTCGACGTGTTCAGCAACGCCCGGAGACGACGAACAGTGCAGTATCTGAAACGCCGAGGCGGTTCCTGCTCGCTTGCCCCGCTCGTCGAGCAGGTCGCTGCATGGGAGAACGACACTGACCCCACGGACGTGACACGAACCCAGCGGCGACGGGTCTACATCTCGCTGTACCAGACCCACCTGCCGATGCTCGAAGACCACGGCATCGTCGACTGGAACCCCGACGAACACACCATCGACCTCCTCCCCAGCGAGGAGCTGTTCGAGCCCTACCTCGATCGGCGTCTCGACGACCAGCGATCGTGGCACTGGGTCTACGCCGGGATCACGACCCTCGCCGTCGTCGTCCTCGTGCTCTCGTGGCTCTCCGTTGGCCCGCTGTCTGCCGCGACAGGCCCCCTCGTTGCACTGGGCCTGTGTCTTGCAGTGCTTGGCGTTGCCGTTGCACAACACGTCTCCCGTCGACCACGACACTGGCTCCCACGACTGGCCGGGAGCCGGTGATCGATCGCTGTTTTGGTTCCCGCGCGTTCTCACACCCGGCTGGTCACTGCCACGTTGCCTCCCAGACGGTGCCACGACCACTGACCCGATCGAGTGTCAACCGAACGGAATCACCAGTCGTGAACCGCTCGAGCTGCTGGCGTAGCCGACCGTTGTCGTAATCGACGACGTGGAAGACGGTGTCCGTCGACGGATCGACAACGCACATCGCCCCATGATCGTTCATCGGCTGGACAACCTCGTACGATGCCGATCGCTCTCGGGTTTGTTTGGTCACTATGGTAACAATCACCATGAATATTATCATAAACGCTGTATATATAAGGTATAATCGTTATAGACATGTCACAAGCGACACACCGCTGCCAGCGACTCGATCGATCGGGGGCGGTTCTCGTTACTCTGACACCGTGACCCAGACGTACGTCTCTTGGGACGCGTTCTCGGTTGTCGGCTCCGCTGGCGGCTCGTCGTCGTACAGAAGAACGCTCAGTCGAACAGTTTCACCCGGCTCTGCAGTCGGGCCGATCGCTTCCTCGCTGGTCCACTGCTCGCCGTCAGCGACATCGGCATCGATCACCCCCATCGTCTCCCGATCGACGACCTCGTCATCGTCGATCGTCTGTTGCTGGATGACCACCGTATACGCCCGATCGTCACCCTCCTCGTTGTCGATCGCGATCGTCGCGTCGATCGACTCGTTTGGAGACACCGTCGACGGGAACTCACCGGCGACCAACTCGCCATCGTCGGTCTCGGAGTACAGCCCAAGTTCAGTAAAGCCATCCGCCGACGCCGGCACGAACAGGGCGAACGTGAGCGCACCAACAGCGAGCCCGATCGCCACCACCAGTACGACCGCCGAGAGACCGATCGATTGGGACCGCCGAACCCGACGCAGCGTCGACACCGGCGCGAACGTCACCCGTTTCGATCGGGACAGCCGCAGCCGACGCACGACACCCAGCTGTGCCAGCCCGACTGTCACGATCGCAAGCGCCGCCGTCGTCGATTCGGTCTGGAACCCCCACTCCGTCACCGCTAGGACGAGCGCTACCAGTACCACGACCGCCAGCGAGAGCGGAAGCGCCAGCCCAACTCGCTCGATGTCACCGATGCCACGCGGTCGGCTCACACCACTGGCTGTCGCTTCAGCGCGACCCTCCCGTTCGGCTGCTGGAAACAACACCGAGACGAGTGCATACCCTGGCAACAGACAAACAAGTCCCACCGTCGCCAGCAGCCGCACTGCCGTCCCTTCCGGTTGGTTCGTGACGATGACGTACGCGACGGCTGCAGCGATCGAGACGGCCGCAAGATCGATCGGATACTGCCGAACCATCGCCAGCCGGGTTCGCGTCGCCGCTCGAAAGCTCATCGACGGCTCACCGTCCGATCAGAGACCGCTGTCTGCCCACAACAGCCCACCACCTCGCCTCGCCGTTCGATCGCGCCGAATTGCGTCGGTGCAGCCTCCATGCTCGACTCGATTACCCTGCCGTCGTCGGTTTGTTATGCGCTACGAACAACTGACCACACCGAACGCTCGTCGGAGTGTTCCTGCAACCGACCCCACACCGAATGCTCGTTGGCGTGTTCCTGCAACCGACCCCACACGCAGTACGCTAGAAATCGACGTACTGTTGTTCCCACTCACGGCGCTCTTCGATCCGCTGTCGTCCAGCGTCCGTGATCGCATAGTAGTTCGTGCGTCGGTCCAACTGTCCTTTCTCCACCAGCTCTTTATTCACCAGCGTATCGAGATTCGGATACAGCCGTCCATGATTGATCTCGGAACTGTAGTACTGTTCGACCTCGTCTTTGACAGTCTGTCCCGATGGTCGATCGGCACCCGAAATCACGTACAGGAGGTCTCGCTGGAAGCCAGTCAGGTCGTACATTGCTCACTCACGGTGATCGTTCCATTGAATAGATATTTGTTATCCGTCTCATACAGTCGTACGTACAGACTTCCCACAACCGATTCAGGAGCGAAACCCTCTCTTTTCGATAGACTCTCCAAGAGCGATACTGAAGTATCATACCACTGTATTCGCGCGTGAAATAGCGATTATGGACCGGTTTCGAACTATCCAGTAGCCAGTATACCGTACAACATGTTTCCGTACAAACTACTTGCTGTGTTCGTCGGTTCAACCAGCGCAGTCGACACGTGGGAAGGCAGTAATCAGACTACCAGCTGTACGTCAGTCGCCATGGTCGCTGCACCAGGGTGACGAGAATCGTGACACAGGCACAGCCAGCAGTATCAGCCGTCGCTGTACGTCGCCGTAATTTCGATGCCGTCCGAACCAACAGTGACGTGTATCGTATCCACTGTCGCCTCGTAGGCTGTCGTATGTGACCCGTCGTCGTCGAACCGCACGCACTCAGCAAGCAGGTCACTTTCCAGCAGGTTGTTGATCCGCCGATACACCGTCGCCGACGAGCTATCGGTCCGATCGGTCAACTCCTTTGCCGTCTTTGGGCCGTCGCTGGTCGCAACGAGAATGGTCCGCGCACACTCGTCTCCGAGAACGTCAAGTTTGACTGTCTGTTCGGTCGCGGTTTCCGATCGCGTGTTGCTTGTTTTTGTTGACATGATTTGTCTCTCCCGGTCGAACCGGGGTAGATTCGTTCAGTTTCGAGCCGAGACTGTTACACCGCAGTCCACCATCAGCGTGAGTCGTCCGTCCAACGATAGAACCGGTAAGCGATAGTGGTATTTTATAACGGTGTACCTTATTTTCCGAAGGACCGTCCTTCGAAGACGAAACACGCCGTTTCGACCGGGAAATCTGTGGTTTCTAAAGGCGATTGCCCCGGTCAACCACTGATTTTCCGACCGAATACAGCCCAACCCGAGTGAATCCGTATTGAGATCACAGTCGGTTTGATCGCGAAACTGCCACGCTCTGGCCTGCTGCCGCCGGCCTACGCCATAAACACCGCATTTCCCCCTCTTTCGACGCCCGTCGCTGGTGAACAGTCGGCGTCCTTTATTCATATCTGCTCCCCTCCGTAGCATGACGCTGGACGATCGGTTCCCGGTCGTCCGCTCACTCACCACGCACATATGACACCCACACAGCACAACTGGCGGCCGATGGAATCGTCAACAGCAGGCGCACGCTGTCGAAACTGTGGCACGCACGTCACACAGCAGTTCGCACGCGTCTTCGGCGACAACGGCGATGTCGTCCACGGCTGTCCCGGCTGTACAACCTATCGAGAGATGCAATCCGGTGGGCACCTGCCCAGCGATTGAGATTTTACCCGAACGTGCGGTCTCCGCTCGGCCACGAGTCACAACCGTTGGATCGAACGCGCCGATCGGTCGTGCGCAGACGATCACGATCGACAGCACATGGCCGATCGACACACTGTACGGTAGCTGACTCCGTTGCCCGCTGTTTGGCATCACTACTTTTGATACGTTGCTAGCAGCCGGGCAGTAAATACCGCATCTTGAAGTTAGCGGTAAGTGAACAGGAGGTGTATGAGACGAGGGCCCAGCCTGTTGACCGACCGTGTGTTCTTCCTGACCAATGTCTGTCCAAACAAATCGAACTGAGCCACTCGCCGAGAGCGACGTATTTCATATCCTCGGTAACGATAGACGACGAGCCATCGTCCAGTTGCTTGCAACCACATCTGGAACGGTCGATGTCTCGGATGTCGCCTCCGAAATCGCCGAAACCGAAGCCGACACGACCCCCGTCCCGAACAATCTCTACAAGAGCGTCTACGTCTCTCTCCAGCAGACCCATCTCCCCCAACTTCAGGAAGATGACGTCATCGAGTATGACTCTGAGGCGAAAACGATCCGACCCGGCCCGAACTTCGAGGGCGTCCTCACGTACGTCAACGGCCACGAAACCGATCGATCGACCGTCTTACAGCTCCATTTTGGGCTCTGTCTGCTCGGACTCGTCGTCATCGCGCTGGCCGGCCTCGGACTTCCACTGTTCGCAGCCATCGATCCCGTCCTTTCGAGCGTCCTCATCTTACTCGCCGTCGCCGCGAGCAGTACCTACCGGCTGCTGGCCTAATAAAAGATGTCGCCACCAGCGCCTCGCTAGTAGCGATCTACGGCGCTACCGCTTCGACAGCGTCCTCATCGATCGGTTCCTCTGCAGCGTCCTCATCAGCATCGTCGTCAACATCGTTCTCGACATCATCGATCGGCTCTTCGTCTACGTCGTCTTCGACCAGCTCGATGAGCGAGATCTCACCGAACTCGTCGGTCAACACCATGTGAACGAAGTTGCCTGCGTTGAGATCGGTCGTATCGATTTCGAACTCGATCGTCTCGGTCTGTTCACCCTCCAGCGTTACCTCCTGTGACTCGACGAGGTCACCCTGAATTCGGAACTGGACATCCTGTGTCGTCTCCTCTTCGTTCGGGTTCGTGATCGCTGCGGAGACCGTGATCGTCTCACCGATCGTCGCCGTTTCCGGTGCATCGAGGTCTGCAACAGTGAACGACTGCTCCTCGATTGGCTCCTCTTCAACCGGTTCTTCTTCAACCGGCTCTTCCTCGACTGGCTCTTCTTCAACCGGTTCTTCGACTGGTTCCTCTTCGATCGGCTCTTCTTCGATTTCTATCTCTTCTGGGTCTTCGATTTCTTCGTCTGCAGTGATGAGATAGATGGTTGCCTGGTCGATAGTAACTTCAAGCCGTTCTTCCTCAACTGGCTCTTCCTCGACTGGTTCTTCGTCAACTGGCTCTTCCTCGACTGGTTCTTCGTCAACTGGCTCTTCTTCAACCGGTTCCTCCTCAACCGGCTCTTCTTCGACGGTCAGCGTAGCCGTCTGTTCTGCATCGTCGGTGAATACGCCGTGGGTGTACTCACCGGGTTCGAGGTCAGCCGTATCGATATCTTCGAAGGTGACTGTTTCGCTGTCACTCTCGTCGAGTGTGAGTTCCTCAGTTGCGAGGGCCTCACCGTCGACGCGGAACTCGACAGTCTGTGTGGCCTCCTGCTCGCCGGTGTTCGTGATCGTCGCCGAGACGTCGATCACGTCACCCTGCGTTACGGTCACGTCTGTCGGTTCGAGATCGCTCACGTCGAAGACTGCGTCGTCGGGCTCTTCGACCTCATCGACTGGCTCGTCTTCGACCTCATCAACCGGTTCCTCTTCTTCAACCTCGTCAACCGGCTCTTCCTCGACTTCTTCATCCGGCTTCTCTTCTTCAACCTCGTCAACCGGTTCCTCTTCGACCTCCTCATCCGGCTTCTCTTCTTCAACCTCGTCAACCGGTTCCTCCTCAACTTCTTCATCCGGCTTCTCTTCAACTTCCTCCTCAAGCGGTTCCTCCTCAACTTCTTCATCCGGCTTCTCTTCTTCAACCTCGTCAACCGGTTCCTCTTCGACCTCTTCGTCAACCGGCTCTTCCTCGACTTCTTCGTCGATCGTAACGACGGCGTCGTCGGTCACGGGTTCGTCGTCAACCGTGTACGGTGTATCCTCTTCGCCATCAGTCTCGACGAAATCGAACTCCTGGTTGTCGTTCGTGTCGCGGTGTGGCATTGCGAACAGCGTCTCGTCTTCTTCGAGTGGCTCATCGAGGGTCACTTCGACGTCTTCGTGGGTCCCTTCGTCTAC
>LKMJ01007893.1_pt1 | contig 10017 bp, 18 predicted proteins | sample 643391 | NCBI WGS metagenome assembly LKMJ01 (sample SAMN04112250, study PRJNA286221) | soda lake metagenome | biome: soda lake; feature: Kulunda Steppe; material: water; isolation source: sample PL-Br10 brine of Picturesque Lake | place: Russia: Kulunda steppe | collected 2010-07
CGTTGGGAGCGGGGGGAGGTGTGGGAAGAGCGGGGGCGGGGGGTCGGGAGCTGGGCGGAAGCCAAGTGCCATGGGGGGCGAGGGGGCTGCAGGGCATGGGGCTGCAGGGCATGGGGCGTCCCGTGTGGGCTCGAGGGGAACCATGAGGGGGGGTTGTCCAGGCTGGCCTGGTGGGCTGCAGAGTGGTGGGGCGGGGAAACCTGCGGAGAGTGTGCGTGTGCATTCATGCACGTCTGCGTGTTTGCTGCTTGCTGCGGCCATGGGCGCTGGGGGGGCAGGGACGCCTGCAGGTCCTGCAGCCCGGGGCTGTGGCCCAGTGGGTGTGGGGGTGGTTGCTGAGAGGGGGTGGAGGCAGGCGGCGGCAGCGGGGGTTGCATGCCACTATGCACGAGCGGCTGCTTCTGCTGCTTCTGCTGCTGCCACGGCTGCGGCTTGGGCTCAGGGCCCTGTGTGTGCGACTGCGGCTGCGGCTGCGGCTGCGGCTGCTGCTGGGGCTGGGCCTGGGGCTGGGGCTGCGGCGCGTCGGCAGCCCCGTCGTCCTCTACAGCCCTGCCTTCGCCAGAGTCCCGCTTCTGCTTCGTCGTCTGTGCGCGCCACTTCTCAAGCGAGAGCTGGCGCCCGCCCCCAGCGGAGGGCGGCAGCGGCGGCTGCTTGCCTTGGAAGCCGGGGATTGCACGCTCCGAGGCAGGGGGCACCAGGCCTTGCACCAGCATCGCCACGGCTGCCTGCGCGCGCACAGGGGCAGCAACAGCCCATGCACCAGATGCGTAAGGGCGCCTGTGCTGCGTGTGCTTGCCTTGGTGCGCTTGCTCAAGGCTTCTGAAGGCAAGGTGCTCAAAGGGCTGTGTAGCTGGCGCAGCGCTCAGAGAGCTATGGAGCTGGCACGGCGCTTTAAAGGGCTGTGGAGCTGGCACAGCGCTTTTAGGGGTACAAGGGCCGGCACAGCGTGTTAATGGGTTCAAGGGCTGGCACAGCGCTTGCAGGGGCAATGGTGACTTGCCGCCCAGCCGCATGTTGTTGATCTGCAGGTGAGGCCTGTCTCGAGAGACTGCTCTTTCAGACGTTTGTTTTGCCTGCAGGCGTCTGGCACACACACACACACACACACACACAAATGTTCAGCAACCAGTGCACAAATTCGTTACCACCCCTTTCCTACACACACGACTGCACACACTTAAGGCTGCTTCAGCTCAAGCTCACCACACATGCGATCAAACCTGCTTGCCCTCTGAAGCACCGGCCCTGGGTCTTTTTCACTCCTCCCCTGTTTCCACAGCTCTGCAACTGCCACCTGCTGTAGTCCCACCACAGGCAGGGCGAGGATGGCAGTGCATCCCCCGGCTCCTTGCATCCCCCGGCTCCTTGCACCCCCCTTACCTCTTTACCTCCCTTGCCAAGCACGGTACTGGCGCACAAGCCCTGCTGGGGTCCCCTCCCCTGACTCCTTGCACCCCCCACGACCTCTTGACCTCCCACACCACATTTAGGTGGCAGACCCAAGCAAAAAGCCCAGCTGCAATGGCAGGGAGAGCGTGGGGGCCGTGAGGGGGCGCGGCCCGTGTGTTTTGGGTCGTGCCCACCTGTGACGATGCCGCCAGCGCTGCAGGATCCACGGGCTCAAACTGGTCTGGCTCTGCCCTCGAAGCACTGCTGGTTGCATGGCTTAAGGCCCTGCACACAGGCATACATTGGGCAGTGCATACAGCGGCAGCCCTTGTACGGCGCTCACGCTGTGCCAGTGGCTGCACATGTGCAAGATGTCGGGGTGAGGGACATACCTCATCTCCTTCTGGCATTGCATGGATGCGCTAAGGTGGCAATGCAAACACGCATACACAGTCATTGCTGCAGTGCGAGGCGGCTCCAAGGAAGGCATGAGCACCAGCAAGGGCAGGTGTTGCAGCAGCAGCATGCTGTTGGAAGGCACAGCCACACCTACAAACACAAGTGCGCATGAATACGCATGCGCGCACGCATACACACACATCCACACACACACACATCCACATCCACACACGTAGAGGGGAGGGGCAGTGATTGGCAGCAGCTCAGCAATATGGCTGGTAGGCTGTGCAGCAGGGTGAATGATGGGTTGCTTACAGGCCCGACTGCATGCTCGCGCTGCGCCCCATGGAGCCCCTGTGCTGGCGCAGCATGGAAGCGGTTGCCTTGCGCTTGGACTCCTGGACGATGTCAATCTCCTCCACCTGAGGGCGCACGCAAGCGTCATTTGGGGGGGCAAGGGGCGTGTGTGTGCACACACACATGCGGGAGCTGCGCCAGCGCTGTGCTGGTGCACATGCGCGTGGCCTGCTGGTCTGTGCCCCCCCCCTCCCCCTGCATCAGTCCACACACAGCCACAGTGCAATGTCCTGTGGGTTTGGCAGCTGTCAGAAGACCCTGAGCACAAGTGCCCTCAAGAGGGCAAAGCCCGTGTTGGAGCCCTCATGTCAGGCAGCCTGAGCCTCCACGCCAGGCAGCCCAAGTCCCCATGTCAGGCAGCCCTGGTCAGAGCCTCCGTATACAGCAGCCCGTGCCAGTGCCCCCACGTCAGGCAGCACGTGTCAGAGCTCACACGTCAGGCAGCACGTGTCAGAGCTCACATGTCAGGCAGCCTGGGCAGTTGGAAAGCTGTGGGGCAAGGGCCCACCAGCCGAGCCCAGCAGACACGCAGTCAGGCAGTCTGGGCCACCAGCCGAGCCCAGCAGCACACGCAGTCGGGCAGTCTGGGCCATGAGCTGAACCCATCAGCACCTCACCCACAGCTGCAGCACGAGCAGTCGGGCTCCCAGGGCGCTGGGCATAGCCTGGTGCTGAAGGAATGTGTGGTGCCGCACAGCAAGCACGGCGCCTTATGGGCACCAGGGACTGGTGTTAAAATTGAGATGAGTGATGCCCCAAGGCGAGCGCCACACGCACGGATGGTGCAGGTGCACGATCATATGGTGCAATTACCACAGGCAGATGGTGCCCCAAAGCAAACACCCCACCCCCGCCCAGACAAGACATGCAGGGCACCGGCCCTACCAATGACGCACCTTGACCAGCGGCGCTGATGACCGCGCCTCTTCCTCTGCCTTTGTGCGTGCCAGCTTTGCGCCCGCGCTGAGGGATGCAGGGATGTCTGCACCACCCACGTACGACATGCGCTCCTTGCTGTTGGTGGCGTGCACGCCTGACCTCACCATGCGCGTCTGCACATGCACACAGGACACGCATGCTTTGCGCGCGCCAAGCCTTTTCACCGTCCTATCTGAGGATTGGACACTGCGGCGCTCTTAAGCACACACCCCGCTCGGGCATGGTCTCTGAGGCTTGCGCTGCACAGGCGTTCCCAAGCACATGATTTGCACTGGAGCCTCGTGGGACAATACTGATGCCTTTTTGGGCTGTGCCTGCACCAATTACCTTTTCTGCCCTCATCTGAGGCTTCTCCTGCTGGTTCTGGTCAAGGTCAATCATATGAGGACATATAGTTGTGCAATAAGGCAATCGCAGCTGGAACGAGCATTTTGCGTGCCCTCGGGCGGTGGTCGCAGCTTAAAGAACAATGCACCTGGGCGCTCTGCCCCCGACCGTCAGGTGCTCTGCTGGCGCCCTTCCCACCCCCCTCCGCGTTCAATTTTATGCCAATTTGGTATGTGGTGGTGTCTGGGTGACAAGGGCAGGCACGGGAGGGGGTGGGCATACTGTTCTGATGCAGGCTTGCACAGGATCAGTCCGGCAATCTTGCACGCTGTTGCGTGCTCACGCCGCGCAGCAGAACTGAGGCGGCTGACAGGGCTTTCACTTTTGGTGAGAGGGTCAAATTGGTTTGCGCTGCATTCCACACCCTCACCAGCTGCAGCCACCAGCAGGCAAGGCAAGAGCAGCCCCACGCACCCAGGTTACTTGGCACTGCTATGCTGCACAAAGCATAGGCAGCGCACGCAGCATGATCCTGCCACGCAAAGTCTCCATAAGTCCCTCCGACAAGGCATTGGTACACCAGCATGGCATCATACAAACCAAGGCCTGCCTGGGCGATGCGCAGTCCATGCTCAGGCGCACTGGGGCATGCCCCAGCCTCGACCTCACGAGAGGGCGAGCATATGCACATGTGGCGCCCCAGCTAGGCATATGCCGTGCATATGGTGCGTGCTCGCACTGCAGCGCAGCCTGCAAGTATATGCATGCCCTGCACCAGGGAGGTGTCATTGGCACCTGCATCCCCCGCGGCCAGGCAGTGCGTGCTCACAAAGTGGGTTTGGAGGGCAAGCTGAAGTACTGAGGCCAATGCTGCACTCACCTCCAGAGTGTTGGCGGCCTGTGCGCTCAGGGGGCGCATGATAGCATTGTTGTCGACCACGCTCTTCCTCACCGCCCCAATGACCTGCAGGCACGTCATTGTGTGGGTGGGTGTCAGCTTACGAGCTGGTGCAAAAACGTGGCCACATATGAGCGCCTGCACAGCATTCAAGGTCAGGGACTGGGCGCATACAGCTGTGTAGGCTGTGCATGCATGCGCGCGCGTTTGCGTCACGACCTGCGTCTGGTGCATGGCCTGCCTGGGGCGGAGGGTGCATGATGCACAATGAAAGCGCCGTGTGCCATGCGCAGCGCGGCTGAGGTGCAGCATCAGCAGTAACAGCAGCAGTAACAGAAACAGTTGCAGCGGTGACAGCAGCAGCAATAGGCAGTGGCGGCAGTGACGGCAGCAGTATCAGCAGCAGGCAGCGGCAACTGTGATGGCAGCATCAGCAGCATCAGCAGCATCAGCATCAGCATCAGCAGGCAGCTGCAGCAGTGGCGGCAGTAGTAACAACAGGCAGTGTCTGGCTACCCACCCCTGCCGTGGTCGACAGACCCCGCGAAGGTACAATGTCGGGGGCGATGACGACAGGGACGTACGCAGCAGCCACGCTGCTGTTCAGGGTCCGTAGCAGCTTCCCATCCACCTGCGCGTGCCCACGCCAGCACACGCCGCGTCCCGTATTGGGCACTACCAAGGAGCCAGCTATTCCACACACCTCTAGAACACCACCAGCAGCTAGTTCTGCCTCAAACCTAAAGGCAGCACCAGCAGCCAGCCCTGCCTCACACCTTCAGACACCACCAGCAGCCCGCGTGGCCAAGGCCCGCAAGGCACGTGCCGCCAGCCATCAGGCGCAGCCAGTCAGCCCCAACCATCAACTCCGCAGGCAGAGCCTCACACATATACACGCACACACGCACGTGCACACACACTGCCCACGGGCCCTTGTCATCAGGCGCAGCTCTCCCTTGCAGCACTAGGCTCCAGGCCAGTCAGCAGACCCACATGGACATGGGTGCCCGGGCCAGGTGCACGCGCAGGCCGGCGCCCGATTGCTCGCAGCAAGCGCACTTGCAGCATCCCATGCGAATCACATCAGGCCTGCAGCCAGCTGCAGTGGCTGCAGCAACAGCATGCACCCAAGCCCCTGCTTGTACCTAGAGGCACCCACACCCCACCTTGGGTGCCACCTTCAGGCCACTGCCCTCCCCGTCGCTGGCAGCGGCGGGCGCCTTTGCGGATGCGCCGGCCGCCTTGGCCCTCGCCTCCTGGCCGCCACCCTCAAGGATTGGTACGCCCGCCCCCGGCTCCTTGCCCTGAGCAGCCGGCCTGGCCTGCTTAGGTGGAGCGTGCTTGCCAGGGGGTTTGCGCGGGGGGGGGGCCTTCCCCGATTGGTCCTTGGTGGTGAGCGTGCCCGCCCCCCCATTGCCCCCGCCTTGGGCCTGCCCTTGCTCCTCGCCGTCGACACGGTAGGCGGTGTTCACGTTCTGCGCGTGCAGGCAAGGAGCGGGTGCATGGGGCGCTGGGCACCCCCCGGTTGTGTTCACTCTGCGCATGCAAGCGAAGAGCAGGGGCACGCGGCGCTGAGAGCTACTCGCCCGCCCGTGCCATCAGCGGCAGGTGCGGCCCCTGCTCTGTGCCTGCTTTGGTCCTCGATGAGTGCAGTTGTGATGCAGACTGCTCATCAGAAGTAGGGAGTCGTTTGAGGCAAGAGGTAAGGATTGTGATGGACACCGCTCATTACAGATGGGGATTGTGATGGACACCGCTCATTAGAGGTGGGGATTGTGATGGACACCGCTCATTAGAGGTGGGGATTGTGATGGACACCGCTCATTAGAGGTGGGGACAGTGCAGAGGCCATACAAATGAGGGCACCCGCACGCCAGAAGCAGCCCGCACATGGATGTCATGCAAGCCCGCACACTGCCCTCCTCCACTTACCCCTCCACCTGCTGGTGCGAGATGGGGGGGGGCACACGCGCATGGGCTTGGAGGGTGCAGCGAGCCATTTGCTCCACACATCTTTGACTGCTTGCTGCAAGCACATTTGAATGACCTCCAGGTGCACCCCCTTGGCACCCCCCTGGCGCACCCCCTTGGCACCCCTTGGCACTAGTCTTCATCTCCCTAGAGGTCAATGCCACGCTTCGCTTTCAATCCCAAAAAGCGCCACTGTCATGCGCAGAAACGACAGACATGTGCCTGTGGAGGCACCACACAGAAGCATTGCGCCTTGGCCACCGCGTGCCATGCCTGTGAGCCCCAGCCCCCTAGGGTGTGCCCCTCCTGCTGTGCTGCTGAGCTGGCCAGCTCCTCCCGTGTGCCACACAAGAATAATATGGGATCGCCCTAGGCTCACCTTTGCGTTGCCGAACTTGTGCGGCACCTTGGGTGTGTGCTGGAAGACGCTGGGTCGGCCGTCTACCACCAGCCTGGCCGAGCTGGCCAGCTCCTCCCCGCGCTTGCTCACCACTGGAGGCACGACCAGCGAGCTGAACTGCTCGATGGAGCCCTCCAGATTTGTGGGCTTGGGCAGCAAGGAGGCTGCAGGCACACCGGCGGTGCTCTTGGACAGCTCGTCCTGGAGGGTGTTAGGCACGGGAGAGGGAGAGGGGAGTGAGGTTGTGCACAGGGTGCGGAGCTGGCGGCAGGCGAGCAAGTGCGCCGTGGGGCCATGCCTTTGGTGGTATTCATGCATGCAGCTGTCGACCAGTGTACACACAGGCACGGTGGTAAAGCAGCTGCATTTCAGGGACTTGGTTTGATTCAGGATGGACCAAGCGGGGGGGGCCAGCGTATGCCGCGACGGGAGGGCAGGCACATGTTTTGTACTGATGCCCTATGTCAGAGCCATTTTGCACAGGGCACATGCTGTTGTGAACAAGAAGGAGCTTGGGTCTCACATGGCTGTGGTCACATGTCTCCAAGCCAGCGTAGCCCAAGTCCTTGTTCTTCAGTAAGGTCGCGTTCAACCTTTCTTTGATCCTGATTTGAATGGCCTCCTTTCGCGCCTGCACACACACGTGCATTTCACATGCATTTCAAAGCTTAGAACCCCAGGGCAGTCAAACACATCAAAACACGACTGCTGGCAGGTGTCCACTCCTTTCGCTTGGGATGTTGCAGCTTTTGCAATTGGCATCACTTATCTTGCAACCTTGCACATAAAACGTGCAGTGGAGACGCAGTCGGTGCAAGTTAATGTTTGGGAGGCACTAGCCCCTGGAACAGAGGCTGCCTGGAGATTACTAAGGCATGCCAGAGTCCAGCTCTCTTATTTCACAGAGCTCCCTTATAGAGTCTGTGAGTCTATAAATGATAGAAAGATTGTCACGCATTTCATATCTACCTTCTGTTGACATGTAACAGTCCAAGCGGTCTACTGATCTCTGCACACTGAGCTTGTCCTGAAAGCAGGAAGTGCTGTACATGTATTCTACGCGGCGGCACATACCTGTTGCAACTGCTTTGGGCCTGCATAGGAGAAGATGAGGCCCCTTGTATCTCTGGCACTCTTGTATGGGTCCTCGTAGTCTGCGCTGAGCTCTTTGGACGCCATCTCCGCTGCTAGGACACCTCACATGAGCAGCTTGGGGACTACAATGGAAAGCCCCATACTTCCCTTTGAGCCTGTCTAAGTGCTCTGCATGGAACGTTGTGTAGCAAATGTTGCATACCGTCGCATTTTGGTGTTATTTTAGTTGTTTAAATGTTTTGGTCAAGTAAATGAGATCTTGGGACATAGAAGCTGAATGATGGTGGATGCGAAGTGCAGAAGCGGAATGATGGACGCGGCCAAGCGACGCAGCAAGTTTGCAGTATGGAACCTGCAGCGGGACTTCGCACAGCTGTCTGCGATGGTTGAGGCTGCCGTGCTGGAGGTTGGTCATGCGTTCCAGCTTTTGACTGAGTCATGCGCCAGCTCATCTCTCTCAGTTCCACTCCAGTCCATGAGGCCAGCATCTGGGTGCTGCAGAGAGATTGGGGCAGCATCCCACTGGTGACCCTCCTGACCTTCACAGGCCCGCCACCTCATCAGCCACAAGGCGCAGCAGCAGATGCTGCCTGCTGCAGAGCTCAGCGAGGCAGAGAGGCAGCATCTGGAAAGGGAGAGGAGGAAGCGCCTCGCGGAAATCACACACAGGGCTGGCCTTGCCCTTGTGAAGACAGTCTCCCAACACAAGGTGCCCATGCCGCTGCAGCAGTGCATGCGCACACCCTTTCAGTTCCAAAGTGCATGCCTGCTACTTTGCGTACAGCAGAGCTGACACCATGCTGAGAATCATGCCCCCTGCTCGCCTACCCCGTAGTTTGCGTTCCCTTTCAACGTGCCTGTGGACGTCCAAGCGGTCCCCACCTACACACAGGCAAGCATGCTCAACGAGAGCAGAAGCAGCATCTTCGTTGCAGTCGATGTCGTCGTCAGCAGCAGCATCCCTGTGGTCAAGAGGGATTATCCTTGGTTCTAAAGGAACCACATGAATGAACATGGCTAAACATCACGGCTGCTTCTGGGACTGGCATACATCACTGCACCTGCAAGGCGTGCCCTCATCGCCTCCAAAAGCTGTGTGACCATAATCTCTCTGGTGCGCAGGTCATCCAGACCCCCATGGACCTGGGGACGATCAGGCAGCACCTTGAGGCGGGCAACCACTACAAGGACCCAAACGAGGTGAGTGGCTTGCCAGGGGCGCCCCATGACGCCATGGCGTGCGTGCATGATGGGCCGAGGTTGTCAGCAGGGCAGGCCAGACGACCCTGTATCCCATCCATGCACGACATATGCAGGGCAACCTGCAGTGCAGACAACCTTGTTCGCGGCCGCTGTGCAGTCCCCCAGCATGTGGGTCTGCCCCCTCCGCTCCATGCCTGAGCCGCCGCTTTCGCAGCCCTTCCCCCTGCATGCAATCGCTTGCGCACACAGGTGTGGGCGGACGTGTGCCTGGTCTTCAAGAATGCCAAGCGCTTCAATAGCCCAGGCAGCGACCTGTACCTCATGGCCGAGATGGTGGAGGTGGGTGGGCCACGGCGCCGTGCGCAGTGTGATGCGAATGGAGGCTTGCAGAGGCAGTGGCAAGGGCCGGAGGGCACTGTCCCAGCACCACACTACGCAAGTCTGGTGGCACGTAGCAGGCAGTGCGCGGGTTTGGGCCGGCTGTGCGCGTCCGCCACTAGGCACGGCCGGCGTGCAGCCGGCGCTGGTGGCCACCATGTTGCTCAAGGATTGCTAGCTGTGGCACCCGCGCTGCTGCTTCTGCTGCCGTGCTGGGAGCAGCTCCGCGCTGCTGCCCTGCGGAGAGGCCCTGCACGTGCACTCGCCGCACCCACCCCTACGTTGGCTCGCTTGCTTGCAGGAGGCCGCGCAGGAGCGGTATGAGAGGGTGCTGGCCCCCAAGATTGCAGAGGAGTCGGCGCTGGCCTCGAGGGAAGAGGTGGGTGTCCGAGGCACCTGTGGGTCGGGGCGCGCAGCGCAGGCCAGGCAGGGAGGGGTGTGTCGGGGCGCAGCACTGCGCAGGCCACGCAGGTGGGTCATATGGTGCCACAGGTGCAAACCCCTGCATGCGCGCTGGGTGGCCAGGTGCAAACACCTGCATGCGCGCTGGGTGGCCAGGTGCAAACCCCTGCATGCGCGCTGGGTGGCCAGGTGCAAACCCCTGCATGCGCGCTGGGTGGCCAGGTGCAAACACCTGCATGCGCGCTGGGTGGCCAGGTGC
>LKMJ01007894.1_pt1 | contig 10017 bp, 11 predicted proteins | sample 643391 | NCBI WGS metagenome assembly LKMJ01 (sample SAMN04112250, study PRJNA286221) | soda lake metagenome | biome: soda lake; feature: Kulunda Steppe; material: water; isolation source: sample PL-Br10 brine of Picturesque Lake | place: Russia: Kulunda steppe | collected 2010-07
CATCTCCGTGACAGGCGGGTCGACGACCTGAGTGGTGGCGAACGTCAGCGTGTTCTGCTTGCACGCGCACTCGCACAGGAGCCCGACGCACTCCTGCTGGATGAACCGACCGCCAGTCTCGACATCAACCACCAGATACAGGTGTTGAGCCTCGCCGAAGAACTCGTCGAGGAGGGTCGAGCAGCACTGGCTGCCATCCACGACCTCGACCTCGCTGCTCGGTTCTGCGACCGTTTGTTACTCTTGCACGACGGTGTCATCGCTGCACGGGGTTCCCCCGAAAACGTTCTTCGAGACTCGACCCTCAGTGAGGCCTTCAAGACGGAAACCGCAGTCACAAAGAACCCCGTCACCGGCACGCCAACAGTTGCCGCCCTCGACGAACGACCCGTCCGAAACAGTCACGTTCATGTCGCAGGTGGAGGCGAGGGAGCGGCCGTCGCTGTCCGCGCGCTCTGGCGAGCTGGGTTCGACGTGACTGTCGGCCTCGCACCACAGGGGGACATCGTGACGGATCTGGCTCGACAGCTCGATATCGAGGTCGTAACTGCCCCAGCGTTCGAAACGCCGACTCCCTCTCAACGACGGGCCGCTATCGAGAGCGCCAGGCAGGCAGATGCTGTCGTAATAACTGAGGGGCCGGGAAGCGATGTCGTTTCGCAGGCCCTCGACTCGAGCTCTCGCGTGGAGACGAACCTCGCGAGTGCGGGCACCGAAGTCGCAAAAGTCGACGGCGGGGATACCAGCGTTATCAGGAGCGAATCCGCCCTGATTGATGTAGTCTCTGACGTAACCGACAGTTAACTCATCTGCTGCTGTTTCCTATCTCCCGGGAAAAAGCGCACGACCTAAGTAGCTCCTCTTCAACGGTTCAGATATGTCAACTGGTGGGTCTCGTCTGTCGCTGGCAGGGCTGTCCCAACCGTCGTGGCCGAGTCCGACAGGGTGGCTTTCGATAGCTGTCCTTGGTGTCTACGTGCTCGTCGTCGTTGGAGCGACAGCGTCACTCGCTGACGCTGCGGCGGCCTGTTCGACCTGGCCGGCCTGTACAGGCGCGCTCTCAGACCCTGCTGTCGCAGTCGCACTCGGACACCGCTTGCTTGCGGGTGTAGTCGGTGTCATCGTCCTGATTGCTGGCGTGAGCCTCCTCCGGACGGAGAGCTCGCGCCGTGCAAAGATCGCCGCAGTGCTCGCACTGACGCTGTACCCGGCCCAGATCGGGATCGGCGCGCTCATGGCGACCATGCCAGGGGTGGCAGTCGTTCCGAGCCTACACCTGCTCGCTGGCGTCAGTATTTTCGGTGTCCTTCTCCTGTCGCTCACGTGGCATCTCGAGTTCGAGACGGGCAGTGAGGATATCGGCGTTCCAACGGACGAACTCGAACCTGCCCCCACTCCTTCAGAGTCGACCGAGAAGCCAACGACCAGCGCGGACACCACTCCGACACCTGTGGAGAAACCGCTCGACGTTCGGCTACGAACGCGCGCCTACGCTTACTTCCGCCTGATGAAGCCGCGACTCATGTGGTTACTTTGCCTGGTGGCAGCAGCCGCGATGGCGCTCGCGGCGGCTAATGGCTGGACGCTCTCGATCAGCACCATCGTCTACACGCTCGGCGGCGGCGTCCTCGCAATCGGTGCTAGCGGGACGTTCAACCACGTCCTCGAATGGGACCGCGATAGGCGGATGTCACGTACGAACGACCGGCCGGTCGCGACCCACCAGATTCCAAAGCGGAACGCGCTCGCGTTCGGCTTCGTGTTGACGGGTCTCTCGATTCTGGTGTTCCTACAGACCAACTTGCTCACCGCGGCCCTCGGCTTCGTCGCCATCCTGTTCTACAGCGTCATCTACACGCTGGTTCTCAAACCCAATACGGTCCAGAACACAGTTATCGGCGGTGCTGCAGGCTCGCTCCCGGCCCTCATCGGCTGGGCGGCCGTCACCGGCCGAATCGACGTCGCAGCACTCCTGCTCGCCGGTCTCATCTTCGTCTGGACACCGGCACACTTCTACAACCTCGCGCTGGCTTACAGGGACGACTACGAACGCGGTGGCTACCCGATGATGCCGGTCGTCCGCGGCGAGACGACGACGCGAAAACACATCCTCCTCTGGCTCGGTACAACACTCGTCTTCGGGACCCTCCTCATCTGGGCGACGGGCCTCGGCTGGCTCACGGCCGTGACGACTGTCGTACTCGGTGCGGTGTTCCTTGCGGCGGTCGTCCAACTTCACTACGAGGGGACCGAGAAGGCGGCACTCCGTGCGTTCCACGCCTCGAACGCGTACCTTGGTCTCTTCCTCGTTGCTATCGTCGTGGATGCGTTGGCGTTGTAAGGAATTTTTTGGACCTCGAGTGTAAGGAGTATTATTCGACCCCGAGTTCGTCGGGGGAGTCGACCTGATCAGCGTTCCATCGGAGCGAGAACGTCACGCCCCGGTCCATCCCAGTATCCAGTAGCGAGGATTCTGTCTCTACCTGTACTCGCAAGTTCATCGAGTCCGGTGGTGTGACTGTTGCACTTTCGTTGTCCACGACGATGGTCAGGTTTCTATCGTTCTCTCCGCCTAGCTCGACGACATCTCCCGTCGACTTACCGCCGGTTGCCCCCACTGACTCGTGACCGGGATCTACCACATCTTCCACCGGGTCGAGTTTATCCGCGAAATCTCGAAGATACGATGCAACTTCCCCTCGTGTCCGCTCCTTTTCGACGTCGATTTCGGCCATATCTACACTACACCACGGCAACTGGTAGTTATATTTGCTCTATCACACCAGTAACCGCACGACTCTCGAGTAAGTGTAGGTTTACCGGCACGGCTGGGCAAAAGACCCATCTTACTATCTTCACAAACTGAGTAGGCACAACATTGTTGACCCGGCCAATCCAATCGTCACTCGTCATGTCCGATGTGAAAATCGAATACTGCGTTCCGTGCGGGTTCAAAGAACGCGCGCTGGACCTGCAAGGTGCAATACTGAACGGAGTCGAATCGGAACTGGACGAACTTTCGTTGATTATGGGCGACCACGGTGTGTTCACGGTCAACGTCGACGGCGAGACCGTCTTCGATAAGGAGGAAGACGAGTTCGACGTCGACGATATCGTCCGAGACGTACGCGAGTCGCTGTAGTGAGCAAGCGAAACAGCAACCGAACTACCTTTCTTTCACCGTGACAAGGGACCAGTATGGCTGTTCTCGTCGCAGAAGAGGTCTCTCGGCGATACGGTGACACCGTCGCCCTTGACGGTGTTTCGCTCACCGTCGAGAGCGGGGAGATTTTCGCACTTGTCGGGCCGAACGGGGCGGGGAAAACAACGCTCGTTAGAGCACTTACGGGAACGACGAACGCCGACGGCACCGTTGAACTGTTCGGCCAACCGCCACGGGCAGTCGACCGGGAGCGTCTCGGACTCCTTCCCCAGAGTTTCGACCCTCCGGAGCGACTGACTGCACGGGAACTTCTCGAGTATTTCGGCGGTCTCTACGACGAGCCGGAACCCACGGACTCGGTGCTCGAATCGGTTGGGATGGCCGATGATGCGAACACCTACTACGAGAACCTCTCTGGAGGGCAACAGCGCCGGACCTGCGTGGCGACCGCATTGATTAACAACCCCGACGTGCTCGTCCTCGACGAGCCGACGACGGGAATCGACCCGGCCGGCCGTCGACAGCTCTGGAACCTCCTGGAGGAGTTGGCTTCGGCAGGTACGACGATTTTTATCACGACACACTACATGGAGGAAGCCGAGGAACTGGCGGACAGGGTGGGGTTGCTCGCTGACGGTCAGCTGGTCGCAGTCGACAGCCCGTCTCGACTCGTTGAAACGTACGGCGGAGATAGTCTGCTGTACGTCCACGGGGAGTTCGACGAGTTTGTCACTGACCTGTTCGAATACGATACTGGGCTCGGAAACGGTCGCTTGACGCTTCGAAACGTCCGACCCGAAGACATCGGAGCCGTACTCGGAAAGCTTGACGACGAGAACGTCACCTACAGCTCACTGACCTGGACAGACCCAGATCTCGAAGACGTCTATCTCGAACTGACTGGAACGACCGTGAGCGATCGTGAGTCTCGAGGGCAGCCACCCGTCCACGTCGATGGGGTGAGTTCCTGATGAGCCGTCTCGGCAGAGTCGCCGCGACAACGAAAGCGGGGTGGCACAGCTTTCTTCGCCGCCGTACTGCAGTGTTCTTCACGTTCTTTTTCCCTGCGATTATCGTTGTCATCTTCGGGCTGCTCGTCCAGACACAGTCCGGTGACGGTGGGCTGTTCACCGAACCACCGGGCTGGTATATTGCGGGATACATCGCCGTCGTCGTCCTCTTCACACCGCTTTCGCGGGTCGGGAGCGAGGTGAGCCGACACCGTGACGGCAGCCAGTTCGAGAAACTGGCGACGACTCCGCTCCGACGCTGGGAGTGGCTCCTCGCGCAGACGCTCGTCAATACGACCGTTATCGGGCTGGCTTCGCTGCTGTTGCTCGGAATGCTCCTGGTCGGGACTGACGCGACGCTCCCGCTCACTGCCGAGCTAGGGCTTGTGGTTCCCTTCATTGTTGTCGGGACTGTGCTTTTCTGTGCGGTGGGGGCAATTCTCGGTAGCGTTACCGGTTCACGAGACGGCGTTATCGCCGCCAGCAACGGTCTCGCGGTCCCGTTGCTCTTTCTTTCCGAAGCGTTCGTCTCCCGCGAGATGCTCCCAGACTGGCTACCACTCGAACTCTCGCCGATGACCTACCTCACTCGCGGTCTCCGCACAGTGACCTACGACGGGTCGTCAGGGGGCGGTGTTATCCTCGCACAGCACCCGTCACCTGACCCATATTTTGACCTCGCCGTCCTGTGTCTGTTCGCTGCCGTTACCTTCGTGGTTGCCGCGATGACGCTTCCACAGACGGACTGATACCCTACCCAGTCAGTTAGCCGACTGGTTGAGAGGGCGATTCAATGTAGTATTGCTAACTCTCGCCACTCCTGGCGCTGCCTACGTCGTTCGGTGAACTGCTGGTGTTGCCTATTCAGTTGTGTTGAATTAGGCAGACCCGCCCTGAAATAGTGGTTACTCGACGATGATGCCGCCGTACATTCCGACTCCCGCGTGGGGCTCACAGACGTACAGACCGACGCCTTCCTCGTCGAAGGTGTCTTCGACGGTGTGGCCTTCTTCGTCGACTATTTCTTCGTCACCGAAATCATCAAAGTCCGTGTCGCCGTCGGGCGCGACGTTGTGTCCACCGCCCTCACCGGTCCACTCCCAGACGACAGTCGTCCCGGTTTCGATACGGATTGCCGGCGGGTCATACGCGAACCCTTCGTCGCCAGCGCCGACCGCAACGGTTACTTCGTCCTCACCGGTGTGGTCTTCGATATCGCCGTCGTACAGCTGGGCGTCGTTCTCCATGAGATACGAGTCCACTCGCTCTTCGCTGTCGTCATCGACGTCTTCGTCGTCATCCTCTTCGTCATCGGGTTCATCATCGACTTCGTCCTCTTCTTCATCGTCTACTGCATCGTCTTCTTCATCGTCGACCTCGTCCTCCTCTTCGTCGTCGACCTCGTCCTCCTCTTCGTCGTCTACCGCATCGTCCTCATCGTCATCAACACCGTCGTCAGTCTCATCGTCGATTCCGTCGTCATCATCGACGCCGACGCCGTTGTCTGGGTCGTCATCGATCTCCTCGTCGTCGATTTCGTCGTCTGTACAGCCGGCCAGACCGACACCTGTTGCGACTACACCGATGGTTACGAATCGTCGTCTACTGAGTTTACTCATTTCAGTTGTTCGGAGGGCCCTCGAAGGAATAGTTAGATTGTAGTTATCGAGAACAGTTTCGAGAACTCTCTGCTTTGTCTCGGGACGAACTCCCAAGTCATAATGATACTTACATTACCATCCCGCAAGACACCGACCGGACCACGTCGTTACGATAATGTTACGAATCACGACTCTATCGTACGATGTGACATCCAACAGAAAAAAGTAGCAACCGTTTTGCGGTACGCTTAGAATGGGAACAGCGACTCCGCTTCGGGGTCCCGTTCGATAAGTTCGATTTCGTGACCGTCCGGGTCTTTTGTGAACGCGTAGAGGTCGTCACAGGATTTGGGGTCACGGTAATCCGGTGCTTCGCGTGTCATCAACTGCTCCCAGTCTTCTTCGAGGTCGTCGACGCGGACACAGAGGTGCCCCCAGGCGTCACCGAGCGTGTAACTACGCCCGTCGTAGTTGTAGGTCAACTCCAGCGCCATTGCCTCTTTCCCGGCGCCCTGTGGCCGCATGAAGTAGTTGGCGAACGTGTCTGCCTCCCAGCGTCCGACCTCGTCGTACTCGAACTTACGGGTCCAGTAGCCCAGTGCCTCGTCCGCGTCCTCGACACGAATCATCGTGTGGTCGATGCTCCAGCGCGCGCCGTAGTCTCGCTCGACGATTTCGATTTCGTGACCGTCCGGGTCCTTGACGAACGCGTAGCCGGGGTTATCCTCCGGTCGCCGGTAGTCCTCGACGCCGTTGTCCATGAGTTCGTAGTAGGCGTCATGAACGTCCTCGACACGGACGGCGATGTGTCCCCAGGCGTCGCCTATTTCGAGATCTTGTTCGCCCTCGTTGGCGGTCAGTTCGAGCAACGCACCGTCCTTGTGTAGGTCCTCAGGACCGAGGTAAACAATCGTAAATCCGTCGCCCTCGTATCGGTCTTTCTCCTCGTACTCGAGGTTCGACGTGTACCAGTCGAGGGATGTTTCGAGGTCGCTGACGCGAATCATCGTGTGGTCGAGTACTCCACTCATACTCCAACGTGCGGACCGCTATGAAAAGAATGTTTGTCCTCCCTACTGTCCAGATTTGTTAGCACCGGGAGTCGGCGCGTTTACATGGGACGCCCACAACCTCCGAGTATGCTGGTAACGCTCGAAGGGCTGGACGGGAGCGGCAAGACGTCCTGTATGGAGGCGATCCGGTCCGCCGATTCGGTTCCCGAGGGGACTGTGTTCACACGCGAACCCACGAACTCGTGGTACGGCGAAGCGGTCCGGCGCTCGATTAACGACGACGACGCTGACTCGCTCGCGGAACTGTTTCTCTACACAGCTGACCATGCTGACCACGTAGCGAACACAATTGAGCCAGCACTCAACGCTGGAGCGTTGGTCGTCTCTGACCGCTACTCCGATTCGCGCTATGCCTATCAGGGAGTTACACTCAGTGACCGATTCGACGACGCGATGGGTTTCGTCAAGGACATCCACGAGCCTTGGACGCGTCCGCCGGATGCGACGCTCTATCTCGACATCGACCCCGAGACTGCGGCGGAGCGAAGCGGGACGACGAACAAGTTCGAGACGGTCACTCATCTTGAGCAAGTTCAGGAAAACTACGAACGACTCATCGAATCCGAACCGGAGCGATTCGTCCGAATCGACGCCTCACAGCCGAAAGACAACGTGACCGCCCAGGTCGTCGATGCGGTAGAAACGTTGTTGTAACGCTCTCAGGAGACGCCACTTTCGAGATTTTCGAGTAACTTGCCGACAAACAGCCCCAGTCGTGGAGAGACCTCGTCCTCGTCGGTCGGTTCAACCGGTTGAGCAGCGAGCGTCTCTACGAACCTTCGGGAGTGTGTCATCGTGTTCATGATGTCGACGACGTCCACGATGAGCCCCTCGTCCGAGGTATCGAGGTCAGGATGTCGCTCTTTTAGCTCATCGGAGTACGTTATCTCCCAGGAAGGTCCGCCGACCACCTCGAGTGCCTGTTCGAGTTCCCCTACCTCGATAAGTCCGTCCGGCGACCCGACATAGATGATTCCCTCTTCGAAAACTGTGTCGTACCGGGTCATCTCCTGCGTCGGTATTGGTGGCCGGTTATCATCAACTTGGTGAAATACCAGCTCGTCTCACATCAGCCTTCGTAGGCACGCCAGAGATACAGTGATGCGTACGAGCGATATGGCTGCCACTTGGATGCCCGGTCAATCATATCGCCACGAGCCATCTCGCCATCAAAAACGAGTTCCATCCCTCGACGGACGCCCAGATCTTCGACGGGGAACACATCCTGTCGCCCGAGCGCAAACATGAGGAACATCTTCGCTGTCCAGGGCCCGACTCCCCGGATTGTCGTGAGCTCCTCTATGACCGCTTCGTTGTTCATGTCCACGAAATACTCGCGTGAGTATTCGTGGTCGTGGAACGCCGCTGCGGTCTCTTTCACGTACTCCGTTTTCGCTGCGGAGAGGCCGACGTTCGCCAACTTCTCGGGGTCGGCCTCGAGCATCGCGTTGGGTGTAACTTCGAACTGCTGGAACAGTCGTTCGCGTATAGAGGCCGCAGCGTCTGTCGAGACCTGCTGGCTGATCAGCGAAACGACGAGCCGTTGGTAGATATCATCTGCGGGAACGAGCGCTACCGGTCCGTGTTCTAGAACGTAGGGTTCCAGCACCGCATCCTGTTTCAGGGCTGCCATTGCATCGGCTGCCATCGCGTCGGATGCTGTCGATTCGTCGGTCATTACCGGCCACAGGGCTGCCGAGGCCTTGAGCGGTTCGGCTACTGGTGGGCGGTCGCACATCAGCACGCACTTACCGGAGAGGCACGGAGTGGCTGGTATGCGAATCGCCGACCGCCACCAGGTCGAGGGCGGCAAAGAGCGGTACACGCTCGTTCCCGAAACCGTCGACGACCTCTGGCACATCTCCCACGTCATCGAGCCGGGCGACCGCGTGGCCGGGGACACGACCCGACGCATCCAGCGTAACGACGACCAGCTTCGAGACAAGGGCGGCGAGCGCGAACACCTCTGGGTCGCACTCTCTGTCGACGACGTGGAGTTCGCTCGTTTCGCCAACCGACTGCGAGTCAGCGGCGTGATTGAGGAGTGTTCGCGCGAAGACCAGCTCGGCCTCCATCACACTATCAACGTCGAGGAACACAACGAAGTCGAGATCGAGAAACGCTGGAAGCCCGACCAGCGCGAGCGCATAGAGGAGGCTGTCGAGGCCACCGACAATCCAGACGTGGCAATTGCGACCGTCGGCGAGGGAGAAGCCCACGTCCACACTGTCGAGCAGTTCGGCACTGAGGAGCGCGCCTCGATAACCGGCCCGACCGGCAAGGGGGAGTATGCACGTCCAAGGTCCGAGCTGTTCGAGGAGTTGACTGCAGTGCTAAAGCGGATGGACCCCGACGCGATTATCCTCGCAGGCCCGGGTTTCACGAAGAACGACGCCCTGGACGCGATCCAAGACGACGCCCCGGAGGTAGCAGAGAAGATCACAACTGTCAACACGAGCAGCGTCGGGGACCGTGGGGTCCACGAGGTGCTCAAACGCGGTGCAGTCGAAGACGTCCAACAGCAGACTCGCATCGCATCCGAGTCGGAGCTCATCGATGAACTCATGGAGCGTATTGCCGAGGGGGCCAAAGTCTCCTACGGCCCGGAGAACGTCGCGGAAGCCGCAGAGTTTGGCGCGGTCGAACACCTGCTCGTTCTCGACACCGACCTCAGGACGGAACGAACCGGTGAGGGCGACTGGGAGATAGATGTCAATGAAGTCATCGAGATGGCCGAGCAGAAAGGCGGCGAGGTGACGGTCTTTTCGAGCGAGTTCGACCCAGGACAGCAACTCGCCAACCTTGGCGGCATCGCCGCATTGCTTCGTTATCGCCTCCAGTAATGTGGCGAAACGGTTTTTAATTCGCCCTGTGGGGTACAGGTAGCAGAGGGGGGCTGGGGAGCTAATGTCTAAAGAGCGGACCACACCAGTTCGGGGGCCCTAAGAACCAACTATCAAGACTGCCGGTCAGATAGTCAAATACAGCCGGGAAATCTATTATCTGGAGTCCGTCGAAGAAGTGGCGATGCTCACGCTCGAAGCGACGTCACACTTCATCGAAGGACACCCACAAACGGCAGTCGTCGAGATTTGAGCGAACGGACTGCGCGTGCTGGATTCACGGCGGGGGCGAAGTCAATTTACGTCGAGTGATAGTCCATCACGTGC
>LKMJ01007895.1_pt1 | contig 10016 bp, 9 predicted proteins | sample 643391 | NCBI WGS metagenome assembly LKMJ01 (sample SAMN04112250, study PRJNA286221) | soda lake metagenome | biome: soda lake; feature: Kulunda Steppe; material: water; isolation source: sample PL-Br10 brine of Picturesque Lake | place: Russia: Kulunda steppe | collected 2010-07
AGCCGCCCTGGGGAACCAGATGCCACAAGCAGAGAGATGAGAGCCCTGGTAGGCAACATTTCTAAGCGTTAGATGGACATCCAAGTTTTTATGTTTCAGCGCTCAGATTGATTCCTGGACCAGGAAAATCGACATGCCCCATGTGTTCTTGCCAAAAAAGGAGGGTTGTTATTTGTAAGAATAATTCATCCAGATACCTAACTCAGAGCCTAGCAGCTGTGTATTAAGAAGGATTGCCAGAAGTGCAATTTTTGGAGCATACTTGCTCAAGCCTAGAGTAATGGAAACCTTCTTTTGTACCACATGCTCAGGCTTCTTTATTGGACGCTAGCAACCAGGGCAGCCTTACACGCGAAGACTTCAAACGGGGCCTTAAAGAATGCAGGCAGGCACACTCATTTGCAGTTTCTGGACAAGATGCCTGGCAGCTGTTGTGCCTTTTAGAAACGCTAACAAGCTTGACAGTCTCCTGCGCCATGTTGCAAAAGCCAATGCTGATCAGCTAAGGGCTGCGCACAGGGCTCAGTGAAAGGCTTCTTTACCTGTATGCAGGGAGTTGGTGTCTGTGATGCAGCGCTTTGCATCTGACCCCTGCGCCCTTTGCCAAGATGAGCTTGTTTGCCCAGCAATTCAACATCAGGACCCCGAGGAGGGAAGAATGACATGGGGGCAGCTCAGGACTCTGTTGCAGGTGTGTGGAGACAGGCTGTAAGGATGTCTAAGTGATGAATTCTTGGGAATTGAATAAAGCAGGTGCAAGGGATGGTTAAGTATTTGAACTACATCAAGAAGATGATAACAAAGGGAGTAGGGCGGCCTGCTAGTCATAGGGACACCGTCCAGGAAGTCAAGAGATGAGGAGCCATAACGAGAGTCGGAAGTGCCCAAAGATAATGCTATACTATGTAATAGGTGGTTGCTTTTCACATGGGGGCGAGTGTGTTTGTCCTTTAGATATGAAGGAATAGTGCCTCTGGCCAGTTTGATAATTACATCTGCTCTTGGATCTGTGTTTAGGTCACCCATAGCCGGATTGCTTCACAGCGAGCTGAGTTGTTGCGGACAGTCATACCGGGCTTGGACAGCCGCGGCAAAGGACATTTAGACCTGCCAGAGACCAAGCAGGCAAGTAGCCAAGGCGATTCCTACAGCTTGTGCAAAGGCTATTTGTCCAGCGGTCCAGCGGTCAAATGTGTGAAGTCCTCCTGGAATGAAATTACTTGTAAAGTCAGCAAACATCCAGAGTCAAAAACAGTTGACTCTTCCTTGCATGCCCTTGCAGTGGTAACACAGCCACTGGATGTGTAATGCCACTGCACTAGAATCAGGATGTATATTATAAATAAATGAGACACTTGCATTGATTTAAGCCGTGAGATAAGGGTTGCGCCATGCCGCAATGCAAGCAGTGGTGTACCGTTTGTGGTTGGGCTCTTGCCGCGTCCTTTTTCTCTGAGCATCAGGCTTTTTTTTGCTGGTGTCTGGTTGGTACGTGCCCACATCAACCTTTAGCAGCAACCTTGCTCAATCTTTTGCTGGCCGTTCAAGATCTCCAGGCAGCAACTTGCATGCCCATGTGTCTGCAGCTCCTCCTCCTGGTACACCCAGAGCTAAGTGTCACCCAGCTGCGCGCCATCTTGGCCTATCTCCATGCCTGGAGCAGAGGGTGTCCACATGGATTGCTCTCCCTAAAGCAGCTTCTTATGGCTCTCAGGTCGTTGTCAAAGTGTATTTTGTTTGAAACTGTTTGGCTTTCCTTCCACATCAGATGTAAGTATGCCTCGTCCTGCAGGTGCAGCATTGATTTGCTGGTGTATCAATGCTTGTGCATACTGATGTTGTCTGATAAAATCAGGTCTGGAAATTATTGCAGGCAGAAAGTCTCGATATCATTGCAATCCCCTCCATGTAGGTGTGGACAGTTTTTGGCCAAGAAAATGCATATGCCTGTAAATCCTGGTTCTGTGAATTTGTGGGTTACCTGGTGTTCAGGATGCCATGAATCATCATGAGTGTAATTGGCTTGCAAATAAGTTGAATCTGTCAAAGAGGAAGCTGCCACCCCAATCAAGTGAGAGTCTTGTGTTGGCAAATGCCTAGCAATGTAGGCTACTGCGTCTAAAGCTGCCTACCAGGCTTCGTCTGACCAGTGTCATGGGAGGTTTTCCTGCTTCTATGTGTCAAGTCTCAACAAGCCCCATTCTTGCTCTTCTGCCTTGAAATGTTGGAGAGCCAATGATTGGTGCTGGAAAGCATTGTTCATCCAGTAATTGTTATACTGTAGGTCTGACTCTTGCTGCAACCACTCGCATAATCTTTGCAGACTTGAAGTGGCATCAAATGAAACCCTTGGAATGCCACGCGGAAGTTTGCCGCCTTCTCCCTGTGGAAAAGGTGCCCCAAACAAGGGTTAAAGGACTGTCGCACTTGGAGCATTCACTCATTTACAGGCTGCAAATCATGCAGGCCTGCCTGAAATTGTTAGTGCTTGCTACAGGTTGCTGAGTAACATTACTGCCCAGAGCTCGCGCCAAGTGCGCTGTCCTCTTGTAAGCAGCTCATCCTTGCTGTATCCAAGCTGCGGCATCAACTTCTTGCACAAGAGACAATGCCATCTGACACACACTTCTTTCACTGTAAACTGAGCTTGCTTTAGGTTTACTCCGCACCATGTGTGCATGGTCCTTCTATGAAGCAGGTTAGGCAAGCAAAGAGAGACAAAAGTGATGTTGATAGACCAGTCAGCTGAAGTCCATTGCGGTTGCCACATGTGCAGACGCTGCCACCTCATATGGAGTGTTTGTGCCCTTCCGTTTCTGCAGGTGCTCGCAAACAGCCCAGGAGCGCCCAACCCGCTGCCCGCGCCATGCCTGCAATGCCATCAAAGCTGCAGCGACTCTCCAGCGCCTTGTCTGCCCAACTAGCCAGCAAGAGCTACCTGCTACCTTCACCACAGCAGTGGAGCAAATGGCATGCCAACGTCAAAACTCCAGAGCGTGCAAATGGTGAGGTGGCAACAAAGGCATTTGCGTGCACCCTAACCATCTCTTTGACAAGTGATTTTTGACCATGCAATCGGCTCAAGTTTAGGCTACGGTATCGCAGCTTGATTTGCAGTTGTATGATGCACAATTTGCTGATGTGTTTACCACTTACCACTCTTTGATGCTCCCCATCATATTACTTGGCTGTGTTCCTGCTCTACTCCAGGCACAGTGCACGTGGGTATGGGGTCAGTGGCACCGAGAGATCCCCAATTTCAGCAGAAAGCCTGGGCATACAACGCAAGGTGTGTTCATGACTTCTTCTTCATTTTCCCTATTGTCATGTCATGTCCTTTCACAATTAAGAGTGCTGAAAGTTCTTACTAGGGTTTGGCTCAGCGTTGTAAAGATAAGAGTTGAGCCTGGGTTGGCAAATGTAGTATGTCGACCATGTTGGACAAAGTGCATCTGTCAAATTTCTTGTCAGAAATACAGCATAGCAATAGTAAAAGGCATGAATCTAAATCAGTGAGTCTCTTTTCCTGTTAGTAAAGAACACCTTACTTGACCCTGTATGCCTTGTTCGTGACTTGCTCATGCAAATCAAAAGGAGTGCGGCTAATATTGGCTGTAAATGCAATGCAGCACCTTGGATGTGGATGCGCGATGCCGGTTGCTGCCCTCAACAGCTGGCACCTCTGGTGCAAATTTTAACAGTCTGCAGTTCAATGATGAGTGCAACGCTCTTTGTCCATTACCCATGCAGGTGGCTAGCCAGCAATGCGCGATTCCAAGCCACCAGCTGGCTCCATGCACGAGATGCCTCGCACGACTTCATTGATTGCCAACCAAATGATCTTAGACAGCTGTATCCTATTGAATCTAGCCAGCAATGCAAACACTCTTTTATGAAAAACAACACAGGGAATGCATCTCCCAATTCTGTGGAATCTCGCCCTTGGCAACTGACCCCGGTACGTGCATCACGGACTACATGTGTGTGTATTTCACACACATGCACACATTGACACACACATGCACACCCATAAATGTTTGCACACACACGCGTGTGAATACTGCACAGAAAAGCTGCGTATATGTATCAAAAGCAGTTAATGCATGTGATTGGCTAATGATTGCGCTGAAAGGATATGCAAAGTGACACGTGCTTGCTTGTACACAGCGTAAGATCCTGACTGCTTGTAGGACATAAATGGTGTGTGGAATGCTTGCTGCAACCATCCAGGCGGCATATCTAAGCACAATGAGTTGCTATCTATTGTATCTGGCATGACAATGGCCATGCTCTAGAGAGATCCAGACTGGCCTATGTAGCTTCCTGTGTGCCCCCTGACTCTTGCTGGACTTCCACCTTGGCTTTTCAGTGCGCTGCAAACTTCATTTTAACATTCCTTTAGGGCCAGCCTGTTGCTCCTGAGCGCTATTTGGTCCTTCCAATGTCCCTTGCAGCAGGATTGCCAGCACCTGTACCTTGCAGCTGCGCTCCAGGGAGCCACAGCACAGTCGCCACCTGCCACCAGCCCCTTTGCCTCCCAAGGTGGGCCCGCTGCACCAGGCAGGCTAGAGGCGGCGAGCCTTGAAGCCCCAATCCTCCCATTCAGCACCATCAGCTCCAAGCCAGACCATGTGCAAATGGGCATGGACAACGGCGATAGGAGAAGCTTCAGCAGGGGCGCCAACAGCAGCTCCTGCAGTGTCCAGTGTGCACCTTCAGTGTGCATGTCTATGCCCATGGTGCTGGGGCTTAAGCGCAGGGGAGAAGAGGATGATATGCCCGTGTCCCAACCAAAGCTTCTACACCTGCCCCCTCCGCCACCGCTGCCTTACTTTAAGCCAAAGAGGGTTGCACAATCCTTGACAAGTGCACTGCTAAAGCCTGATGTGGATGAGGCAAGCAACTCAGAGGAGGAGGAGGAGGAGGAGGAGGAGGAGGAACAGCGAGAGCAGACAGTGCAGCTTATGGATGAGGATCCAGAGGGCATGCCTGATGATGCCCAAACAGCAGGGGATGAGGCCCCCTTGCAGCCGCAGCAGCCGCAGCAGCATGTGCAGGAACAGACGGAGCGGCAGAGTCTAAAACTAGAGCCTGCCCCACAGCCCCTTGCCGCCCTGGAGCTTGAAGATCCCCAGGACTTCAGTGCCCTGCTGGCATCGCCGGCCACAGCTGCAGCAATCAATGGATACGAGGCCTCTAGCAGTGTGCACCAGCAATTGCAGGTGCAGTCCCTCTCTCGGCATAAGCAAGGCCGCGCATCCTCCCTTGCAGCTGGGCCCTCTGCTGATGCCACAGCCCGCAAGCCACCCTCTGCACCATACGTGGCAGGCGGACATGGTCTTGAAGAAGCTATGGCTGCAATTTTGCCTCCCTGTGCTGGCACCTCTGACATCAAAGTAGCTGCACATGGCATGCTTGACCCAGACATGGCGGCAGCCAAAGAGCCAGAAGCCCTGCCCCACCCAGCTGCTACTGGAGCAGCCAACCCTGTAGCCGCCACCACAGCTCGGGACCCGCCTGTTCCGCTAAGTGCAGCTGTGCTCATTTCACCCACCCCCGCCCTTGCTGCTGCCGGGGAGGCGCCGCCCGTTACGTCAGATGCTGCTGCTCACGTCTTGCCCGCCAAAACTGGCACAGCTGCCAGCAATGCACCCAGCGTGCCTGCTGTCCCTTCTGACGCTGCTGGGCTACAAGCAAAGCAAATGGAGCCAAATTCCCAGCCAGCTGACACTAGAGTTTGGCCTGAACCCGCCGTGGCAGCTCCTTGGCAAACTGATACACAAATTGTGCCGCAGTTGCTGCCGCCCAAGGGGCTGCGCCCCCTCTCCCCTGCAGGTGCAGCCGCACCTGGGAATGAGCCAAGCCTTGCCCCGCTGCGTGGGGCACGGGGTTTAGCGCCGCTGTTGCCCCCTCCTCCCTTCCAACCGCTCCTGCCAGATGCCCATCCCCTTAGATTGTCTGCATCTGCACTCGATAACGTACACGCAGCCCCCCCCTCCCCTCCCTCCGCCCCGCTTGCGCCTCATCCTTCCCCCCCCATGCCCATCCCTCCCTTGCTCGAACACCTTCGTCCACAGCAGCAGCCTGTGCCCCTTCGACGACGCCAGCTGGAACCTGTCCAGCCGTCATCATTGCCCAAGAATGAAGCCGGCGCAGACAGCACAAGCCCAAGTGGCTTGACGCCTGAGGCTGCCACAGGACTATTAACACCCATGGCTGGGCTGCAGCCGCTGTGTTCACACCCAGCCATGGTGGCTGTGCCCAGCAGCGACACAGCTGCCCCCAAGGACCAGCGGCAAGAGGCCTCATTACTGCACAGGACCCCGCTGGTTGCACCGGCTGCAGCGCTCACTGACGCGGAAGGCCCGGTGTCCCGTCCTGGGGCCCTTCCCACCCCTGGCGCTCCAGAACCTCAGCCGTTCGTGGAGGAAGAGGGAGGTCCTGAGCAAACAGCGCTGCCAGCTGCTGAGAGAAAGCAAGCCCAACAGCCCATCACCAACCCCTGCAAAGCAGCCAAGGGCCATGAACCTGTTCCTGGCAGCAGCTTTGGCATGTTGAGCGACCTGTCTGTTGCAGTTGCACTGCCTCAGCTCCCCATCATCCCCTGCTGCAGCACCACCTGGACTGCCCACCTGCCTGCAAGCCTTGGACTGGGGGATGTTGAAGCCATATGGGTGGGTGTGCGCGCTGCAGCTGCGGGTGCAGTGCCCAAAGGCAAGGAGCAGCAGCCCACTGGCGGAGTGCCTCTCTTGCCGCTGGTGTGGGTAGAGAAGGTGGTGGTAGAGGCCAGGGTGGCTGGCGACCAGGGCGGCATGCCAGGGCAGCGGGCAGTGCCCCTGCGCTGGGAGGCCCACTATCGCGGCTGGGTTGGAGGAGCCATGGCATCATGGGCAGATGCCAAACATGGGCCTGCTCCCAGCACCCCGGGCCACTGGGTGCTGGGCCATGTAGAAGCCGCTGCCACGCCTAATGCAGCAAGACGCCACGGTGATGAACCAGGGCAGATGTCTGAAGGGCACCATAACAGGGGAGGGGCTGGGGCTGCTTGCGGCAACTGCAGCTGTGAGGATGCCTTTCCACGAGAGCTGCTGCTGCTCCCAGACTCCATGGCATGGGAGGAATGGGACATGCAGGTAAAAGGAGAGCACGCAGGAAGAAGGGACATGCAGGTGTTGAGTTACTGGGGAGTGTAGGCCCAGAGACCTGCAGCACAGGAGGGTGCGCCTGTGGCTGCAAAAAAATGGAGCAGGCCTGCTTGTTGCTGTTTCTTTGGTGGCCAATGGAAGAGGTAGCGTAGTCCTCCTTTCTGTGTCTGTGCAAGCATGCATCAGATTGTGCTTACTTGACAAAGTGTCTTACCCGCGACTCACCTTATCGCCGGTGCCCAACTGGTGTTTCAGGGTCACGTGCTTTGAAACACACCCTTACGTAAAAATTGATGGGCATGCTAGCTTTGCCGCTCACTGCAATGTTCACCAGAAAATGAAATTAAACCAGCACAGAATGAACTACATGCCAACTTAATTACGCATTTCCTGCCCGCATATCTTGCAGGAAGCACCTGGGAATGTGCTGCGCGCTGCATACTACAATTCTAACCTCAGGGAGTGGTTCTGGCGCCCACCACCAACAGCGCCATTGCCTTCTCGCCCAGGTGCCTTGCAGCTGTGCTTTGCATCACTGCCGCCCAGCGATAATCTGTGCTGGGTCTAATATACTTGCCGCTGAGGCTGCATACTTTCAGCCTTGTGTCGGATGCTCGTATGCCTGGCCCATTCCCATTTCAATTTCACTTGATATGCAGTATATAAGAATCCTGCGTGACTTTTTTCATGCATCTTCAAAAGTCAAAACAACTAGTAATTGGATTCACAAACATGCCTTGAAAGACAATTTACACACCAACAGTAGGCACATGCTCCTGATGCATCGCATGGCTTTGCTTCATGCTCATCCACTTCAGGTGCTGTACCTTGTGCTGCGCCTGCCCATCTGTACTGCGGCCCTTCAAAGTCAGAGTGGTTGGATCTTGGTGATGCGCCCCCAAAGGGCAAGCAGCGCCTCAACACGCGATTCCTGGCTGATCTCCCAAAGGTGTGCTGCCATATTAACCTGCAGCAGCATGCTTCTTGCTCACGGCCCCTCAGCTTAGCCCCACAGCTCCAGGTAAATTATCCAGGCAACTTTATAAGTGCTCGTGACATGCATGCGGTGCTGTTGCACCCACACTGCCTGCCTCTACATAAATGCTCCAAGCAAGAGAGGAAGTAGGTGCAGGGAGCTTAAACACCCTAAAAGTGATTGCCTGCGGCACACCTTCTTAGATATAATGCACATGCCTGAGCTGTTTGCAGTGGCGTGCACCATGGGTTGTTTGTCTCTACTCTGTACAGGTGGACATGAGGATGAGGCCCAGGAAGTGCTCAACTGCACTATGCCCTTGGAACAGGGAGGAGGTAGGTCTGCCCGTCCCAGATGTGGACCACACAGCAATTGTTAGCAAGTTACAAGAGCTGGTCCTGATCAAACTTTGACTCTTTACTGCTCGCAATATGTTGCTGAGAGTGCAGTGTGCTTTGCTCGCGCAGACCATTGTCCTTGCAGACAAGGAGCATCAGGTATGCAAGGACGCAGCTGCAGCAGCATCCATTCCTTCTCCTAGTTTTATCATGTTTGGACCGCCCTTGCACCCTAGACCAAACAAGCAGTATGGGTGGGACATAATGTGATCATGAGAGTGATTGCGGGCAGTCTATGTTCAATGTCTGGGGGCAAATTTAGATTCCATTCCAGTTCAGGGGGGTCTGTGGCATGTTCAATTTGCCCGGAACTACTTTTTTAAAACTTCCGGTTCCCCGGAAGCCTGTTCTAAATGTTCCCGGTTTGACCGTGAAAAAGAAGCCCGACCGGGGGCGGCCCCGGCCGCAGTGAGTCACTGCATATACAATTTATAAGAGAACAAGTGCTTGTAGCCTTGCCTGAAGTTTTTCCCATGACAGGGGGCTTCCTTGGTCCTATGAATGTTTTTACTCTCAATATCGAGCTTCTATTTTCCAATAACCTTGAGTTAGGTGCATGACTGCTGCAGCTGGGAGCTTGGTGTGCAATATTCATAAAGCCATTGATCAATTTGCAATCGATTTAATTGTTAAGACTTGCCCTGTACCACCTTTATTTCAGGTTTAGCACACTTATTATTAGCTGGATGATTGCTGAAGAGGATGAGTGGAATCCACATTACAATTCCACCTCATAGATCATCCAATTCCTCTGCCATGCGTGCCTTATCCACTTGCCCTTCCTCCACACCAGCACCTCCAGCAGTGACTGGTGCAGGAGCAGGAGCAGGAGTGGGAGCAGGAGCGGGGGCGGGGGCGGGAGTGTAAGCGGGAGCTGGGGAGGAATTGAAAACCCCATGGTCACCGCATCTGCCAGAGGCGCTGTATTGGGCCCCACCCCATCAGGCCAATCGCGAATGGGGCAGGCTGGTGCATCTTGTAGAATGCCTCGAATCTCCTGAAGGTAAAGTCAGAGAGAAGGAAGTCCTCCAGTAATTGCCTGAAAGTAGGATTTGGATGCTGCAGCATCTACTCTGGGGTCCAGGGACTCAGGGCAATACCAAGGCTCTGTGGGATGCTTGGGAGGAGAAGGGCCTCAGGGCCGGGAGCTGGGGGCTGGGGACTGGGAGAAGTCTGCGGCCCCTGTGATGAGGAGGCCCCAACACCAAATGGAAAGAAGATTGTCAAGCCAGACCATGCAGCAGTATTCTCGGCCCTCCTTTTCGGGTAACCTACAGAGGGAGGTCGAAGGTATCCATGGAGGAGGCAGGCTGGGCAGGCCCTCTCCCTCTTCTCCCTCTCCCTTGCCCTTTCCTTGTCATTGTTTACCTAACTTTACCTGCCCAGAAGTCAATTCATTATCTTTCCAGATGCCCGGAAGGGCAACAAATGAAACTGCCGGTGACTGCGCCGGAGGCGTGGGCCAAAGCTTTGTCGATACCTTTGGGGCCCGGCCGG
>LKMJ01007896.1_pt1 | contig 10016 bp, 6 predicted proteins | sample 643391 | NCBI WGS metagenome assembly LKMJ01 (sample SAMN04112250, study PRJNA286221) | soda lake metagenome | biome: soda lake; feature: Kulunda Steppe; material: water; isolation source: sample PL-Br10 brine of Picturesque Lake | place: Russia: Kulunda steppe | collected 2010-07
CGCGAGAAGGATATCGCGCTGGACCTGCTCGATGCATACGGGATCGACCACGAGGTACTCGCCGGGGCATCAAGGGGGCTCGTGGGGAAGGCAACTGTGCAACTGGCCTACGAGTGGCGACTGTTCCGTCGGGCTCGCCGGATCGATCCGGACGTCATGGTGGCAATCGGCGAGCCGGGTGTCGTCCACGTCGCGGCACTGCTGGGAAGTCGTAGCGTCGTCTTCACCGATACCGAACACGCCACCTATCGCAAGCAGTTCGTCTATCCGATGGCCGATCAGGTCTGTAGCCCCGAGTACTACCGCGATCACATCGGTGACAACCACATAAAGTATCCCGGCTATCACGAACTCGCCTACCTCCACCCGGATCGGTTCACGCCCGATCCCGCGCCGGTGCGGGAGATGGGGCTCGATCCCGAGGACCGACTGGTGGTGCTTCGCCTCGTCTCGTGGGAGGCCGCCCACGACATCGGCGACTCGGGGATCGATGACGTCTCCGACGTGGTCGAACAGCTCGAATCCACGGGGGCGACGGTCGTGATCACTGCCGAAGGCGAGCTGCCGCCCGACCTTTCGCCCTACGAGATCACGGCTCCACCTGAACAGATCCACGATCTGCTGTATCATGCCGACCTGTTCATCGGCGAAAGCGCGACGATGGCGACCGAGAGCGCCATCCTTGGGACGCCTGCGATTCTCGTCACGACGATCCGCGGGATGGGGAATATTCGGGAGCTTCGCGACGAGTACGAACTCGTCTGTAGCTACGCCGACGCGAACCGACACGCCGACGCGGTCGAGCGCGCCGTCGAGATTCTGGAGTCCGAAACGGACGAGCGATGGGAGCAGCGTCGCCAGCGACTGCTCTCGGAGAAGATCGATACGACGACGTTTCTTACGACGCTGGTCGAGGACGGCCAGGTTGGCGCGGCTGTCTTCGAGGATCCACCCCCGATGGGTCTGTGATACTGCTGATAAGCCTGGTATAACAAAACTACGACACGTTCCCAGTACATCCGATGAGCAGACAGTCTATGAGTGACGACCGAGTTGCCGGGCGGTTTCACAGTCCGGATCGTTTCCGCGACGGCGTGGCGAGTTTCACTGCGGCCGACAGGGAGGTGGACGTGATCGAGCCGGATCGGCTCGCACGCCTGCTACACGCGATGGAGTCGACGCCGCTCCCGGTCGCACTCGATGACGTCCTGACGGGGAGCGACGACCGAGATCGGTTTCTCAAGCGACTCTTTCGCCCCGGCGCGGAGAGCTGGCGACTGCTGGTCGCCGACGCACTGGGCGGCGACTGTCTGGATCTGAACGCCGGGTTCGGTACACGAGCCCACCTCCTTGCGGAGGTCGACGGCGTCGATGCGGTGTACGCGGTCGACGACCGCCTCGACCCACTCCGGTTCCTCGACAGGCGGACGGACTACGACCGAGCCCCTGCTGACTCAGAGGACGTCCCGTCCGCGCCGGTGGTCCCAATCCATGCCAGCCCCACGGACCTGCCGATTCCGGAGCAACGGTTCGACACGGTCGTCGTCGACCTCTCCACGGTCGGTCGTCCAGAGATCCTGCAACAGCGGATCACGCGTGCGGCTGAGTTCGTTGCGGACGACGGTGCGCTGGTCGCACTGATCGACGGTCCTGCCCGGCTGACCGGGCTGACGCGCCTGCTCGGTGTCGAGACGCCCGGCTCCCGTCGGATAGAGCCGCGTCTTGTGGACGTGCCCAGCGCCATCCGCGCGACGCCGGGACGCTATCGGCGGCTGTTCGGGACGGCCGGTCTTTCCGAGGTCGAGTTCCAGGCGCTGGTGCCGTCTACGACCGACCCGAAGTACGGTTTCCCGCTTTCTTCCTCCCCGGCCGTCGACTCACTGCTCGCGACTCGAAACATCGATGCGAGTCCCACAGCACGGCTCCTGCGCGGGATCCTGCGACGCGAGCGGGCACTACGGATCTTGCAGCGCAGCTATCCGAGCTATGTAGCCGTCTGTCGCCGTGAGGGTGCCGACGAGTCCGCGTCAGGAACAACCTACCGACCGTTCGCCGCGGAGCGGGGTGACCTCGCAGTTCGTGGCCGATCCAGAACCGTCGTCGTCGAACACGAGCGGGGAGAGATCGCCCGCGTCCGGAAGGTCCCACACAGGCGTACCCACGCTCCGTTCGTGACGAACGAGTGGTCGGTCCCGGCTCACATAGAGCAACGCGGCGTCGACGAGTGGGTTCAGGAGACGATTCCGGATGGGCGGGTCGAACCCTCCCGGTTCGGGCCGACCTACGTCGAACCCCCAGCGACGGGTGACAAGCTTGCGACGCGAATCTCGGACGATCCCGACGAGTTCCGCGCGGCACTGTCCGCCGGGTTCGACTGGATCGTCGCGCTGCAACGGAGTACCCGCGGGGCGGATCGTCACGTCGACGCCGACGCGATCCGTGCGGAGCTCTCGATTCCGCACCTCGATATCGCCCCGCCCTCCGTCCCCGATTCGCTCGATCTGTTCTCGACGCCGATTCACGGCGATCTCCAGCCGGGCAACGTCTACGTTCGGACGGGCAACACCACGCCGAGCGGCCGCGATCCATCGCTCGTGGGACCGAAAAGCCGTACCTACGAGGTCGGCACTGTGATCGACTGGGAGTACGCCGCTGTCGATGGAAATCCGATCGTCGATCCCGGATTTCACGTCCTCTGGACCGCAGGACTCGCCTTCGACGGGCTGTACGACGGTATCCGACAGGCGCTCATCGAGGATACGACTCACTCGCGGATCGTCGGCGAACTGGTCGGCGAGTACTGCGACGCCGTCGGACTCGATCCGCGCGTCTTCGTGACGTATCTCCCATACGTCTGGATCCGTCGCCAGCAGTACTGCGCGGAGATCGGTGCGACGATGCACTACACGGGACAGGGGCGACGGCGTGCGAACATCGTCGAACGCCTCTGGGAGTACCGTGAGGCGATCGGAGAGACTCTCGGTGTGGATCCTGACTGAACTCCGAAGGCACCGAGAATGGCGCGCTACCGGACCTGGTTGTACAGCCCCGAGATCAGGCCCATCCCGGGTGTACTCTTCTGCAGGCTGTAGTAGGTGTAGAGATCGGGCGAGAACTTCGCCTTGTAGCCACAGAGACGCTGGTTGTTCGCGCCCACGAGATCGTACCGTTCGAGCCCGCGATCCATCGCGTCGGTCATAATCCGCCAGTCGAGACGGTCGTTGATCGGCACGTCAGTCTCGGGTTTTGCGCCGCCCTGCCATCGGTAGACAGTCCTCTCGTCTTCGACTGTAACGACGCCACCCACGAACGCGCCGTCGACCGTACAGACGTAGGGTCTGACACGCTCGTCGCCGAGCCGTTCGTACAGCCGCGCGACGGTCTCCGGCGTCAGTCGGTAGCTCTCGCCCTGTCGCGCGTGGCGTTCGGTTACCTGTGTGATGATCCGCTTGACCGAGCGCCGGTCCCCTACCGTTATTTCGAGCTCCGCCTCGACCTCGTTGGTTGCATTCCGGCGCGCATCGCTGCTGAACGAATTCAACAGTGCATCCTGATCGGGGGTGAGATCGACAACGTACGTGTAGACTGGGTCAACATCGAACTCGTTCCAGCGGAACGGCCGCGGATCGTCGTACCACGGACCGGTTCGGAGCTGTGTGAAGTTCGGGCTGCACTCCTCGTCCAGCCGGTCGACGCAGCCATCGACGAACGAGTCGTGTCGTCGCTCCGCCTTCCGCCGCTTGAGCTTGTCGAAGTTGAGCATGGCCGGACCGAGATAGCTCACCTTCAGATCGGGTGGCGGTGAGAACACCCCGCTGATCGGCCCCTTTGACAGGCCGAAGATCGGGAGTAGCCCGACCGGCTCCTGTCCTTTGAACCCTACCATCGGATACAGCTCGGAGCCCGAGTCCTCGGCGAGTATCTCCAGTGCCTCGTAGCGATGGAACGGTGTCGTGTGTGGCGAGCGCTCGACGTGATTATTCCAGCGTCCGCGATCGTCGCCGTCGTAGATTTCGATATCGATGCTCATTCGATGTATCCCAGATCGGCAAGCTGCTGTTCGACGTGTGCGTCGTCGGTACGTGTCGTCTCCGTCCGATCGTACTCCGGATACGCCTTCCGATCCACGGCTTTGACACAGGGCATCGCGGAGCCGTCCATCCGGTCGCTCGCCGGAATGCCCATCGTCGAAAGCACGGTCGGCGCGACGTCGAACAGGTGGGCAATCCCGGTTCCGGGCGCTTCGATCGCCGCACCGGATACCGCGAAGCTCCCGTCGATCTTGTGATTCCATGGCTCCTGTGGAGGCCCGAACTGGTCGCCGCGAAGCGACGCCGTCAGGAAGTGATCGAAGTCGACCGGTATCGTCACGACGTCCGGCGCGTTCTCGACGTGATCGCCGTGGAACAACGCTTCGCGGCGAACCACCGACTCGAACACAGGTTCGCCGTCCGGCGTCTCAACCGCTTCGAGCGCGTCAATAAGCCGGGTCCGGACGGTCTCGTACTCCTCGGGATCGACGACGCCCGATGGTTCCCGCCCGGCGAGATTGATCCGGACGCCGAGTTCGATCCGCGAGCGCATATATGCAGTCGACGAGGCGAAATCCACCTGTTCAGCCGCTGCACGAGCAATATCGCCGGGCACCCGCTGTGCGACGGTCTCTTTCAGACCGACCAGGTCAAGTGCGGCGGCGATCCGCTGGCTCGTCAGTCCGACGCTCGCGGCGGCCGCCAGCCCGCGTTCGACCGTCGAGCGCTCGCCGGTCGTTCCCTGTTTCCCCGCCCGGAGCTCCGATTCCGCGATCGACGCCCACGAGGGCATCCCGCTCTCCCCCGCGGTGCGCTCGACGAAGCCTTCGTCGGCGAGGAACTCGTTGATGCGGAACTCGTAGCCGTCGTACTCGCCGATCCCGTGGTCGCTGACGACGATTACGGTGTCCGGGTCGTGCTCCTCGATCGTCGCTTGCACCTGCTCGTCGACGGTCTCGTAGATCCGCTCGACGACCCCCCAGTGATCGGGATACTCGTGAAACACGGTGTCGGTCTGCTGGAACTGCAGGAAGCCGAAGTCGGGGTCGAACCGGTCAGCGAGGTAGCGAAACGCCTCGCCGCGGCTTCGAGTTAGTGCGCAGTACTCCTCGATCTTCCCCTCGGTGGGCGTCTCCCCAGTCGGATTTTCCCCGTAGATCCTGTACTCGCCGATCTCGTCCCGGATGTCGTCGAGTAGCCCCTCGGGGTGACAGCGTGGGTCCTCGGGAGCGGTGTAGCCGGGGACAACCGCGCCATCGATCTCGTCCGGGGGCGCGGTAACGGGGACGTTGACGACGACGCTCGAATATCCTTCACGGTCCAGAAGCTCCCAGAGAGCGAACTCGTCGACATCGGTTCTGTTGAGGACGTCCCAGTCGTACCCGTCGAAGGTGAGGAAGCTAAATACGCCGTGTTGGCCGGGATTAACGCCAGTATATAACGACGGCCAGGCACTCGGGGTCCACGGTGGGATCTGTGATTCGAGCTCTCCGGAGACGCCCGACTCGAACAGGGATTCGAGTGTCGGCGTCGTCCCCGCCTCGAACAGCGGATCGAGCACCCGCTGGCAGGCCGCGTCGATACCAACAAGCAGTGTCTGCATGGTCCATATCGAGTCATGTAACCGGCTTTGTTATAGATCTCTTTCTGTGGTGACCCATTACGGCCCGTCCGACATCTTTGCGGTGTAGTAGCCTCCTATCGCTGCCTCCGGGACAGTGTCTCCGAATCCTAGCTCACGCAGTAACTGCTCGTGGGAAAGTAAGACGTACTTTACCCATCAGCTGGACCGGTATGTTCGGATTACAGCAACTGCCGCTGTGGGGCCTGTCTTGGTAAGTATCACATACTTCTGGTATGGTCGGATTATGCGTCCGAACGCACTGTATGGGATGCCGGAAACAACTCGTATCGTAGCCCGGGACTTTCGAGACCGTATCTAGCAAGTAAACTTGACTAACAATATTTACTCTCAAGTATAGAGCCGTCAAACGGTCGAAACCACTATTATACTAGCTCGTTCCTACCGGTGTATGGACGACCATAACGCTGGTAAAGCAAACGAGAGTTGTCGCACGGCGTTGAACAGACGATCGTATCTCAAACTCGGCACCGCTGCCGGTGCTATGGCGGGTATGGGAACCTTACTCACAGGAACGGGAGCAGCGGCAACCGTCGATCTGGGCGAGGAGGGGTTGTCCGAGGGCGACCGGATCGATAGCTACCTCGATCAGTACTTCGAGAGCGGCTCGACTGTACGGATCCCGCCGGGCACGTACGAGTGGCTCGGTGGCGGCCTCGGCGGCCACTACAGCGACGCTGCCCTGATCGGCGGCGGCGATCCCGGCGATGTCGAGTTGACCGCACCAAACGGCACATCCAGATACACCGCCGTTCGCGGGCGCGGGGGGGAGGTCCGGCTCGAAAACCTCCTCATTACAGGGTCGAACAGCAGTTCCCCCGACAAGTTCCGGGCGGAGGCCCGTGACTCAGATTGTGACGTGATCCTCGAAAACGTCTGGTTACCCGACGGTACCGAGAGCGACGGGATGGGATTTTTTGTCGGCGGCGATCACGCAGGGACGATCACGTTCCGGAACTGCTGGGTCGAGGGGTTCGGCGACAACGGTCTGTACGCGAGCGCGCCCGGATCCGGTGCTGACGGAGCGGTGATCGTCGAGGGTGGACTCTACAAAAATAATAATATTGCAAACGTCCGAATCGGCTCCAGCAACACCGTGGTCCGGGGGGCAACGCTCGTCAACACCGAGGTGTTCGACAAGCGGTCGGCCGTCAACATGCGCAACCTCCGGATCCGCCAGCCCGGCGACGATATCGTTGTCGAGGACTGTGACATCTACCACGCCATCGGACAGAACCGCCCGGTGGACTTTTCCAGTCAGATCAGCTCCGGGAGCGGCGTCATCCGCGATACGCGGATCTACACGGAGTCCTCCAGCGGGGCGATCCGACCACACGATGGTGACTGGGCCGCCGAGAACGTCCATATCACGGGAAGCGGCGATCACTCGACCGGTATTTCCACGTCGGGTGGCTGTACCGGGAGTAGCTGTGACGTTGCGGCCAGCCGACCCCGTGCACCCCTGCCGAACAGCCGCGAGGGAAGTGTCGAACAGGAGGATGACCGGCCGGAGATGGACCCCCACCTCGTGACGTTTATCACGGCCGAGGACGCCACGACCTCCGAATATCGATTCGTCGCCGACGGCCCCATCGACGCGCTCACGGACTCGCCATACGACAGTCCAAGCGGGAACGCCATTCGTGCGACCAGCAACTACGGGATCACACAGGACGACGACAACTACGTCGCCGAGGGACACTCCGCCAACGGCTACGGAGACGCCTTCGAGGTGTACGGCGCGATCAGTGAGGCTGCCGTCAGCTCTCCTGACATGGTGATCGAACTCGATGGCGACCGCGTCGATGCTGACGAACTCGTCGAGCGCACCCAGCCGAAGGAGGATGACGGTGACGAGAACGGAGGTGATACCGACGAGACGGATAGTAACGACGACACCGATGAGGACTCGCCACCGGCTGACGATGACCAGTCCGATAGCGACGACGACACGCTCTCGAACGTCATCGTCGTGGACGGATCCGCGAGCGACGACGTGAGCCAGTACGTACTCACGGTCTCCGGCGAACTCGAACGTAGCGAGGCGCATACTTCGATCGTCAACGAGGGGACGGCGTGGGACACGCTCCCCTCGAACGTCTCCGAGAACAAGGCGATCGGCGTGGTTGGACAGGGTGCGGACGGCTATCGCTACTCCGGAAACGTCATCAGCGTCGAGGTCCGTGGCGACGCGGCGCTCCATATCGATCGGGAGTAACGCCATGTTCAGGGACACTACGCTACCAGCGCGACTGCCGATCGACGTGGATCGAACGGGTCCGAACTCCGTGGAGGTGCCCTAGCGATGGCCTCGAACGAATGGGAGACCGTCCCGATGGATCCCGATCCCGAATCGGATCTCGGCTACGATCCGATCGAGTGGGAGGTCGTCTCCACCGACACTGGCGGGCGCGAACAACTGCTCTTTCTCCCCGCTGACGAGGACGCCCTCCGGTCGGACGCGTTCATCGTCGCCGATCGGTCGGCTGTGGCCGACGTCGTCGAGAACCGGTAACGATCCGGCCCTGCGGTTCGTCTGCCTCCAGCGCCTGGGACCAGTGTGCGGGAACGCGGTAATACCGGCTTACCCGTCGAAACACGGCTATTACAAAGCGCTATCGTCGCCTCTCGCCGACAACGCCTCGGCTGGCGTGTGACCGCGTATGGATCTACCCGACACTCACGCGACGAATGACGAGCGGCGAACAGCATCGAACCGGACTCCACGACGATTCGAGGTGACCGAATGACCGGCGCACAGTACGGCCCCGGCGTCGACGTTCAGCCCAACGTCACGATCGGGACCCCTGGAGAGGACGGCGATCCGCCGTCGATCGGCGCTGACGCGACGATCCGATCGGGGACGATCATCTACTCGGACGTCGAGATCGGCGACCGGTTCCAGACCGGCCACAACGCCGTCGTGAGAGAGCGGACGGCGATCGGCGACGACGTCGTCGTTGGGACGAACGCGGTGGTCGACGGAAAAACGACGCTCGGTTCCTCGGTCAGCCTACAGACCGGCGTCTACGTCCCGCCATACACCGATATCGGCGACCAGGTCTTTCTCGGTCCCCACGCCGTCTGTACGAACGATCCATACCCGGTTCGGCGTGACGACGGGCTCGTCGGGCCGACCCTCGAAGATCACGTCTCGATCGGTGCGAACGCCGTACTACTCCCCGGCGTCACGATCGGCGAGGGCTCCTTTGTCGCCGCGGGTGCGGTCGTCACGGAGGACGTCCCGCCCGAGACGCTGGCGGTGGGTGCGCCCGCCGTTCACAGAGAGCTACCAGAGCCGCTTGACGGAGGGAATCTGATCTAATGAGCCGAACAGTGTCTGGGCTGCTGTACGATCCCGGTCGCAACGACGCCCCGACCGAGGCACAGCGCCACGCGTTCCGGTCCGGCGAGATACCGGTTGCCGTCTACGGGCTCGGCAAGATGGGTCTCCCACTCGCGGGCGCGTACGCCGAGACGTGCGGGAACGTGATCGGTGCGGATATCGACGAGGATGTCGTCGCAGGGATCAACGATGGGAAGAGCCATATCAAGCGCGAGCCCGGTCTCGGCGACCTCGTGACGGAACTCGTCGCGGAGGGTGCGTTGCGTGCGGTCGCGGAGCCGAGTGAGGCTGCCCGCGAGGCCACGGTCCACGTACTCATTATTCCCACATTGCTGACCGACGAGCACGTCCCCGATCTGTCGATCCTGCGGAGCGTGGTCGACGACGTGGCGACCGGGCTGGCTCCGGGGGACCTCGTGGTTGTCGAATCGACGGTCCCGCCCCGGACCTGCTCGGAGATGGTCTACCCCCGGCTGCAGCGAGAGAGCGGGCTGGCAGCTGGCGAGTTCGGCCTCGCCTTCTGCCCGGAACGCACAGCGAGCGGGCGGGCACTTGAAGACATCCGGGGGGCGTACCCGAAAGTCGTCGGCGGGATCGACGCGGAGAGTACGCGCGTTGCCGGACTCATCTACGATGCGATCAACGAGCAGGGGACGATTCCGGTCTCCGATACGACCACTGCGGAGGCGGTCAAGGTGTTCGAGGGCGTCTACCGGGACGTCAACATCGCGCTCGCGAACGAACTCGCCAAAATGACGGACGAACTGGAGATGGACGTCCGCGAGGCGATCGAGGTTGCGAACACCCAGCCGTACTGTGATATTCACGATCCCGGCCCGGGCGTCGGCGGGCACTGTATCCCCTACTACCCGTACTTCCTGATCGAGGGGCTAGAGACCAGAAACCGCCTGCTCAGGACTGCCCGCGAGATCAACGACGAGATGCCCGCGTTCACAGTGAGAAAGCTCGCCGAGGAACTGGCGAGCGAGGGGAAGAA
>LKMJ01007898.1_pt1 | contig 10014 bp, 2 predicted proteins | sample 643391 | NCBI WGS metagenome assembly LKMJ01 (sample SAMN04112250, study PRJNA286221) | soda lake metagenome | biome: soda lake; feature: Kulunda Steppe; material: water; isolation source: sample PL-Br10 brine of Picturesque Lake | place: Russia: Kulunda steppe | collected 2010-07
CGCAACATCCCCAACATCCGAACCATCCGCAACATCCGCACCATCCGTATCACCCGAACCATCCGCACCATCCGTACAACTCACACAAGCTAAACAACAACCCGCACAATCTTCAATAACTCAAGGAACTGGTGACGAAAAGGATGCTGCCAGTATTATTGGTATGGTTCAAAATCTCATGAAAGATGAAAATCAATTCGATAACTTAAAAAACGTTATTGTAAAACATGGATTTGATAATACTACTGCCGAAAATGTTTTAAACAAATTCAAAGAAGGATTAGGGAGTTTTCCAACAGACGAACAAACAGAATTAAAAGGAATAATTGAAACATCATGGGCAGATGCTTCTAAATTAGATAAACAAATCCGACGTGATTTAGGAACAGATCTTGATGATTTTGAGTTTTCAAAATGCGAGGATTTGACTTGCTGTCCTCCTCCGATCAGTCGTTTTACGAGTTCTTATGAATTTCGCATGTCGCGTCTAAATGAAGAAATGTCTTTCGCCACAAAGATGTTGAGTTTCTTTGGATTTTTGGTTTTTTTCTTAGGATCCATTCTTATTTATTTAGGAACAAAACTCACAAAAATCATAATGCGTTATTTTCATATTCGAAGAGAACGGGCCAATAAAAAACAACACGTCAAACAGAGCGCTGGATCCACCCGCGCTGTTTATAATAATCCCGCCAATGATAATTTTGATGACGATTATATTTTACAACAAGATCGTTCTCAATTTGCCGAACGTCAAGATGACTATAATCAGTTTACGAATACTATGGAAAAATCGATCGACAAATATAAAGAATATAACAATCGTGTCCGTGACTTTTTCGTAAAGAATGGTTTGGCAAAGAAAATGGATTTGTCCAGTCAAATAGATAATACTATTTTCGACAAAAAATACGATGAATGGTAAAATGAATAAAAAGAGTAACGATCATAAAATAATATAGTAAAAATGTAAACATGGAACTCACACCGAAGATGCGTGGTGCCATCACCACAGTGGCGTCGGGAATACTCTCTGGTATTTTTAACAGCATTGGAATACGTATCGGTATATCGGAACTTGTAAGCGCTATCATTTCACTTTATGTTATCGGGAATCTTTTGGCTTATGCATTTGATATACTGTTTGCGAAAAACACATTTTTGGGAAAAGATGGGAAAGAAACATTTATCCCTTATACAGATTACATATTTCGTTTACGATGGTTAATGGGATCTTTCTTTTCTCCAGTTTTTTACCGATTTTTAGTCACGATAATTATTGACACTATCATTGCGATGAGCATTTTATTAAAAATTTTGGATATAATGGAGCGGAAAAACATACATTTCTGGATGCGTGATAGTATCGTAGCCGCATTAGTCGCTATTTTTACATTTTTGCTTTATAATAATGTTCTTCGTTTTGATTGGGCTTATAATGACAAACCTGATCTATTAATGGACATGTTGGTTCTTATGTGGTGTTCCTTGGTTCTCATGATTTTTTCATTGACCTACAAAGCAAAAAAATGAAACAAAGAAAATCTTTTATTAAAATAAGAAATAAGAAATTATAGATAAACAGTCACGATCATGGGTAAGACGAAACAAATGCAAAAAACGGCCTTATTAAAGAGGAATCGAAAGAATGAAATCATAAAGCCTAATGTAAAAAAAACGAAACAAAAAGGGGGGCGTGTGATGGAAGAACAACAAAGACGTGGTGTTGTTGATATGTTCTCCCGTTTTTTTAATCCAAAAGGGAATAAACAAAAACAACCTGAAGCGCCTCCCCCAGCCTCTTTGATTAGTGACGGAAAATTTTGGAAAACTGAACAAATGGTTTTTAATGCACAATTAACATCAGCTACCGAACAAGAATTTCGCATGGTGAGTGAAACAGAAGAGAGAAATAGGTTTATTTCTGATTTTTTAACGGGTAGTGATCAGAATCGTTTTGTAGATTGCAAGAAGGTTCTTAATATGCCAGATTTACAAGCGGATAATTGGTATTTTTCTATTTATATGATTTTGTTTTACTCACAAGGCATGAGAAAAATGATGATGAAAAAGGCTTTATCGTGGCAAAGTCCAAAAACGGGGGCTAAGGAAGACCAATACCTAGCTGAATTTTACGAATTTATGAAAAATGTGCTTTTATCTGTTTTCGGAAAAGATACACCAGGACAAGCAAGTAAAATTCAGCATATGTTCAGAAACAAGCTTTTGCCCGGGTCTTTCGGAAATTATATAAAAATGATCAATCCGAATTTATCTAATCCAGGACACGATAGTTCTTGGACATCTTCGATTCTTTATTATCTTACAAGTCTCTTCAACATTTTAAAGATAAGTTATGTTCATCTTTTTGACCAACCATCGCCAAATAAAAGTAATCGAAGATCCATTTATATTAGTCCCATTGATCCAGTAAGCGGGTTTCAACAAGATAATCCAAGATACATACAAGAAAGATATCAAAAATTAATGAATGACGGTTTTGATGTTATTCTTATGGATAATATGGGAGGGTTTAGCGAAGATTCTCAAAGAAAAATCAAAAATAGTGTCGAATTAATGGAAAAAAGTGCATCTTTAGACCGTATTTCTGTAGATTTGAATCAGGATGAAATTATCCAAGGAGAGCTAGGTAAGGAATCTTATGTTAAGGATGCTCTTCTTTTTCATTCGATCGGAAATGCGAGTAAAATCCTTGGCGCAAACTTCTCGACTATTGCAGAAGAAAAATTACCCTTAGGGTTAACATGCCAAAACGAGAGTTATATGTATAATCGATTTGTTGTTAGAGTCTCTAAACAAAGAAGTAATCTATCTTCGAAACAATCGCTTAGCCGAGACATGTTACCATGTGAAATGGACCTGTTCGATTGGAAAACTGAAATTAATAATCCTCAAGGTATGAAATATGAATTGCAAAGAAATAAATGTGATTTAGGCATCAGTTATAGCACAGACAATATTATCAGCCAAACATTTTATCAAGACCATCCCCGCACTTTCTTTTTTATTAATAAAAAGTATGATGATTTACGAGAATCAAATGTGAATGCCTTTGGAAATCCGAAAAAAAGACTCGATAACGCTATACGCGATGCAAATAATGTTTACGATATAATCAATAGAAACGCTCCAACCGTTCCTTTTGATACGGTTGTTTTACCCTCTACGGGTTTGACAAGTAGAGGCATAAATTCGCTTAGTTCGGTAAACAAGATAACAACAACCGATATAGCAAATTCTACAGCATATGCAACAACTCCTTCACAAATGCTTTCTCGTTCAATCACGTCAAATACGGAAACAAATACAAATACAAATGATTCGATGCTTAAATTATTGAAATCAAAGGCGAGTATTTTGGATGATATTGAATTAAGCAAGCAAAATTTAATGTGCATTCGTCGTGCATCCAATTTTAGTCATTTAGAAAGTGAGTATAAGTTCGATCATGTTTCTTTTAAACCAGATAAATTTATGAAAGATTTACCAAGCGTCTCACCCAAAATGAACAAACTTATCGAACAGATCAGAATGTTAGACCAGAGAGATCAGATGCAAGAAAAACGGACCTATAAACACTTTATTTTTTCTGAACTGGATTATGGATATGGAGCTAAAATGATCACATCTGCTCTTTTAGCCAGCAAAGTCGCAAGCGACATCTTTTACGACAAAAAATTTAATTGGAAACCTGGACAAAATCGTGTGGCTTATGTGGGAAAAGAAAGGGTTTTTGAAAGTGAGATAACCCCAAAACGTAAAACGCAGATTATCAACGAATTTAATGGAGTAGATCAAGATGGCAATCGTACGAGAGGAAACGTTTATGGGGAGAATTTGCGCTTCCTTGTTGTTGACCGCAGTTTTAAAGAAGGTGTCGATTTATTCGATGTGAAATATGTTCATATTTTTGAACCTACAAGGACAGATACTGAAAGGACACAAATTATTGGTCGGTCAACACGTTATTGTGGACAGAAAAATCTTAATTTTAGACCTAATATAGGATGGCCATTAGATGTTTTTATCTATGACACCATTCTCCAAAGCGAAGATCATGCTCTTTCGAGTATTTTACAAGCACAAACACTGCATCAATTGTTTCAAGAACGAAGCGATATTAATATGGAAATGCAACATTTCGCAAAAGAGCTTCAAAAAATGGCCATTCAAGTCTCTGTGGATTATACGCTTAATAAAAATATTCACGAAATTGCCATCAATAATAAAATACGGAAACCTTTACCCGATGATCCTTATAATAAATATTTTGGAATAAATGTTGCCCGACAAATTGGAGGTATTGTTCCTTATAACATGCGAAAATCACAACATTCTAATACTTCATCTAAGGCTTCATCTAAGGCTTCATCTAAGTCTAAATCTAAACACGATTGCAACCGACAAACGGGAGGAAGAACTGCAGAAAACGTTCTCTTAACACAAGCGATTAAAGATTCTGAAACTGAACTTAAAGATTTCAAATTGATTAAACCTTTCAATGCTGATAACAACCTAGATGCATTTGTACGTTACCGTCAATATATTATGGACAACTTTAATAGTGGTCGATACAAATGGCCACCTGTTACAACTATCAACAACTTGTGTACGCAAAATTCGCGGGAGCTGACCCCGTCACAAGAATTTTTACGTCATTATTTAGCTAGTTTCTTATTAAGCGAAAACACACGTGGTAAAAAAATTGAATATTTTAAGAATGGTATTTACCCCAATGGTATGCTTATTTATCATACGGTCGGTACGGGTAAGACTTGCACAGCTGTAGCAGCAGCAACCTCTTATTTTCAAAGTAAAGGTTATAAAATTATTTGGGTGACCAGATCGTCTATTTCGAGTAGTCCATATAAAAAAGATATGTATGATGGAGCTTTATGTCATATGGATGTGAGAAGGGACAAAAAATCAACAGAAAATAAAATCCCCGTTAAAGAAGAGGACCGAAAGAAAAAATATGAGAATAATTGGATGCAGAGTCAAGGTTCTGGAGGTATTTCTTACCGTCAATTTACAAATTTATTGAAACAAGAAAACCAAGCACTGTATAAAGAAATTATAGAGCGAGACGCTGTTAAAAAAAATAATAATAAAGACCCTCTTGCAAAAACCTTTGTGATTATAGACGAGGCTCATAAACTTTATGAAGATGATCCTCAAATGCCAGCGGCAGAAAAACCCGACGTGGATTCAATGTATAAGCATATTATGAATTCATATGATGTGTCGGGTAAAGATTCTATAAAATTGTTTTTAATGACGGCCACACCATATACTGACGACCCCATGGAAATGATCAAATTGCTTAATCTTTTGTTACCAAAAAAAATGGCCATGCCGACAAAATTTCAAGATTTTAAAAACAAATACCTCATAACAGATGGAGATAATAAAGGTAAATTTAGAGAAGATAAAAAGGTGGATTTTTTCAACTTACTTGCTGGAAAAATCAGTTATCTCACACGCGAATATGATCCACGTGCATTTGCCCAACCAGAAATACATAGTGTACTTGCTCCGTTAAGTACACGTATCACACGCCAAAAAGAAGGTATTAGTGAATTTTCTGTGGGTTATGTAAGATTACATATTGCTGATGCGAAAAAAGTCCGTAATGAGTTGGTAAGTGAACAAGAAAAACATTTGCATAGAATGCCCTCAGAAAGTTCAAACGAGTATCAAGAATGGTTGGAAATGAAAGAACAGATTGAAGAACTCTTAGAAAAAAATGCACGCCTGATAGAAGCACTGGAGCAGCAAGAAAAAAATACTAAAGACAAAGTTAAAAACGCGAACAAGAATAACGAGAAGGACTTGAGTCAAGAAAAGAAGCTGCTTGATTGTTTTAACACAAAATATCTGAAAATGGGAAGGTGAATTAAAAAAATAACTAAGAAGAAAATGATCCTCCTGAAGAAAGTCTGATTTGATTTAACGCCGATAAAGTGAGTATATTACCTTTACTATCTTTCATTTCTATGCCTCGCGAAATATCATAGCGATCATCATTTTCTAGCATATTACCAAAACCGATAACAAAACCGCCAGATTGCAAAAGCGCTACATCCATTCGATCAAATCGAGTAGTATACCTATTTTGTGCATCAACATCTATGCTTCGCATTGTCACCACCCAATTTATTTTACCGTGATTCGAATAATGTGCTATCACGGCACAAGAATAACGGATTTGTTCTTCATTTTTTTCTCCATTTCGTTGTTTCTCCATCAAAAGTGTACCGTTATATTGGACAGCGTCAAACGCATTAAACAAAACCATTTCAGCAATATCTTTTCGAGCCTTGGCTTTTGGCATAAAAACAGCGATAAACCCATCCATAGCATTCGGGCATGGTTCTTTATAAGTCTTTATTATCACTTTATCCTCTACACAAGAAGCGAAAAGCATCCATTGGGCGTAACCTAAACTGTTAATTTTAGTAAGTACTTGGTAATCATCCCACGAAGAATTCGGAAGAACGTTTGTTTTGTCAAGTGGGTTTTTTTGCACGCCAACAATATTTACACTATTATACAAATATATGACCTGTGGTACATTCATATGGAAACCACACAGAATATCTTGGTTGGCCATTATGGCCAAAGCATTAAACTTTTGTTTCGCAAAAGAAGCGCAGAGTGCCGTCCAAATACAATCACCGCGTTTGTTCAAGAACACAAGGAACACATTTTGTGCTTCATAATCATCTCCTAATTTAAGCGCTTCGATCTTCGTGGAAGATGCATCTTTAAAGATAAACGCTTTACGGGGAATGCGATGCCCTACCAGAGCGATATTGTTACGCGTTGTGGTTTCTACTCTTTCGATTTTTTCGAGGAAGGGAATCGACCAAATAAGCGCACCCGTATCATCGATCCGTGCTAAATCACTTTTAGCGTATACTTCATCCCCGTCAAAATCAGGAAGTTTAACTTCAAACACGGGCTGACGGTCTTCGTCAAAGGCGGCGAAAAATACGGGTTCGGTTTTCGTTTCGATCTTATTCATATTTACACGATGCATCACTACGCACGTCGATCGATCCTCAAATACGCATAGGGCTTTAATGTCTACATTAAGGAAAGTGCGGTACCAAGAAGGGGAAAATGCCCCCTCAGAACTTTGGCCATGATGTGCCAATGTCGTGACATGTGTTTCTTTTTGGCTTTCTTGTTCGCTCAAAATAGGCGAAGGTATAATTTCTTCAATCCCCTCACCATTCGTCATAATAATCTCAATCAAGGATCCGTCTTCATCTTGTTTATGTGGAACAGCCCACGAAAAATTCGCACGCTGTTGCCCATCTAGGACAAGGGGAATCTTATTTTTTGTTTGGGTCAATCGCTCATTCAATTTCATAATACGTTCAGGTAAACCAGTAGCCGCATCATATAACACAATAAATGTCATCATCAAATCCGAATCAAGCGTTAAATCATTGGAAAAATCGATCGCGAAATTCTCAAACGTATTCGTTAAGCGTTGGTAAACCGTCAAAAATTTGTCATTCTCATTTTGACTACACAACAATGTGTTTAATTGGCCTATATAAATCGAAGTATTCGTAATGCTTGTCTGCCACGTATCCTCGTCTTTTTCGATCACGCTACCCGCTACCGTCGAAGCGCGAGTATACGTCGCCGTAATCAAGTCAGGTCCTAAAATAGTATAGTGCACAACATCCACCGCGTAACCCCCACGGCTGTCAGGGGCAGGTGTCGTACGTATAACATAATCATCCGTATTATTCGTATTATTCGTATTATTCGTATTATTCGTAGTTACAGAATCGTTATCGCTATCGCCATCCTCGTCGCTTTCTTGCTTTACGTTGTGACTAAACACAAAATCAGGAAACCATTTTAAATTTCTCCCATATATGCTACGCTCTATATAAGTAATCTTACCCGTTATCCCGATCATTTCGGAAGGGAATGACGTAGGGATCAAACGCATCACAAGTTGTTGCATACCGCCATCAAGCTGCACAATAGCGTTGGGGAATCGCGAAGCTTCAAGCACACAATCACCGCCGTCTAACCCGATTTGGCTATTACCGACCGTACCTAATGGAGCTTTTTGGGCGAACACTTTGGTGCCGGTTCGGGTATTCAAAAAAGCCACATTTGCCATATCTGTGCGGTCACCGATCCCCATGCTCTTTTTATACGGACCTAACCCAATTCGCGAACCAAAATAAGCACCCCGCACAACTACACTCTCATTCATAAAAGCTGTGCTATTAAACTGAATAGCTCCATTTATCTGAGCATTTTGGATCTCTAAATTATGGATTTTATTGTTTTGGCCGTTTACTAAAACATCACCTCCAAAAGTGACGGGATTTTTAAATTCTGTCTCCTTCAAAAACTCAACATCATTACAAAAACTACATTTACCTGTAAAAGCCGCAGGGCCCAGATTTACAAGCGCTTTTTCATTCTTTAAAGTTTCAGATTCCACTTCTTTCACTTTTATTTTTTCACTCTCAAAAAAGGTATTTGACAAACTACTTACGTATCCTTCGGTAATAATAGCTTCATTTGTTGTTATACGCTGGCTTGTTAAACGATCCGCGTGGATGTCTTCACTGACTTGCGAAATATTCGAATGATGCAGGGAATCCAAAAGCGTAACATATAGCTTATCCGCCTGACCTTTTTCAAGCTCTACATTCTTCAATTTTACATCATCCATGTTGGCTTTCTTCAAATAAGCATTGGAAGCCCCTAAATGCCGCACAAAGTTGCTCATACCAAACGTTTCGTTAAATTCGCCACGGCTTTTACAAGCGAGGGTATCAATGGTGGCATCAAGCGCCTTAAACTCAATTGCTTCAAAAGACCGCGCTTCTTCAAATTTCGTTTTAAGCACTTCAACATCCAAATTACGTGCTTTCAAATTACGCACCTCTAAATCTTCGGTTTTTTGTTTTACAAAATAAGCATCATCATTACTTGTTTTTAACAAGCGTGCATAACCTGCTCTCAAATCTTGCAGCACTGCATTACTGCTATTCAAAAAGCGAACATCTTGTTCGTATATTTCGCTTCTTTCAGCATATAAATTGGAATGGTAAGCGTCTTCAACCACCAGATGACGGTTTTTACTTTCCACCACATATAAGTTGCTTATCCCTACATTTTGGGCATTAAGCTCATCAAATGTGTGTTCTTCAGAATATCCTTTTACAATGTGGGCATCTTCATGGAGCGCTTTCTTTGTGCTCAAATCGTCAACGTTTATACGATCGATATCCAAATTACTGTCTATTCTTAAAACGTTTACCGTCATATTCGAAGCATTTGCCTTTTCAAGCTCTATGCGAGGTACAAAAAAGGTGCTTTGTGCATCTTGGTAAACATCATTCATCAAATGCACAGGGCTCAAAAACTGCACCTGAGCTTCAGGAGCGGTCACGAATTGGTGCTTAATAAGCGTCTCGCCTTGGGTTTCTAAATAATCTACAAATATATTGCTACCCTGCATTAAGCTATGCTTACTCGTTAAATTCGAAGTGCGTAAATCCCCAAAATGTGCTTGTTGTGGTACCGAAAAATACGGGGTATCAATGATTACATCACCTTTAAATGTCACAACGCTATTTTCGGTAAACACCCCTTGGCCACTCAAATAAGCGTTCGTAATATCTGCTTCGTCTATAAAGGCTTGGGTGATGTGGGTATGGTCAGAATGCAAAAACGTATTATTCGAAAATGTTACCGGCGTATAGTATGTTACGTCCACGCCATTGCAAAATGTCACTTGCCCGCTTAAAAACGTGGTATCCCCGTCAAACGTTTGTTGTCCCTCAAAAGCGGTAAGCGCCCCAGGCAGAGTATTAAGTTTTTGTTCAATGATCACATCTTGTTTCATAAATACGTTACTTTGGAAATAAGCGTCCGCTTCGAATTGCACATCTCCTTTCAAGCACGTATGTGCTTGGGGCAGTGTCAACAAATTACCTTTTACGA
>LKMJ01007899.1_pt1 | contig 10012 bp, 17 predicted proteins | sample 643391 | NCBI WGS metagenome assembly LKMJ01 (sample SAMN04112250, study PRJNA286221) | soda lake metagenome | biome: soda lake; feature: Kulunda Steppe; material: water; isolation source: sample PL-Br10 brine of Picturesque Lake | place: Russia: Kulunda steppe | collected 2010-07
AATTAGGCACAGGCAGCCGGAAAGGGAGAGCAATTAGGAGAGCAATTAGGCACAGGCAGCCGGAAAGGGAGAGCAATTAGGAGAGCAATTAGGCACAGGCAGCCGGAAAGGGAGAGCAATTAGGAGAGCAATCAGGCACAGGCAGCCGGAAAGAGCGCGCATGGTTTAAGGTGCGCGAAAGGAACATGAGGGTCTTGGGGGTCGTTAGCTAGAGGGCTAGAGGCTAGGCGTAGGGATGGGGAAGAGCAAACAGAATGGAATAATACGTAGGCAGAGAAATGCCTCCCCACATCAAACATGACACAGGAGGCTCACAAGGTTGTGGGCCAAAGGCTTGAGTAGCGAGAGCGGGCAGGCGAGAAGGTAAAGGCAAGTGTGCCTGGTGCGCGAGAGCGGAGCTCTGCAGGAGCTTACTGGCTGGACTTGCAGCCCTTCAGCAGCAAAACAGGCGCAGAGGCAGTTGTTTTGCTGCAAGGCCGCAGTTCAGCGCGTAATTAGGGCGCGCGGTGTGAGCAGGCGCACAGCGTGGGCGCCTGCAAGGGCGTCGGCGCATGAGGCGCATGAGGCACAGGCACTCTTGCACGGACAGTGACGGGCGCAAGTGCATGCACGCACGTGTGCACGCACGCACGCTCGTGGACGCAGACACTGCCTGGGATGTGCTGCGGAGAGCAGAGCGGCGCTAGGGAGAGTGGAGAGGAGGGTGTAAGCACGCTCGGGCCCACGCGCAAATCAACCCACCCACTCACACCCACACCCATACACACATGAATGCGCTGCCCAGGACACACCTGGGGGAGGTGGTAAGGAGGGAGGGACGGCGCACCACCAGGTTGGCGGCCTGCGCCTTGGAGCAGCTCAGCAGCTGCTGCAGCATGCCAAAGCTGGCCACGGGGCTCGAAGGTGAGCGCGCCAGCAGCGAGGGCTCCTCGAAGGCTATGGTCTGCACCTGTGTGTGCATGGGCAAGGTGCAGGTGGTGAGATAGGGCTATGGCCTGCACCTGTCTATGCATGCACAAGCAGGCCTACACACGCTAAAGCACGCACGTGTGCAAGCAGGTGCATGGGCAGGGTGGTGGGAAGGGGCTCCTCAGCCACAGCACTGTATGGCCTGCACCTGTTCCATTCTCTTATCAAAAGAAACCCATTCTCCAATCACTAGGGAGTCTATTCTCTTATCACTGGGAGTGAGTTGCAGGCCAAGGGGGCTCTCCTCAGCGGAAAGGGTAGTTGTCCATTCTCTTATCACTGGAGTGAGGTGCAGGCCAACCAAGGGGGCTCCTCAAAGGAAAGGGTTGTTGTCTATTCTCTAATCACTAGGAGTAATTCTCTTATCACTGGAGTGAGGTGCAGGCCAAGGGGCTACTCAGAGGAAAGGGCTGACCTCTGGCCTCCGGCTCGTTCAAGGAACAGTAGGTGCACACACCTGCTTTGTTCCGAATGGTTCAGAGCTAAGCAGGAACAGCCTGCCCCTTTTAAATGATCAAGCAAATGCAGCCTGCCGCTCTTTGAAAGACTATAAAGGTTACAAGATACAAAGTGAGGTACGACCTGCTGCTCTTGAATTGAGTGAGGCGGTACAGCCTGCTGCTTTTTGACAGGCCAAGAGCTACTCGGTTCGGTACAACTTGCCGCTGACCTGAATGAGCGGTGCAATGCAGCTGCTGGGCCGTCCTTAGGGCATGGCTGCTTTGATGCCCACGTTCTTTGGGGCAGCAAAAGGTCTGCGCCAAAGCCACAAAAGCACCCCTTTTTGAGATAAGGGCGCCCCTTCCCCAAACAGGAGTGCAAGCAGCCTATACCGCAACAAGCGCTTGCGCGTGCATACGCGCACCTGCTTGTCCTCCAGGGGCAGCAGCTGCCGTAGCGCGTGCACTTGGGCCGCCAGCTTTGCGGGGGAGAACTTGAGCATAGCAGGGTAGGCAAGCGCTAGGTCAGCTGCTCTGGCATAGGGCAGATTGAGCGCCTGCAAGGGGCACGTTGGTGGGGCAGCGCAGGGCGCAGAGCATATGAGTGCCTGCAAGGGGCACGTTGGTGGGGCAGCGCAGGGCGCAAAGCATGCAGGGAGCCTCTGGGCAGGACACGTCCATAAGGAACCGGAGCATGTCAATGAGGAACCGGGGCAGGTTGATGTGACGGCAGGGGCAAATGATATAGCAGCATTGAGCGTGCTTTACCCTTTCTTGACAATCAAGGGCCCGACATGAGGTTTAAACGAGAGCCAACACAGGTTGAGATAGATAGAAGTGGAGTGAGTTCAAGATTGAGTGAGCGCCGGGCCTGCCCATGCGCATGCGCGCACACACACAGGCACACCCCACACTAGGGAGACCAAGAGCACGCGCACATGCACATGCACACACCGCGCACGCAGCACACACGCAGTCACCGGTGCACGCACGCCACATGCATGAGCGAGAATGCGCGGCTGATGTGCGTGGGGCCCGCGCGCCCAGCCCTCACATGCGCGGATCTCCTCGGCACTGCATGATCTGCTGATTGCCCGTGGCGCCAAGATGCACACCCTATCTGATACACACCCTACCTGATGCACAATCACGACTCATGGCACCTGCATCACACCCGAGCGACTCCAAAGTGCTGGACGCTATCGAGCGCAGAGCGCGATCTAGCGAGAAATTAGGTGTAGGCGGCTCTGGTGCCTAGCGTGCAGGATCACGTATCTGCAGAAGCCCCTCACCTGACTCAAGCTGCTCAGCTTGCTGCTGATGGACTCGTAGGAAGACGTCAGCAGGTGCGGGTGCTGCAGCGCAAGCGCCACCACCTGCGGCCGCCCCAGCGGCCACACGAGCGTGAGCATGTCCAGCTTGGGCTGCACTGCCGCTGGGGTAGCCGTGAGCAGCCAGGGCTCCTTGGCGGCCGCCCTGCACACGTGTGTGCGTGCGCGTAAATGTGTGTGTGCAAGGATGCGAGTGTGTGCGTGTAAGCGCATGTGTGTGTGTGTGTGTGCTTGCATGCGCGGTGTATGAGTGCGTGCACACGCATGTGTGTGTGTGTGTGTGTGTGTGTGTGTGTGCGTGCTTGCATGCGCGGTGTATGAGTGCGTGCACACGCATGTGCATGTTTTCACATGTGTGCACAAATGTGAGTGGCTTGTGGGACTTTGCCTGCGTGGATGGATCTGTGTGTTGGCAAACATGTGTATGCCTCTCTGCACATGTGTGTGTGCACGTGCTTCTACTCTTGGGCAGGCATGCGAGCATCTACGTGCGTGTGCTCAATGCATGCATGGCAGGCTACGGGGGTGTGTGTGATGCCATGCAAGCAGTAGAGCCCTCGGTGAGGTGCAGCGCAGCACGCATGCCTGTAAGGGGGGGGGGGAAAGTCATACGGCGTGTGGCGCAGCACTGTGCTCCAGCGAGCAGAAAGGGTCAAAAGCAATGCTGCAGTGGTGCACGGCGCTGCAGCATGCCAGGGCTTCAGGCGAGGAGGGTTTTAATGAAGCGGAGGCTAGGGGTTCACATGCCAGTGAGGAGAGTTTCATCAGAGTGGAGGCGAGGGGTCATCGCGCTCTGGGGCAAGGGAATGCATTGAGACCGACTGCATCCGCTGCACACCCTCCTCCATACAGAGGTAGAGGATGTGCCAACTTGACAGTTCTATCCTACAAAGTACTCAAGCACGTGCATGCTAACATCCTCCCCCCCTCCCCTACCACCACCACCATCCATCATCACTACTGCAAGCTTACCTACGCCAACCCCATAACTGGCAGCGTGCATCGCGGCAAGCAGCCACTCATGCCGCACAGCCACCCCTCCATACTGCATTGCCCCCTCCCCGCCAGCAGCGCGTGCACGCGCCCACACACCTCAGAAGCATCGCCACAGGCACCTCCATGCGGGCAGCCAGCTGCTGCGCCCGCACGCGCACGTCCTGGGGTGGGTCGAAGAGAAGGCCTGGTTGCCGCAGGATGACCTCCCCCAGCGACCTGCCGTCCATCTGCAGCCCCAGCTGCAGCATGCGCAGCTGCTGCTGCAGCGCGGCGGGCGGTGTGCGCAGCAAGCGGGGCTGCTTTGCCAGTATCGCACAGGAGCGCCTGCACACAGCACAAGAGGCACGCACGCATGCATACACATACAGGCTGGATGGGAGACAGGTTGGGGTCAAGGGGGAAAGGGGATCGCCTCCAGATGCCAATGAAAAGGCGCAATCGGGCAGACTTTGAGCGGCAGTGGCCATCAAACCTGGATGCCTGGCAGTCAAACCATGCAGAGCTGCCTGGCAGCCTCAGGGTCATCCGCCAGTGTGTGTGTGTTTGTGTGTGTGTGTGTGTGTGTGTGTGTGCGCGCACGCGTGCGGCCCGCGTGAGGAGTGGAGGAAAGGGAATGGGCTAGGATGCGCGTCCTGCCTGCTGCCTGCTGGCACAACTGGAGTAGGGCAGCTGCCGTGCCAGTGCATGGCAGCCAACCGCTGCTTGGTTTAGCGCACGCACCAGCCATTTGCTCTGTGGAGAGGCACGCGCTGTGCCGCAGTTGGTGTTTGCATGCATGCAGCGACCGGGACATCACCGTGCCAGGAGGCAGGGCAGGGACCCTCACTGTGCGACGCGAGGGCCCTCGCCAAAGCACGGCCCCTTGATAGAGCGGGAAGGGCCTCCAAATCAGCAACCCTGGGGTACGACCGCACGTCACTGCAGCACATGGACATACAGGCCGAGCGAGCGAGCTGCCCGCAACCGGCCAACTCCAGGTGAGAGCAGTTCACCTGGAGCCACGCCCCCCATGTGCACGCATGCACCACAGTCAAGCCTGCGCGTGTCACCTGTGAGTGCAGCCCAGGAACTTGGACAGGCCATGAACGAGTGTGCTGGCACTCTGGGGCTCAAGCTCCAGGAGGCCAGGGCAGCTCAGGAGCAGGCCTGCAGCCTGCTCATGGCTGACGCGTAGGCCTTTGAGCAGCTGCTCGAGGTAGCTTCCTTGGGGGCTGCCAGAGCCTTGCACCCCCCCTGGGTGCAGCACGCACATCCCAAAACGGAAATGCACAAGATGCGGGTGTCATTGAGTGTGAGCGGCGAGCAAGCAGGCAAAACCCCCTGGCTTACATGAAAAGCGGTGCACCCACAGACCAGCAACAACTTACTGCCTGTCTCTAGGCTAGCCGGTAGCACGCCCGTGCCTGGTGCTGATTCCTCTGTGAGCAAGCACAGAATGAGAGGGATGCACGGCGTGAAGAGCGAGGTCAGGGTTGTAGGAACACATGCATATGCACACATATTGCCTGTGCAAACATTCACACCATCTGTTCATCTGCATGCCCAATCTGATGCCACCTTCACCTTGATACACATCCTGATGCGCCCAGCGCCCCTGCTCCTGCTGCTGCCTGGAGATGCGTTCTTCTAGCTCCCTGGCATTTGCGGCGAGGCCGTGTACCACGAATAATTGCCGTGATTCCCTGCACCTGCTGCCCCTCAGCGGAAGAGAGCTGTCCGGCGTGTGGAGCGTGGAGAGCCTCGCGCTACGACAACCCGTCGAGAAGCTGGGATTTAGCAGGGATTGCATCACTTGACCCACTCCTGCCTGAGCATTCTAGGAGGCCACTTTCCTTTTATTGAACACCACTCATCGCCGGATTGCATAGGCAGGCAAAGAGTTAAAATCAGAGCTAAGACATGAATTACTTATGAAATTTCGATCTCGATAGGTCTAGGGTTTGAAGTAAGGTATTGAGAGGAGAAACAGAGAGGCAATGATAGGTACAAAGGAGGGAAATCGCATTTATATTGCGCTGGGGCTCAACAGACACACTCCCAATCATCCCAACAATAAAACCTCAAAAAGCCCGTTGCTACCCGGTGAAACAGTTGGGGATTTAATTTGTGGGTGGTGAGGTTCCTTGCGCGCTCCGCTTGGGTGAGGCAGATTCGGCAGGAAGTGTCTCCAGGCTCGAAGGTAGACTTGGCAGGAAGCTCTCAGGCTCGTGGCGCACACTATGTACTACATCATTCCTGCGGGGAGCCTGCCCCAGGTGGGCGACAGTAGTACTTCTCCCCAGTACCAGGTTGGCTTGGACGCTGCGGGCAACACCGTCCTGTACCTGGCGACCGCAGCTCCCGACCAGGTAGGCGATAGAGTTGCGCACAATATGCGTGGCGTGTGAGCAAACGAGGAGAAAACGGGGCGTGGAAGACCTGCGGTCTGCTGACCTCTCCAATCCAGAAGGGGTCCTGGTGGAGGAAAACGCTCCTGTCGTGCTCGCGCCCACCGCGCAGGTCCAGGCCCCTCCTGTGCTGGCCGCGGACAGTAGCTTGCTGCAGCCTCAGGTACGTTGGGGGTATATTCCGGCCCTTCGCGTTCGCTTTTGTGCTCGTTCGTTGGTGGTCGACCTGAGCGCGCCCATGTGTGTTGCCTGGATCCTGCTGCGTCTGCTCATCCTCCTCACCACCACTCCCCCACCCACCCGCAGCTGCTCCCCGCGCAAAAGGCACCAGCCTCGATTTATTTGGCACCCAGCGAGGTGCAGGAGGAGCCGGCAGCGCTGGGGCAACTTGGGGGGATGGACACTTGGGGCGAGCCGGGCTACCTCAGCGCGCCAGCTGCGTTCTCCACCGACACGCAGCCGCAGCAGCACTTGGCCGTCAGCGCCACGGCGCACTCGTCCGGGCTGACGCTGGCTCCGCTGAACGCAGGCGCAGCTGGGCCTGGCGGGGCCCTGGCAGGCCCCCACGCCAAGCTCGCTGGGCACCCCGCCCCGCTTGCCCCTGCTGCTGCCCCTGCTCCCTCCAACACTGCATTCCTGGTGCAGCAGCTGCAGCAGCTGCAGCAGCGCCAGCAGCAGGAGCTGCAGCAGCAGCGCCAGCAGCAGCAGGTCCGCCACATCCAGCAACAGCTGCAGCAGCAGCAACAGCAGCAGCAGCAGTTGCTCGTGCAGAACCAGCAGCTGAAACTCACCCCTGAGCAGCAGATGGCCCTAACCGCAGGCCAGCCGTGGCAGATGAACAGCAGCACTCAGGTGCAGCGCCTGCTGAGCAGCATTGCGCAGAATAACAATAACAGGTGGGCAGGACAGGAGCTGGCAACGCCTGCAGCAGCAGGAGTCCGGTTGACGTGGGGGCATACATGCTGCAAAAGTGGAGGGGCATGTGCTTGACCTCATGGTAGCATGTGTGTGCGAGGTTGGCTGCAACGATATCATGCAGCGTGCCTGGCAGCATTTGTGTGCTCAAGCCTGTAATGGCTGTACCTGGCTGTTGTCCTCAAGAGCCTATCTTGTGCATTGTAGACCGAATTCATGCGCCCTTGCGTGCAAGTACTGCCAATTTAGCCTCATGCAGGGGGAATGCATGATCGGCTGTGTAGGATGAGCGCTGGTGCCCCACGGCTGACTCTGCTAGTAATGTGTGCGCTGGGGGAGGATGTATGAGTCTTGCATGCTAGGCTTGAAGCAGATTTACATCTCCCTTGTAAGGCGGCTGCGAGCAGCACCAACACACTGGGCCACACAAGGCGCCCGTAATGTCTCACATGCCCGCAAGTTGTTGCCAGCCAGCGGTCTTGCCCTGCCCCCCACCTCTACCATCCCCCTCCTCCAAGCCCGTGCATGCGCTCAGTGTGTGTGCCATCCACGCCCTGCCTGATTCACAGGCGCGTCGACCCTTTTAAGGTGGTGGGCCCTGCAGGTGGCACACGGCCTGCCCAGCTTGGCCAGCTGGCCCCTCTGAACCGCCCAGGCCCCTTGAGTGCGCCCACCAAGCCTGCTGGGGCCCCCAAGCCGCATCATGCCCCGCTGCGTGCGCAGCCCCCCAGCTGGGCGGGCTCCAACTGGAATCCACGGTCTGTTGGCACGCCTGCTGCCTCGACAGGTGAGGGGGGAGGCCTTGGGGTTAGGCGTGCAGAGGGTTGTGCCCTAGTGGCAGTAGACAGGCAAGGGGCGTGACCACAGGTGCTGCTGCTCTGCAAGCGCACGCACACACACACACACACACACACACACACACACACAAACATGCATGTCCACACGCAGGCACAGGCGTGTTCCTGCCCATCTTCCAGCCAGAAAACGCCAAGCCCGGCGCAGCTGTTGCACAGCCGCCGCCGCCGCAGGCGGCCCCTGTGCCTGCAGACGCGCTGGCGCTGAACAGCGGCCCGCCCTCCGTTGTATCCCCCTTGGACAGCAACATGTCGGGCTCCGCATGGTCCAACGGCCTGTCCTCAAACCCGAGCGTGTATGTGGAAGACCCATAAGCGCGCGCGTGCACCCATGTGCGCCAGCCAGCCCTCGCGACTGCTGCCACTGCCGGGCGTGCATGGGCCCGCGCAGGCACCTACCTGACGGAGGATGTGGTTTGGTTTGTGCGCCTGGCCCGCGATGTGATCTGCGATAATCGTGACAGTGATGCTCGCGAGCTGCTCTGCCTGCCTGCGGTGGGATAGGACCACCCTTGACTCAGCTGAACACAAGCGTGCATGCATGCAAGTGCGCCCTTCTTTGCAATAAAAGGGGCCCCTTGCGCCCCCATGCAGTTGATGTGCGCGTTGTGTCTTTTATGTGTGCCCTGTCAATAAGGGCTGGGCTTCCTCTCTGCTCCCCCCAGCCTGCCCATGATTACAGGCACCAGACTGTGTGATGTGACCTTCCATCTTCTCACAACAGGGCTAACGCACTGGCAACAATAAGCGAGCGGTCCGCTCCCCCGCACTGACTGTGTGTGCACAGCCGTGTCCCTTAATTGCGACACCCACCCTCCCTGCCCTTTCGTCATCCTGACACAGGGCACGCGGCAGCTTTAAATGGCCCTCGCTAATCGAGTATACTTATACTGTATGCCCAGTACTTCACCCCTTGAGGCACATTAGGTTGCAGGCTCAGTCCTGCGGCGCACTACACGTGGTTTTTTTTACAGGGGTTGAGACCCTGGTGAACCCATCCATGGGGGGGATGGGTCAAGTGAGCCAGGCCTGCAATGGATTGGTCTGCAATGGATTTGTATCTTTTTGGAATTCAATTGCTGGCTGCATAATAGAAATGGGTTGCAGCTCTTGTGCATGAGCCACTTCCTTCCTGGACTTCTTGTGCCCACTTGCTGGCCCGCCGGTCATGCTTGGTGTGCTTTGCTGTGTCTTAAATCTACTCCACGAGGGCTTCATAAGTTAAGACCTGGGGTGCGCATGATTGCTGGCCCTCATGTTTTCTGCATTCATTTGGCTCTGCAGGAGCAGAGTGCTGCTCTCTGTCAAGTGGCGCCAGTTGTGCTGAGTTTGGTATAATCTGTCAGTGAGAGTGAGTGATACTGCAACTGTCAAGCGCAAGCTACCCTTTTTAACACTTGAGCTTGGTGTGGTGCAAGGGATTTCTCCTTAGTTTTGCTGTGCAGCTCTTGTCACCATAAGCGCTGGGTCGCACAAGTGTCCTGGTGCCCGGGTGTGAAACTTGGCTTCCTAAGCTGTGTCACATTATTTCTGTTATTAGGATGCAGCAGAGGCTACTACCTCTCCCATGGCAGTACCTCTGTATTGTTTTGAGAGATCATGGCAGGCTTGGAACATTTGAGGGCCTCTGCCCGCTCTTGTCCTTTCTAACAGGATTTATTTATTTCCTTGAGAGTGACTATGAGGATTTTATTTACTTCCCCCTGCATCCGGCATTTTTTTATTTGCCTCTGTACAACTATGCAATGGCTAGGGATGACGGCCCTCCTGGTGGGCAGGAAACTGGCAAGCCAAGAGAAGGTTGCAGCCTTGTCAGGAATTGAGATGAGTTTGCCAAGGTCAAAGGTGTTGTTGCAAATTAAAGGTAAGGGTTACATGGCTGTACCCGCTGTAGGTATCAAGGGTTAGGTTAGGTTAGGTTACATAGCTGTATCTGCCAAACGAGGGCAGCTTAGCTGAAGCCAAACAGGCCTGCAACCGAGACCAATAAAAACAAGCTAGGTAGTGTTCTAAGGTCTAGGCACAGCATTCAAGGCACTCATGCACATACAAAGCTAGGCCTTTGGTGTCTGCTTGGCTAATAAAGTTTCTTAGCCTGTTTGAGTTTCTAGAGGGGGAGC
>LKMJ01007900.1_pt1 | contig 10012 bp, 8 predicted proteins | sample 643391 | NCBI WGS metagenome assembly LKMJ01 (sample SAMN04112250, study PRJNA286221) | soda lake metagenome | biome: soda lake; feature: Kulunda Steppe; material: water; isolation source: sample PL-Br10 brine of Picturesque Lake | place: Russia: Kulunda steppe | collected 2010-07
ACGCCGCAGCGAACGAACTGACGCTGCCGGCGGTTGATCCGGAGTCCGACGAACCAAACTTAAAACAGTGTGCCGTCAGGATCGGCCCACCGTCAAGGGCCAATACCGATTTCGATCCCGGTTCGGCCTCAGTGGAGAGTCGGTGACGGTCGGCTTTCCGTCTCACCCTAGGAATCAACCTATTTGTCAACTTTTGAAATTTAGCGCCTAGAGATCTTCTCTCTCTCGTTTTAAGCATGTTGGTTAGTAGCATGGGTGGTAGTATATGGATTCCCGATTTACTTTTTCAACTCATTGTGAGACTCACTCCCAGATGTTACATTTCACACGCTATACGCTGATTAAATGGGGCGAAAAATCGAGAACTGGAAAAGACCGGTAGGTCTTGCGAATATTTTGTTATTTGTAAACCGGATTGCTTATTTACTACGGGAATGCATAAGACAAACGTGATAATATCATGATCTGGAAATTGCCTCTGGGTTCCTCGGCGCTGAGTTATGCCCAACGACAAAAGGCTTACATCCAGATTGAAAACGCTCACAAAAGAATACAAAAACAAAATAATATAGGGAATTAATACAATAGCGGGCAAGAACAACCGCTACCTTTCGACTACTGAACCAGAAAGGATTTAATCGTGTGCCGGTATGTCACTACCGGCGGGACTCGGTTGGCTTGGTCCGACCGAATTGATCACACATCTCGCCTTTTGCGCTCAGTCCCAATCTGTCACGCTGGAGTGTAGTAATCGAACAAAACCGTGTTTTTTGAATACATCTGTTTCCTTTCGCCGCTTCGTTGACAAACCAAGAAGTCATACTGCTCGCCACCGTTAGCTATCTACACCATGGATGGCTCCCCCACGGACAACGAACGAAGTGTGATCCGGTCCGGCCGTAACTTCGAACAGGAGTATCGGCTCGATGCGAGTGAGGTCGGTGCGTTTCTGATCGCAATAGGCGAACAGCTTCAGGGTGGGAATACACTCACGCTTGTCGACGACGAGTGGGAACTCCCCTTCGCCTTCGGTGAACCCATCGGAATGGAAATCGACTACGACGGTGTCGGGCACCCGGAACTCGAGATCGAGATCGAAATCCCTGGCCGGACCGGGGAGAAGGCGCCACAGGTCGAATAGCGTCGGTCGGCCACGCTGCCGTTTCGTAGCGCCCGTTCCCATCAGGTGGGAATCACTTATACCGTTATATTTCGGGATGAACTCTCTTCGAGTATGCACTATATTGTTGCGACGGATGGCTCAACGGAGAGCAACCGGGCGGTTGAGTACGCGACACGACAGGCGTGTGCGATGGGGGCCCGTCTCGAGATCGTTCATGTGTTAACACCGCAGACGGAGTTGGTCAACGGAGAGGTGGTTATTGCGGGCGAGGAAACGGCCGTCGAATACGGGCAACGAACGATCGACCGGGCGGCAGATCGTGTGCTAAACCTCGTCGACGGGGATGCCGTTAGTCCTAATGTGTTCGATGGCACAGCTGCGGAGTTCGAACTGGAAACGGAACTGCTTGCGGGTCGTCCTGCCGTTTCGATTGCCGAATACGCAACGGACGTCGAAGCCGATGCTATCTATGTTGGCCACCGCGGATTGTCGGATGAACGACAACAGGTCGTTGGGAGTGTCGCAAAGAGTGTCGTCGATAAAGCAACAGTGCCGGTAACGATTATCAGATAATTGGCACCTGCGGTCGGGGTGAGGTACCTTCGAAAGGTACTACACTGTAATCACTTCTCATCCGCTTTCGGAACCTTTGATACCGACTGCAGCAAGGGCTACTCGTGGCCCGCACTCGACTCTTTGCCTCCCTCTGTGGCCTCGTCTTTTTTCTTAACCTCGCCAGAATTGTTTTTGCGCCCCTTGTCGACGTCTTCATTACCGAATTTGCCATCGGTGAGGCGACAGCTGGCCTCATTGTGACACTCGTCTGGATCGGCAGTGCGTCACTTCGGCTCCCCACCGGTTGGGTGTTGACAAGGGTCCGACGACATCGGGTCGTCCTCGCCTCGGGTGGTATTCTCGCCGTCTCTTCGGCCGTTACCGCCTCCGCCGTGACCGTCCCACAGCTCATGGTCGGCGGGTTCTGCATGGGGGTTGCCTCCGGCGTCTATTTCGTCTCGGCGAACCCGCTGTTGAGCGAACTGTACCCCGCACGTGTCGGACACGTAATGGGAATTCATGGGGCATCAAGTCAGGTCGCGGCCGTGATCGCCGCACCGTTTGTCGCCCTCACGCTCCTGGTCGATTGGCGACTTTCGCTGTGGACGATCGCTGTTGGCGCAAGCGTCCTTACGATCTATACGTGGTTCGCAGCTAAGGGCACCGAAATGCCTCGAGCCGGGCAGGAGGATCGCGATTTTGTCGCGGGAGCACTTGCGGAGTGGCGGATTATCCTGACAGGGCTTGCCCTTGTTGGGACGACGGTGTTGATCTGGCAGGGTATTTTCAACTTCTACGAACTGTACATGCAGTCGAAAGGGCTCTCAGATTGGTGGGCGGGGGCGATGCTGACGCTGCTCTTTGCGGCTGGTATCCCGGCGTTCCTTTTTGGCGGTAATCTCGCTGATCGGCTCCCATATGTGTGGTATCTGCTTGGAATTAGTGGCACGTTCGCTACGGTTCTCCTCTTGCTCACCCTCGCCAGCGGAACCGTTTCCCTCCTCGTGTTGACTGTCGCGCTCGGCTTTATTGTCCACGCACTCTATCCGGCGACGGATACGTTTCTGTTGGATACCCTTCCGGACGAAACCCGGGGCAGTGCCTATGCGGTGTTCAGCACCGCCTGGATGCTAACCCATTCACTTGGCTCGTACATATTGGGCCTCGTTCTCGAGGAGGGGTACGCGTACGATCAGGTGTTTACTGTCGCCGCCCTCTTCCTCGGGGCGACGGTCGTACTTCTTGGGCTTCTCGAGTGGACTGGACGGCTCCCCAGTTGACCGGGCCGGTACCTAATTGAACGGACGAAAGCGGCCACAATCCGACGTGACTCGACTACTGATCACCGGTCGACCCTCGAGCGAATCGCTTCCAATCGAGCGACCGGCTCAATATCGGCGAGGAGAACAACGGCGAAGAGACGCTCGCTGTCGGGCTGTGGGGCATCGCCACTGAGAACCGTCGGCGAACCGATCGTCGATTCAACTAACGCACGGCCATCGGCAACTGCCGCTCGGTTGAGCCACTCCGGCGGCCCGCCGACGATGAGCAACGCTCGGCCGGCGTGTGAGCGCTCACACTCGAGGGTGAGTTTCCCACGGAGTGCTTTCCCGATTGCCGTCTCAACGGCACTGATCGCCCGACTTGTATCGACGGTCGACTTCGCCGAGAACAGTCCGAGCCCAAATCGGGAGTCGTCGTCGGTCTCGATCTGTTCCGTTCCATAGCCAAGCGTTGCGATACCCGTCTCGCTTCCGAGAATTCGTGAGACGTCGTTTGCATCGAGAACCGTCTCGGCGTCGGTTTGACCGTGTGTCGCCGCTCCGGTCGCAGCAAACAGGGCTGCGATACGGGTCGCAACCGCCTGGTTGATACGGTCGCGACCGGCCGCGAGCGATTCGGCCTGCCCGAGCCACGATTCGTTATCGACGCAGATAATCGCATCGGCGACCCCCTCGAGGGACTCGAGTGTCCGAAGGGTATTCGCTTCAACTCGGTGCTGGTCCTCACTCTCACTCGTCGTGGGCGGGGATTGGTCCTCTGGTGTATCAGGCAGGGTGAGTTGTGAATTTTCATCCCGTTCGGCTGGTAGCGTCCCAAGAACGTACACTGGTTTGTCGTACAGCGTCTGCAAGTTTTTGATGAGTGCTGGAGCCGTTCCACCTCCAGTGGCTCCGCCGAAACCGATAACTATCAGGAACGCATCGACAGTCGAGGGCTGTCCGTCGTCTAGCTTTCGGCTGAGTTCGCCGACAGCTTGGTCGCCAACTGAGACTCCTTGCTCGAGATCACGGCTGAGGCCGTTTTCGACGGCGGGAGCATATCGGATTCGGCGCGTTTCAGGAAGTTCTCGGAGCGCTATTAGGTCCTCTTTGTCGGTGTCAAACGCGAATGTGGTTTCGATGAACGGTTTTCCGCTGCAATCGGCGGCATGAAGCGCATCGGCGATCCGACAGCCTGCGCCCCCGATACCGATCACCCTGAGTTCCATACTCGACGATAGCCTGTCAGGGGTTTTATCGTTCCGTTCTTCGGTTAGGAGGCACGACTGGCGTCCGTTGCTGTTCAAGCAAGTCGGATTCCAATATGAATAGTATCGAACAAGCTCAATTAGCACGTTAGACAGATTTATTATACAAATTCTACAATATAGTGTTGTATAGAATACCCAATAATAGGCGTTAGTGACACCACTTTGGAAGCCCACTTCATCATACTGGCAACTGCTTTTTGACTTCTATATGCTCGCATATAACATATAAATCTCAAAAATTCGCTCAAAATATAATTTGTTACCGGAATATAGTTAAAGAATATACGTAATCGAGGTCTGGTGCATCCGTAACCCGTCAGTTTATTAGAGAATAGTCTTGTATAAAAAAAGCATACCTAAAACAGATTACAAAAGAAGTTACTATTGAAGCACATATTCTAATAACGGATGTATCGATCTGGTGAGGTATCTCCATGCACTAACATTCGTCACGCTATGTCGGTCACGAGCACAGTCGGTCTGGTAAATTTACAAGCATATGTTTGTAATATGTGTTCCTCTGTACTGTGTTCGTCATCAGCGAATAGAGCTGATTCACGGATACTGGACGCGCTCTATGTGTACAACAACGAAGCTTGGGCCGCATCTTTCTAAAATGATAACTTTTTCTAGCGTAAATATCATAACATGCCGTAATTCTGGCATGTGTGTTATATGCTGACATGCCGTACTCGTTCGCTGACAACGAACCGTGGCCTGCCACGTTCTCGTTTGTTGCCACTAAGGGCTCTTGCCACATCCAGTCACCACCAAAATAGCCTAGGCTTTGTCCGGACCCATCACGGTGACAACCGGTTCGGTTGCACCGAGGAGAATCTGTTGTGTTTTACTCCCGAAGAGTGCCTTCCCGACCGGCGACCGTTTCTGCCCACCGATCACGATATATCGTGTCTCAACGTCGTCCGCGTACTCGAGGATTTCCGCCGCTGGCTCTCCAATGAGTCCCACTGGGACCGTCGGCTGGTCGTACTTCGCGGTCGCCGCTGCCGCGACATCGAACGCCCGTTCTTTGACGCTTTTCTCCCGTGAGTCCGACTGTTCTTCGTCCGAAAGCGAGTCATACGTCCGGACGTGGATGGCGTGGACCTCATCGTTGAAGGCGTCTGCGAGTGCCATGGCCTCCGAAACGATTGCCGCATCTGTCTTCGTACCTGCCACTGCTGCAATGATAACCATACTCGCCATTTGTCGCGGGCCAAAATAAGTGTGTAGGCCTACGAGTAGGTAATGTTCAACTCGAGTTCATTTGCGGTGCCCAACAGGAGGTCAACCATCTGTTCGTGGAGTCTATCCCCTTTCATACGGTGTCTAGGCCCCGAAATACTGAACGAGCCAACCGGTGTTCCGTCGACGCCCATCACCGGCACGCCGACCGACCAGAGTCCGCTGATCGACTCCGCTTTGTTGAGGCTGTAGCCCCGTTCACGGATTTGGGCGAGATCTTCAGATAAGGCGTCCCACGTTGTATGTGTGTTTTCGGTTTCCTGAGGCAGGCCCCATCGGTCGATGATTTCTTCGACTCTGTCGTCCGGTAGGTGCGCTAAAATCGCTTTCCCCCCGGCACTCGAGTGGAGGTAGCGTTGCTTGCCGACGCGTCGGTCGGCTTGGACGGCGTGTTCACCCTGTTTCGTGTGTATGTAGACGACGCGGCCGTGTTCTTCGGCGAAAAACTGCGCGCGTTCGCCGGTTTCGGTGGCCAGTTCTTCGACCAGTGGCTCTGAGAGCTTGTACACCTCCTTTTGCGTGCGGACGGACTCACCCAAATCGAGAAATTTGAGTCCAAGCTGGTATGTGGTGCCCACTTTGGTCACGTATCCCAACTCGACTAACGCTGACAGTTGTTGGTGAACGGTGCTCTTTGCCAGCCCGAGTTCGGTTGCAAGGTCAGTCAGGTGTGCGCCGTCGTTGGCCTCAAGTGCTTCGATAATGGCGAACGTCGTCCGTGTCGACTTCACCGACCGACTGTTTGTGCCTTCGGTCATACCGTGTTCGTTCCCAACGAACATACAAAAAGCTATCCTCGCTCTCGAGGGGACGGACTCTCGAGGTTACGGCCGAAGGATATCGATCAGTTCAGCGGTGGTCCGCTCCTCGAGTGTGTTGATTGTGGCTGCCAGTTCAGCGGTCTCGTCCTCATCGAGGACGGTGAGGACGCACTCGTCGAATTTGGCCTGGAGGCGGTCTTCGCTGACCGGGTTGTTCGGGCTGCCGGGATGGTGTTTGACCTCGTTGACGATCGTTTCGCCGTCGGTCGTCTCGACAGTGACGCGTGCCCCATAGCTCGCATAGTGGGCGTCAAAGAGGGTCTCCTCGAACGAGCGGCTAATCTTATCGATAGCTGCTTTCGTCTCGGGCTGATTCACATACTCGTCGGTGAACTCGTGGATGCCTGCCTTCTGCTCTCGAAGGATGGCAGCTAGACAGAATTCGATCGAGAACTTCGCCTGCAGCGCGTTGTCCGGGTTTGCGTGAATCAGCATCTCGGAGGCCGCATCGTCGAGGGCCACCGTGATCGAGTCGACGGTTTCGGGCGTGAGATCGTGCTCGATGACGACCGTTCGAAGGGCATCCATTGCCGCGTGCGTGATTACCCCGGAGGGATGTGGTTTGAATCCGAGGTCGAGGACGGCCCACTCCTCACCGAGTCCGTCAGTAATATCGCTGGGGTCGTAGGAGCCATCGGTCGTCATTACTTCACCGTAACCAATGTCGCCCTCGAGGACGGCATCGTCGGCGGTGAATCCGTTCTGGGCGAGGAGGACAGCCCGGAGGCCGGTTTCTGCGGCGTGGCCCGCATGGAGCGGTTTCGTCATGCTGCCGAAGTTCTTTTTTAGCGCGGAGGAGGCGGATGCGACGCTGCCAAAGGCGGTGATCGTTTCTTCGACTGAAAGGTCAAGCAGGTGGGCAGCGGCGGCGGTGGAGCCGAACGCGCCGACAGTGCCGGTGCTGTGCCAGCCGTTCTGGTAGTGGTTTGGATACGTGCTGTGGCCGACGCGGTAAGCCGCCTCACAGCCGATGGCGTAGGCGGTAATTAGCTCTTTGCCGGTGGCGGAAGCGAGTTCGCCGGCGGCCAGCGTTGCGCCAAACACTGGTGAGGTCGGATGGATCACGATCGATTCGAACGTGTCGTCGTAGTCAATTGCGTGGCCGAAGACGCCGTTTGCGAGGGCGGCACCTGTCGGGCTGACGGTGCCACGTCCGATCATTGTCGCTTCCTCACCGCTCATACAGCGGTCGACGTACGTCGCGATTTTGTCGCCGACAGTGTGGTGGGAGCCGTAGACGGCGACCCCAAGATAGTCGCGAATAGCGGCTTTGGCGTGTGAGACGGCATCTTCTGAGATGTCGTCATACTCTGTGCTAACTGTGAATTCTGCAAGCGTCGCTGTTTCACCCATACAGCAACCCTATGGCGAGACGTACATAAATATATGTGTATGACTTTCGACTGTGATTCGGACTGACATTTTCCTCTAGCGAAGAATGGCAATAAGTGCGCCACCGCCCAGAAGCGCAGCGACGATGACGCCGAAGGCCACCGTGAAACCGGCAACATCGGAGAGAAAGCCGACGATGACCGGTGCGACAGCCCCAATCGCGGTCATCCCCGTTCTCACGATTCCGAGTGTCCCGCCACCGATTGAGGGTGGAATCAGGTCCATGAGATACGAATCTCGAACGGGCCGAAAGCCGTGAAAGCCGATGCCGGTGACGACGGTCAGTACGAGAATCAGTATCACGGAGTTGACGACGATAAGCGCACTCAATCCCATGATCATCACGCCAAAAAGGAGAATCGAGATTGCGAGCTTGCCGATCGTATCGCTTGCCCCACCGGTCACCGTTTGGCTGACACTGGCAGCGAACAGGAGGCTGTATGCGAGTCCGGCCATCCCCGGTGAGAGTCCCTTTTCGTCGGCCAGAAAGAGGGGGAAAAACGCAGAGAGGCCGTTCCAGGAAAACGTAAACAGCATCGTCACGGCTAAAAACAGCAACAGTCGCCGATTTGAGAAGATCGTAAGATACGAATGCTCAGCCTGGTCTTGTGACTCCGTCTCGCCGGCGTTGTCACCGGATTCTTCGTCGTGGGTGTTCTCATCGGTATCCGCTGCATCGGCCGAGTTTTCGTCTACATTGGTACCGGTCTCTCCGTTCGCATTGACGCCCGTCTCCACATCCGCATCCGTATCTCGATTTCCGTTTCCATCCACATCCGCATCTCCATCCGCCGACTCCTGCTGATCACGTCGATCATAGCCTCGAGAGGGGTGGGCTCGATAGAACAGCGCGACGGCGAGGAGGGCACTTACTGCAGCTCCAAGCAGAAAGACGCTCCCCCACGGGAGGAGACTTGCGAGCAACACGACGACCACAATCGGTGCAACCATCCCGCCGAACTGTCCGACGGTGTCCATAATTCCCAAGCTTAGGCCGGTCCGTTCGGGATACACGCGCGAGAGATAGGCGATAGCGACGGTTTTGTGGACGCCCGTCCCAAGCCCGATCCCGACCGCCGCGAGGGTGATGAGTGCGAACGTCGGGGCAACGCTCGCGAAGATAGCGGCGAGCGTAAAGAGGAGCGCGCCGCCGACCATCACCGTGACCTCATGAAATCGGTCGGCAAGCCAGCCACCGGGAAACTGCATCGCGGAGTAGCCAAGCATAAGGAGTGTAAATAATAGGCCTGTCTGGGTGTTAGAGACGCCATAGACGTCCTGAAACGTTCCAAACAGCGGTGGAAAGACGAACCGAAGAAACTGCACCATAAACCAGAGAAACGCGATCAGAAAGACGAGATCGTACGTGCTGAGGGCCCGCCTCATCGACTCGAGTGACGGACGGTACGCTGACAGCGACATATCCCTGTGAATTCACCCCACTGATTTATGCTTTTCAGTTGGTTTCGTGTCTTGGTCTCGTCGAATCCGATCGAATACGGTGCAGTCCCAGCCATGCAGACCGATACCCCCTCGAGTGAGGCGTAGATTTATAATCATCTCGCCACAGCACACCGTATGGACCTCGACTTAGCCGACAGAACGGCATTTGTCGCAGCCTCGAGTAGCGGCCTTGGATTTGCGAGCGCTGCGCGATTGGCAGCCGAAGGCGCGAACGTCGTACTCACGTCGCGGGCGGAGTCCCGTGCCGCGGATGCGCGTGACCGGTTGTCTGAACAAGAGGACGGCGTTGATCCCGACTCTGTGTTGGCCCTCGAATGCGACGTGACCGACCGGGAACAGATCGAACAGGCGATCGAGACGACCGTCGAGACGTTTGGCGGACTCGATATTATGGTCAACAATCACGGTGGGCCACCGGCAGTGACCCTCGAGGCAGCCGAGGAATCCCAGTGGGATGACTCTTATGAGGGAGTGATCAAGAGCAACGTCTTTCTCTCGGAGGCGGCTCTCCCGAGGCTTACTGAGAGCGATGTGGGGTCGCTGATTACGGTGACGAGTGCGTCGGCCCGGGAGCCACCGGAGAATCATGCCATCTCGAACGTTTTCCGCCTCGGCTTGTACGGGCTCACCAAGACGATTGCCAAGGAGTATGCCCCGCACGTGCGGGCGAACTGTGTGACGCCGAGATTTGTAATGACAGAACGAATCGAGTACAAGGTCAAACGGCGAGCCGAACATCGGGGCATTTCGGTCGAAGAAGCGTTACAGAGCCGGACGGATGAGGTGTTGCTCGACCGGCCGGGTCGACCCGAGGAGTTCGCCGATGCCGTTGCGTTTCTTGCTTCGCCGCGAGCGAGTTACGTCACCGGTGACGTGATC
>LKMJ01007901.1_pt1 | contig 10010 bp, 18 predicted proteins | sample 643391 | NCBI WGS metagenome assembly LKMJ01 (sample SAMN04112250, study PRJNA286221) | soda lake metagenome | biome: soda lake; feature: Kulunda Steppe; material: water; isolation source: sample PL-Br10 brine of Picturesque Lake | place: Russia: Kulunda steppe | collected 2010-07
AGGAGGCATGGACTTGCAGCGGCCTTGCTGGTGCGCGCACACCAGTAGCTTGTTCAGCCTATCCACCCCTGAGCTCCGGCTGCACAGCGACGAGTCAGTAACCCACTGATCAACCAACAGGACACATCCACTCCTGACCTGCTGCTGCTCACCCACCCCGCGGCAGCACGTTTGCCACCAACTGGCCGAGGCCTGCCAAATGCGCCCACCATGGTGCGCCCACCAGGGCACGCCCGCCACTCAGGAGCAATACATCCACCGCTCACCGACAACTGCCGGCCCAGTGGCCCCACCACAGCACGCCCACCACTCAGGAGCAACACATCCACTGCTCACCGAAAGCAGCCTGCCCAGGTCGTCCACCAGCGCCAGCTGCTTCACAGCCCCGCTGTGGTTGTACAAATGTGCCATCACCTGCGCATGCAGGCCGCGGCGCTAGCAGGGGTGCGCAGGCGCCCGAGAGCGCAGGACTAGACAAATAGGCTGCTTTGATGGGCCTGGGCAGCCCCGGGGGCAGTGCAGGCGGCGTGGACGCAGGGGTGCGATGGGGATCCAGCAAAAGCTTGGCCAACAGGGCCCTCAGCATCAAGCATGGCACGCACAGCTGGCGCGTGCCATTCCCAGCGGCAGGGCTGATGGCAGGCAGGCAAGGCATGCCACACGTGCAGGGGCGCAGTGGCTCAAGCCACCAGCTGTGCGCATGGAGCACATGAGGGCGTGCGCAGCGGAATGTGTGCAGACAGCCAGCTGCGAGCGCACAGCGCGCTTGCACACACTTGAGGACATGAGCCACGCAGAAAGCACGCGCACATGTGCAAGTCGGGTTGTCACTTTTACCAGGCACACATGGATGGAGACAGCTGCAGGCATGCAGCCCACGCTGGTTGTCACCCACCTGCGCCTCCAGCTCAGGAACGCCGCTGTCCTCCAGCAGCGCGTGCGCTGCAGCAACGGCGGCTTCCTGCGCAACGTGCACAGGCGCAGCGTGCAAGAGCGTGGGCTAAGGGCACAGAGGGGGCCCAGCAGACCAAAGGCTGCGGCCAGCTGCTTGCAGGCGTGGTCAAGCGCCACACCATGGGCCTCCTTGGGGGTGCAGCACCCTAAGGCACACCATGCTGTTCTGAGTACCCACGGCGCACGCGCTCACATGCCCCCACACGTGCTAGCTCGCATGCTTGCTCAAACACACACACAAGCACACCCTCAAAAGCACACACAAGCCCACCCTTTAACACACACATGCGTAAAGACACGCAAACATGCACAGATGCTGTTACATCCAATGCAACTGGCGCGTCACACGCTGCGCACCGGGGTGATGGCGTCAGGGGAGGCAAAGCGCCCGAACGCGAGCTGTGCAAAGCGCGCGCGCGTGTCTACCGCGCTCGAGCCTCCTGCCGCCGCGGCCGCGCCGTCCCCAGGTTTTGGCCAGCCGTCGCACAGGACACGGCGCGACAGCAGCGCATTTCTTGCGGACAGCAGCAGCACCTGCACGCGCACGTGGGGTCAGGGCACAGGCGTTGCAGGCATGGCCGTATGGGCATGGCGTTTTGCGCGGGCGGGCGTGCGTGCGTTCGTGCACACATGCATGTGTGAGCAGGGCACCCTTGCCAAGTTGAGACCCCTGTTTGCTCCAATGGATGTGCCGCATGCCATATGCTACTGCGATACCGCAGTCCTTCTCACAAAAGGTGTTGGCCTTACTGAGGCACAATCACGCACAACACTGCCTCTTCAGCCTCCACGCACAACACTGCCTCTTCAGCCTCCACGCACGACACTGCCTCTTCAGCCTCCACGCACGACACTGCCTCCTCTGCCTCCACGCACATCACTGCCTCCTCTGCCTCAACGCACCCCGTCTCATCCACAAGTCCCATCCACAAGTCGCCAAGTCACGTTTCTCAGAGCCCAAGTGCCCAAACCATGACCACAAGATATCCATCTCACAAATGCATACACAGCATTGCCTCAGCTGCTGAGCGGCCCAAGCAAAGCCCTGCCCCTGCCCCCCGCCCCCCCTTGCATCGCTGCTCCCACGCCACCGGTAGGGCTACTGAGGCGCGCTTGCAGTCCCCAGAGCACGCACGCATACCACACATACACACACGCCCGCGCAAGCGTGCACACACGGCGCACCTGGTCGGGCCGTAGCTGGAAGCCCTCGCAAGCCATCTGCTGCGTCACCAGCTCCGCCACGTACTCACGCGTGGCGTCTGCGTCTTGGCCCTCGCTGACCAGCGACGCGTCCACCTGCGCGCACCACGCCACACAGCCCCAGGCGCGGTGAGGAGCGCGCATGTGGCATACGCGTGTGGCTCAGCACTAGGCTCAGTGGTAAAACGGCGTAGGACACTTGAGCACAAGGCACACGCTAAAGCACACCCGCGCGCTTGCACACACACACGCACACACAAAGTGAACACCTACTGCCTACGCCCGCAGGCTCTGCTGCTCAAAACCCCTTGCGCATTTTCCCCCCTCAAGGCCATGTAGCTCAGCCCAACTTGCGTGCTGCCTGCACAACCTGCACAACGTGCGCACCTTGTTGACTGCAATGAACAGGCGCTGGGACAGCCGGCGCACGAGGGCGGGGTTGACCTGCAAGATGCGCAGTAAACAGGAGGAGAAGAAAGGCAAGAGGGGTCAAAAACACTCCCTTTGTGTCAGATGTGGGCGCAAGCGGCATCCAGACCCACACCAACAGAGTTCACTGACTTGTGCCCAGACAAGGGAGTGGGAAGAGCCGCACAGCCAGCTCCCCCCGGGTGAAGGCCTGTGCGCAGCAGGAAGGCTGAGGCAGGAAGCCTCCTCTGAATCTGTGCATGTTTGCGTGTACACAGCAGGGGCTGCCTTGCAGAAATTGCATAACCACACAGACACCCTTCATACATGCTTCCCACCTCCCCCACCCCCCACCCCACCCTACACACAAGCGCACAAACGGACGCACGCAGGCACACACACACGTACACACGCACCCGCACAGGTCCGCCAGCCCACCTCTTTGAGCCGCTCAAACATGGCTGCCTCGTCCTCTGTCTTCAGCTTGGTGTAGTCCAGCAGGTACACCGCCGCATCCACTGTGCCCAGCAGCCGCTCCACCTGCACCCGCACACAGCTCAGGTTGTTCCACCAGGCCAGCATGCAATCCCACAATCCCTCACAGCCCAGTATGCCCAGCATGCAATCCCACAATCCCTCACAGCCCAGTATGCAATCCTTCAGAGCCCGCAGCCCAGTATGCAATCCCACAAATCCCATAGCCCCTGAAGCGTGCTACTGTGCAGTGTCCCGCTCACTGCGCGCTCATTTCAACTCCAACCATAGACTCAGGTTGAGATGCGTTGATTGCTGGCTAGTAAGTAGCTGATTTATGGCCGATGTGCACAAGGAGGGGTTCTATTTACAACGCTGCTTTTCACGCGCAGATCTGCACATTGTCCCCACTCTGAGCTGCAGTGCCCTGACCATGGCGCCCTCCATCTTCTTTAAGTGCACACTCTGGATTCGCACGAGTGACGCATCGTCTGCACACCCGGAGAGCATGGCCATGACTGCAACAGCACCAACGAAACTTGCTTCACCGTGCATGCTGTACGCTTTGCGCAGGCGCCAAGCACCTCTCTAAAACTTAAGTCCCCTTCCACCCCCACCCCTGCCTCCCCTTCCCCCCCCGGCACACACAGTAGCAGGGGCAGCAACAGAACAACAGAACAACAGCGACAACAACAGAACAACAGCAGAACAACAGAACAACAGCAGAACAACAGAACAACAGCGAAGGCATGAGGCCAGCGCCACACACACCTGGTGCCGTAGCCCTGCCTCCCCCGCCTCATTGGGTCCAGGGGTGTCTAGCAGCTGCAGGCGCACGGGGGGGCTGCCGCCTTTGCTGCCAGCGTCCGCTTTGCCCTTGTCCGCAAACGAGCGCAGGGCCGCGATGTGTGTGTGCTGCGGGGGTTACGTGAACGCAAGAAGCTTGCTGTCAGAGACAGCAGCAGCAGCAGCAGCAGCAGCAGCAGCAGCAGCAGCAGCAGCAGCAGCAGCAGCAGCAGCGGCAGCGGCAGCGGCAGCGGAAACGGCAGCGGCAGCAGCATGGGAGGTGTGATGGTGGCAGCAGCAGAGGCAGCAATGAAAAAAGCCAATGGGCTCTCACAATGTGTGGGCATGACATATCCATCTTTTGGACATAATAGGGTGATGCCATGTCCAAGCCACGGATGTGACACTAATCAGTTTCGTGACACAAGAATTCGAGAATGACCCTGAACTTCTGTTGCTGCCAAACCCTGGCCGCAGTGGGCTGCATGCCAACAAGGCAGCCAACTTCCACCAAAGCTGGTCCGTTGCGTTATCAGCGCTGTGCATGAGTACAGGCATGCATGCAGACGCACAATGGGGATACACATGCGCAGGCTGCTGCGGGGCCGGTGGCTATGCCAGCGAACATGCCAGGAGGGAGGCTGTGCGCATGCGGCGCGTCACATGGTGTGGCAGTGTAGGGGGAGCGTGACGACACTCACAATCGCCAGCATGTTGCGGTCCACGGTCAGCGTGCTGCTGCTGCCTGCAGAGGGAGAGGGGCCTGCCCCTGCCGCAGTGGGTGGGGCAGGGCCTGTGCTGCTGGCCGCCGCTGCCTGCATGTCTGCGGCCTGGCCGGGTGTGCTGGCATATTGTGGGCCGAGCGTGCTGTCCAATGGGGGCGATGGGGGGGCGTGGGAGAAGGAGGAAGATGTGGACGTGGAGGAGCAGGAAGGAGCAGTGGGCAGGCCGTCGCGACTGCGCAGGGCGCGGTTGAGCTCTTGCAGGCGCGCGCGGATGGCTGGCCCGCCTCTGCTGGTGATGACAGCCTGCGGGGGCGCCGAGCGCGGACAGGAAGGACAGAGGGCTGGGCGGATGCGGAAAGGTGGGGGCCGGGCTAGAGTTAAAGATGACACCCTGAGCGCTGAGGTTGGTATGCCATCAGTCTGGTGAGCAGGCTGTGGTTTTTGCTGCATCCAGGTAGGGTGCACTGTTGCTGGGGAAGGGGTGGGTTGGGGGGTGAGCTTAAGGTCTTTGAGCTTGGCCTGGCCATATTAAGCATCTGGCAGCTGCGAGCTGTGGCAAGCTCTACGACAACAGCCACATTGAAAAAGCAAGCGCCTGCAAGGGCTTTGCATCCCGCTGCAGCGCATGCTGTGCACAACGCCTGCTCCCGTCCCTGGCTCATAGGTTCGCCAAAAAGCCATGCAAAGCCAACTGGTGCCAAATCATGCCTCCAAACGCCACCTTCACCAGCAGCAGCTGGCAGTGAGCAGCTGATCTGCCAGGCCGTCTGATGCGCACAAGTTGCATGCCACTTAAATTGCCTATGGCCTATTTCAGGGGAGGGATCCTGATGCGCACCTGCTCCACCATGGAGCTATTGTCGCTGTGGCTGGCCCGCTTGCCATGCGGTGGCGCTACTGACGAGGCTGGCTCCATCATGTACGGCTGCTGGGCGCGCTCGCAGTGCACCACCTTACAGATGCGCGCTGTCTCCGGCACATTGTTCATGGGCAGCAGCTCATCGCCCACAAGCGCGTTGATCAAGGTGGACTTGCCTGAAAGCAGGTGATGGTAAAGGAGAAGGTGAGGGATCATTAAATGCAACCATGGAGCAGATCACTGTAGGCCACAGGCGGCCCACGGGTCGGGAGAATGGGGCTCGAGGGTAGTGCAAGTTCAGCATGGTGTGCATCATCTGGGATGATTTTGGTTTTTGTTTAGCTGCCTCTGGCTGGCGGGCTGGGAGCAGATCGCGCAACGGGCATGCAGTCCTTCCCTTCCCAAGTGCTACACAAAGTTAAGGCAAGAAGAAAGACAAGCATGCAAAGTGTGAGATGGGTCCAAGCAACTCCTGAAGGCAGGTGTATTCATCATCAGTTGAGCTCGGTCTCTGCAGATTGCGCAGAGCCAGCCTCTTTGCTCTCTGGAAGACGTGCAGCTGACAACAGCATTTATAAACATGAGTTGTCTTTGCTCTCTCTTATTCGCGGCTGGTTCCCGCCGCGACGGGAAAACCCCAGTCCTAAACTCCGCCAGAAACACTTGCCATACGGCCACGAAATTACCTGACTTTGTGAGTGCAATGATAGCGCAGCTCAACGTCTCCTCCTTGTGCCTCGCCACTAGCTGGTAGAAGGTGGCCCATGAGCTCGAGAGCGCCCTGTCAAGCTCTGGAATGGAGTGCTGCGAAAATTGGGGATGTGAGTGGCAACAAGCATTCATGGTTTGACAGACTGTGTTTTGGGGGAGGTGGACAGGTCACCTTGACTGGGGGAAGTGCAGCAGCTGCCTGTTTCCCTGCACAGAGATTTTGAAGCGCTCAACACTCACTTCTCCGCACAAGTCAGCCAGCAGCTCCCCCACTTGCTCCAAAATGCTTCCCACGCGCTGCCGAGATGCTGCATAGCCCTCAGCACCCTGTGGCACGGTGCTTGTCATGGCAGCAGGGTTCTCCGCCTATCTCCTGCGCTGCAACCCTAGTGCAGCTCCAAGAAAATAGCAATGCTCAATTAGTAAAATTAAAAGTTAAATTGATGAATGATAGCAATGCACGCCCCTTGCGGAATGCCTGTGACGCGGCCTTGACTTCACACGAAACTCAAACGACGATCATAAAAGACAATACTATGACTTATAGGAGCCAGAAAGAAATAAACGCGGTCAACTGTGCAATGCGGGATTATAAGTATGAAAAGGGCCTGAAGATTTGGGTTATGGAGCATTGACCACAGCTACGTGCCCTTCAAATGTTTCAAGGAGCAGTAGCCTACCAAGCCCATCACCCAGATGGAGTGCAGGAGGTGCTGGGAGGCGCGCCAGCGTCGAGCACAATGGAACGCAAGGTGAGGGCACACAAAGTGATGCACGGGTGACTTGGTCTCACTCGACGGAAGACACCAAGGCTTGGATGTAGTGTGCCTTGCTGATTATACTGTGCAGTGTGCACGTAACGCGCACAGTTCAGGAAAGCATGCGCACGCACCAACACGCGCACACACACACACACACACACACACACACACACATACACACTTTTGCACACATGCTCGCGCACACACACAAGCCCACGCACGCGCACACATGCACACACACACAAACCCACGCACGCACACATGCGTGCGTGTGCGCACGAGCATGCACATATATATGTATGTACGCACACACATGCAAACGCACGCACTTATAGACACATACACACGCGCACACACGCACGCACACACAAGCATGCGTGCGCATAGACGCGCACACACACATACACACATGTGCACGCACGCACACACACACACACACACTCACACGCACGCACGCACACAAGCACAAGCACGCACACATGCACACACGCGTACGTGCCTCAATTGCTAGCCAACGCACACAAAATCAAAACTGCCTCTATTGTGGCTGTGCAACGCTTACGCCTTTCCTGATGTTTGAACCTACGTATGTCTGTACAAAAGCAGCCCTTTGAAAGGTACCTCTAAATGTCCAGTCCTTAGCGCTTCAGCAAATGGCATGCTCATCAGCTGCAATCATCGCTCTGCAGGGCTGTGCAGTACAGTGGAACAGGCACTGCCATCAAGGTTGAGGCCGGAGCAGCTGCACTCCCAACTCAAGCACTATGCATGCACACCTTCCATGCATCCACACACACTCCCCGAGCTCAAATCTGGCCATTCTTTAAAGCAGCAAAGGCCGATAGCACTTGAATGCACAAGCACATGTTAAGGCTCGGTGTGCTAGGGCCATGCATGCACACTGACCGAGTGCGTGAGTGCATGTGGGCCTCTTTTGACCTCCCTTCCCCCCTCTTCCTCGCCGCGCGCGCGCCTCAGGCCCGTCAGAAGCAGGAGCGGCTGGCGTACGGGCTGGAGCTGCAGCAGCAGGCCAAGCTGCAGGAGGAGCAGCGGCGCCGGGAGCGCAACGAGCGCTTGGGCATCGTAGAGGACCAGAGGAGGCCTGCCGCCAATTTCAGTCCCCCCCGGCCGCCGCCTCCGTCCGTCATGGTACCGGGGGCAGGCGGGTTCTCCCCGCCTTCCCCCGCGTTCTATGGCGCCCCGCCCCCCGCGCCCTGGGGGCCCCCCTCGCCGGGCGGCATGCCAGCTCCCCCCGCCCCGCCCCCTGCTGTGTGGGGCTCGCCCCCCGGCGCTGGCATGGCGCCTCCCCCTGCGTGGGCCTCACCGCCTGGCCCGGGCATGGCGCCCCCTCCTGCCCCTCCGCCTGCCTGGGGCTCGCCCCCAGGCGCCGGCCTGCCCCCTGCACCCCCTGCATGGGGGTCCCCTCAACCGGCGGCAGGGTATGGGTTCCCCGGTGGGGGGAGCTACCCGCCGCCTGAGCCGCAGCATCCCCCTCCTCAGCCCAGCGGCATCGGCGCGTTCCCAGGCCACATGCCGCCCGCACCCCAGCCGCCCCCACCCCCATTACAGCCGCTGCCCATGCAGCCGTCATCGCCTTTTGGAGGCTACGACATGCAGGTATGGGTGGGGGCCAAGCACTCGCTCGTTCGCTCGCGTGCGCATGTGTGCACGTGCGTGCGCTCTGCTTAGCTTGCTGCAAGCCTAGAGGGTTGGTTACTGGACTAGTGTGTGTCTGCGGTGTGGCAAGCCTGAGAGACTCTGTTCCAAAGGTCCCTGTTTAGACGGATCAAATAGAGTTGCTTTGACCTTTGTCCATAAGACTCACAGTGACTCCTGCTGCCTGGGTGACTGCCTCCAGGCCCTCCTACCCTATCCAAGCCTGCTGCATCGGCTGCGTTCCCTTCACCCACGCATGCATTAATCATGCTGCTCACCCTCTCTCAGCATGATTGTCTGCACCAATGCTGTCATTATCACCACTGCCGTTATCATCATGATCACCATCATCAGCATCAGCATCAGCATCATTACTATCATCGGTATCATCAGCATCGGCAGCAACAGCAGCAGCAGCAGCACTTTCATCGGCATCGTCATCACTATCATTGTCATCAGCAGCAGCAGCAGCGCCATCATCATCAACTCCCTCCTGCTGCTGCTGCTACTGCTGTTGCGCAGTCCCCAGGGGCGCCTCAGCTGCCCCCTGGGCACCGCGGGGGTGGGCTGGCAGGCATGCACATGGGCGGGCCTGGCGCGAACGGCAAGTCAGACGCGCAGGCTCGTAAGGAAGCTTACCGCCAGGAGTTGGAGGCCCAGGTGAGGCGCATGGGCTTGGGCAGGGCACTTGGGCCCAGGTGAGGCGCATGGGCTTGGGCGGGGCACTTGGGCCCAGGTGAGGCGCATGGGCTTGGGCAGGGCACATGGGCCCAGTTGAGGCGCATGGGCTTGGGCAGGGCACATGGGCCCAGTTGAGGCGCGAGTGCCTCTGGATGACTTGGATGGATGGGCGTGAACGAGGCACTTGGGCTTGAGTGAGGCATGGGAGCTTGGCAAAGCACGTGAGCTCAGGTGGGGATGTGGGCTCTATGTGCCTCCCTGTGTGTGGGCAGCAGGGGGTCCAGCAGGGGCAGCTGGCCCCGACTGTGCGGCCGCGCTGAGCTCCATTGATTGTGGCGCTCGCCGTACATTGGCCGCATCAGCTTCGTCTGCGCGCAATCGTGCCCCCTCTGGATGACACACAAAAGCAGGCCCTTCATTTCAAGGTGGCCTGCCTGCCTGCATACCTACCTGCCTGCCTGCCTGCCTGCTCCTCATGCGCCCCTCCATCAGCAGCGCGCTTGCCTGCCTACTGCCTCCCGAAGCTTCAACTGCCCTTGCCCACCCTGTGTGTGGGCATACACTTTTGCAATGAATGGGGCAATGTGACCCCAAGCGCGCACCTCCTGGGCCGTGCAGGCGTGGCTGGGCAGGGGTGTATGTGTGCGCAGCTGACTGTGTGTGCGTGTGCGTGTGCGCTGCCAGATCCGCGCCAAGAAGGAGGAGGAACGACGCCGCAAGGAGGCGTCCTTGCAGGAGGCGCGCCGGGCTATGGGACTAGCCGACATGATGGGTGGGGGCCCACGCGGGGGG
>LKMJ01007902.1_pt1 | contig 10009 bp, 10 predicted proteins | sample 643391 | NCBI WGS metagenome assembly LKMJ01 (sample SAMN04112250, study PRJNA286221) | soda lake metagenome | biome: soda lake; feature: Kulunda Steppe; material: water; isolation source: sample PL-Br10 brine of Picturesque Lake | place: Russia: Kulunda steppe | collected 2010-07
GAGGAGGAGCAGGAGGAGCAGGAGGAGGAGGAGGAGGAGGAGGTGGTAGAAAAGGAGGTAGAGGAGGAGGGGGAAGGAGAGGAAGAGAAGGTGGCAAAAGAAGAGGAAGAGGGTGTGGAAGAAGAAGGGGGGGGCGAGGAGGGGGGGGAAGATGGGGAGGAGCAAGAGGAGGAAGAGCATGCAAGCAATGGCGAAGTGGTTGCTTCTGAAGATGCCGATGCAGATTCAGGATATGAGACCTCCAGCCACACCCTACCTACTAGCTCATATGAGATGAGCTCGGACGAAAGCAGCCAACAGGTGGGGGCACCCTTGTAGCTGTGTGCGGTTTGCTGCTGCTGCTGCTGCTGCTGGTGCTTTTCTTGGGGAGATGTGCTGCTGCCTCTGCATTGTGGGAGGGTGCCTGCTGCAGCTGAGTGGGAGAGGCACTGCTGCAGGCACTTTTGGTGGTGATTTAGCACTGGTGGTGGTGGTGGTGCTGCGGCTGGTGGGGCATGTACTGCGCTGCTCAAGCCCGACTGCTACAAGAGCCAGGGGCGACTGCTTGGGTTGAGAACTGCATCTATAGCCAGAGTGCTAAGTCCAGTGCTGCTTGGGTTGAGAATTTTGCAGCTATAGCCAGTGCTGAGTCCAGTGCTGCTTGCCAGGACTAAAATCAGAAGTCAGTTGTGGAGCCAAGAACCTGAACTGTAAGCTGCGCCGCAAAAGGTGACCGCTGCACACAAAAATTTGCGGAATATCTACATGCTATAAGCCACAGTGGCCGCCTCTGTTGACGCTGCTTGCGTCTCCTGAGGCAACCATAAGGTCAGGGACACTTCTCAAGGGGTAGCATCTTGAGCTCAGCAGAGTGGAGAGCTATATTTGGGGTTGCCTAAAATTGCCAGTTGCTCATGCATTGTTCAGAAAGCAAATGCCCAGAAGCCGCGAGAGTGGCTGTGGGGAATTTTGTGTGCGCTTGCATGTGTCCACACATGAAACGCACACACAAGCCCCATTGCTGCCTCATGGATGCAGTATGCCCCGCTGCTGCGTGCAAAACGCATATGTATGCTCCACTGCCTCATGTGAGGTGCACATATACCCCACTGCTGCCTCATGCATGCTGGAGTAGCACGGATGCTGCAGTAGCGCTGATGCTGCCCGTGCGTTAGCTGGCCCGTGCAAAAGCTGCGGCTACCCAAGATGGTGCCATCCCATGGTGCTCCTCTCAGGTGCCTCTCTCCTCAGAGGCAAAACTCTTTTGCCATTGGCCACAGTGCTCCTCTCAGGTGCTCTCCTCAAAGGCAAATCTCCATTGCCATTGGCCACGGAGTGCCATTCCATGGTGCTGCATGCGCTCCCTCTGTGCTGCAGGCAAATCTCCATTGCCATTGGCCACGGAGTGCCATTCCATGGTGCTGCATGCGCTCCCTGTGTTGCAGGCAAATCTCCATTGCCATTGGCCACGGAGTGCCATTCCATGGTGCTGCATGCGCTCCCTCTGTGCTGCAGGCAAATCTCCGTTGCCATTGGCCACGGAGTGCCATTCCATGGTGCTGCATGCGCTCCCTCTGTGCTGCAGGGTCTCCAGCGCAGCCCAATGGACTTCCGTCAGCAGTGGCGGCTGATGCGGCGCGGACAGACGCTACAGTTTGAGGAAGCACACCAGGATGCGCAGCGCAGCAGGCAACTGCGGCGGCAGCAGCGGCAGCAGCGGCGGCAGCAGCAGCACCAGGGCGGGTCGGCTTGCCAGCAGTCGAGTGATGCTGCGCCGAGTATGGACGTGGGGGCGCCGTCATCGGCTTGGGTTGACAGGTGGGTTCAGGATGCGCGCCGGCTGCCCGGCTTCCAAGAGTACGCGCAAGAGGGCGGCGTGCAGCTGCTGAGCAGCGTGGAGGAGGAGGGGGGGAGAGGCGGCAACAGAGGGGGGGCTGGCGAAGAGGGGCAGCCACATGAAGGGGGCACAGGGTCGGTGAGCGCGGACTCGGATGGTGCGGCAGGGCCCCAGTCAGGGCGGGCAACCCTGCAGCAGCAGCAGCAGCAGGCAGAGCCTCCTGGGGCCGCGCCCCCCCGCCCTTCACCCTCCCAGAGGCAACCCTCACAGCCGCTGCTGCCACCTCCGCAGGGGCAGCAGCAGGCACATGCGCTGCAGTCGCCACGTAGCGGTGGTGGGGACGCGCGCCGTGTGCCTCACCCTGCTCTTCATGTCCTGGCTAGTCGGCGGGGGGCAGATGGGACCCAGCATGAGGACCCGTATTCAATCACGACTAGTGGCGAAATGGGTGGCCTAGAGGCAGTCAAGGGCGTGCAGGCGCCGCATCAGGGTGAGCATGCAGGCCAGGGGGCAGGGGGCAGGGGCGATGGGGCTGAGCTGCTGCAGCCCGGCCTGCAGCAGCAGGCTGCGCACGCTGGCCAGGGGGCAGGCAAAGGCCGCGGCCCTGCGCAGCTACCGCCGGCAGGGAGGGGCAGTGCCGCGGGGCGTGGGCGCGGGCGCGGGCGGGGTGCAGGCAGTAGCGGTGTGGGAGCACGTGGCAGAGGCGGGCGTAGGGGGGGCCATGCTTCGGGCAGGGGGCGTGGCGGCAGCGCAAGGCCTTCAAGCAGCAGCACCAGCAGCAGCAGCAGCAGCAGTAGTGGCAGTGGCAGCACTGGGGAGGAGGGCGAAGATGAGGCTGGGCCGGAAGCTGAGACAGGGGCCGAGGCTGAGGGTGGCGACAGTGAAGGCAGTGAGATGAGCGGGGGGGAAAGTGGAGGAGATGGCAGCAGCACAGATGGGGAGGGAAGCGCTGGAGGAAGTGAGGGGGGCGTTCCGTCAGGGGGACGCAGAAAGCTCAGTGCCTTGAAGCAGGCCAAGGGATCTGCAGGGCGGGGTGGGCCTCGCGTGCCTGCGCCGCGTCTGCTGCCCCAGCAGCGCCAGCAGCATCAGCCGCGTCCACAGAGGGAGTCGCCTGCGCCGCGCCAGCAGCCCCGGACGGCGCCCCCAGCCCCGCGCCTGACGCACCCGCTGCAGCAAACACAGCAGCAGGTGCCGCGCCAGAAGCAGCAAGGCCGCCAGCGAGGGCCGGCGCTTGATCCGGCTAGTGAGGAAAATGCGTACGAGAAGGAGCGGAGGCGAAGGATTGCGCACAACAGACAAGTCTTTGAGGTGCGTGGGGTTAGCATCCTTACCTGCTTGCAGAGATGGAGCACCTGCAACAGGTGTTGAATTGGGGCATGGGGAGTCAGGGCAGGGCAAGTGCCTGCTCTGAGAAGCAAGGGTGCAGACAGTGCCTGCTCTGAGAAGCAAGGGTGCACATGGTGCCTGCTCTAAGGAGCAAGGGTCCAGACGGTGCATGCTCTAAGGAGCAAAGAGAGCAGACGGTGCCTGCTCCAAGGAGCAAGGGTCCAGACGGTGCATGCTCTAAGGAGCAAAGAGTGCAGATGGTGCCTGCTCCAAGGAGCAAGGGTGCAGATGGTGCCTGCTCTAAGGAGCAAAGGGTGCAGTGAGGGCCTGCTCCAAGGAGCAAGGGTGCAGACGGTGCCTGCCCTTAGGAGCAAAGGGTGCAGACAGTGCCTGCTCCAAGGAGCAAAGAGTGCAGATGGTGCCTGCTCTAAGGAGCAAGGGTCCAGACGGTGCCTGCTCTAAGGAGCAAAGAGTGCAGTGAGGGCCTGCTGTGTGCACTTGCTGGAAGGAGCAATGGCTTGTTGAACGGAGTTTTGGGGGCGGTGCTCTGGGGACACAAAACAGGATAGGAAGACTTGGATGCACATGTGCATAGTGGACCAAATGAGGCTTTGGACGTTTGAATCACACAAGGCAGGCAAATATGCACCTACTCGTGTTGCAAAGCACGGCAAATAATGCGGTCGGGCAATAAACGTGCTAGCACGGTCAATGCAGACAAAGCACTTCCGCACGCCGCTGTGGAAAATGGCAAGCTCAATATTCGCAGCTCATCATCATCAAGGCCAAGGAAAGTACAAAGCAAGCAAATGCTTGCATGATGCGGGCTACCCGCAGTGTCGCACTTCAAGCTTGAGGCGCAATGCATTCCCCTGGCCTTGTGGGGGTGACTCACTCAGGGGGTCCGGCTAAAGTGCGATTTCCTCGCACAGTGCTACAGACGATGTGGGCACTCCTTACACTGTCTGTAGTGTCTGGGGAGGAGCTGGGTGGGTGGATCAGAGTTTGTGTGCTGGAGGGTGCCAGAGCTTTGGTGTGTGTGCACCAACAGAGTTTGTGTGCATCAACAGAGTTTGTGTGCATCAACAGAGTGTGTGTGCATCAACAGAGTTTGTGTGCATCAACAGAGTGTGTGTGCTGGAGGGTGCCAGCACAGCTTCGGTGTGTGTGCATCAACAGAGAGCCAATGAACAGAGGAGGCCAGCAATAAATGATGCTGGACGAGGCTGCTGGGCAGGCTTATGGCTCTTCAGGCACATGGACTGCAATTCACGGCATGCCAACTCACCCTCTGTGAGTGCATGCCTGTGCTCAAAACCCAAACTTGCATGCCTATCCAGGCGCTGGGACTCCCTCAAGCAGCCGACGCGCTTGCTCGGACAGACAAGAAGAAAAAAGCGACTTCCAAGAGTGAGTGCCTCCCTGATTGGGATCTGCCAGCCAGTCAAGGGCAGTGGAGATGAGGGCTTTGCAGGAGGTGGAGGTCATAGCTGTAATGCAAGGTCCCTTTTGCCTGCTTTTTTCCTGTTTGCCTGCGAATAGGTGTGGGGCCCAACCCTGGCCATCAAGCACACTCATCACGCACATGCATGTGTTTAGCAGGCATGCTGCACACTCAACTTGCTACTCAAACTACTTTGATTGACCCCTGATAGCTTTTGAATGCTTGCCAAAGCTCACTATGCGTTTGATGCATGGCACGCTTGCTGCTGCACATGCCAGCTGCACCACGCAAAACATGGGATTGGCTGCACCTGTTGGGCCACAATGGTCGCCTCCATTGACAGCATCCTTCTGTGTGTGCCTCATACCTTGGCACTCCAAACAAAGATCAGACCATTTGAGCAGCCAGCATGTAGATTAGTTTGGTTTTGTGCCCTTTGCCCTTTTCGGGGCGCACCTTGAATTTTTTAGGCACGCATTGCATAGCCTGTAGGTTAGAACGGCTTTGTACCCTTTGTACCGGGACGCACCTGGAATTTATAGGGTATGTATTGCATAGCCTGGGAACACTAGGTAGTAGGCATGACGAGTTGGTTAGAAAGGTGTATGGCGTGCGTGGTAGGCAAGGAACTTTGTAGTGGCAAAGAGGCTAGTCGATCAAGGGGACCATTTGTGTGTTGAACAAAATGTGTACACAGAAGTCCTGAGACAGGGGTAGCTGTCTCAGACACTCGACGAGAGCCGTAGTTTACAAGAGCCGTAGTTTGTAGTATCTAGTAGATACCCTCCCAGCTATGTCCAACCAACCCCAGCTCCTGAAGTAGCTTTGACTGCTTTCCTGTCTCTGCTTTGCTATGCCAATGTTCTCACCTTCAATCATACTGCTGCCTACTTGCTCCCCAACCAAGCCCTCCCGTTTGCCTGAATAAACACTGCATATGACAATAGGTTTGCCCGGCTTTGAGAAACTTACACTTGTGCCCGCTAAAGAGCCATGCGACCGCTCACCCACCACGCACTTATCATCTGCTTAGATGTTGTTGCTCCCAATTGGGTCTCGCTGAGCTTCATTCTACACGCATACTTCATTCAACCATTTAAATGACACTTGCAAATCAATAAACGGAGTGCCAAGGGGACAGGAGCTGCAGCTGCAAGTACGACGTCTGAACTTAAGCAGCCACAATGTTTGCTCTGTTGCAGCCGCAGAAATGGTCCCTGGATAAGTTGTATTAAATTGTCCCATAACCGAGGAAACGGATTTGTTGTGGCCCGCCTTGCTGCACTGCGCCAGCTCACGCTGCACTACAACGTGCTGTCATTACATCCCCTTGCGGCCTCCTGCACCCCTGATGCAGGCCGTGATGCAGCAGCCCACGAGCTGCCCCAATCCCCACCTCAGAGGCGGCCACAGCAGCGGCTCCCCCAGCTCTTGCCCCAGTCTGAGCCGCCACAGCTGCCTCGGGTACACCAGCAGGAGCTGGCATCGCAGCAGCTCTCTGGGCTTGATCCGGTGGGCCCAGTTACACATCTTGTGTGCGTGTCTGCGCTAAGCACAGCTAGACCTCTTAGATGCGGATTTCAAGGCTTCATCTGGTGGGCTTGATCTGATGGGCACAGTTGTGGTTCTCAAATAAGTGATCTTTCTTTGCAGGGGTTGCTGTGCAGCAGCCTGACTGCACTCAAGTGTTGCAAGCTTTGATATTACTCTTTTGTGTTCCAAGTTACTCTCGAATGAAGCTTCCTCTTTGGCAAGCTAATGCTGGCTATATAATAGGGAAAACAGCAGCAGTGAGGGCAAAAGGGTGTGTGAAAGGAGTGCTTCCATTTGCCACTGCAGCTTAACGCCCCTAGAGAGTGTCTGTCAGTGGGAGGTAGCTGCCCCTTGGTTATTCGCTGCAAGTCGGTCAGTGCAGCTTCCGACCGAGACACGTTTGTAATTGCACACATTTCAATATGAATGCTGAACTTTGTGACGTGCATATCATTTTTACCTGCAGATTGAAGTTGATTTTGACGGATTCTCAGGCATTTTCCACCCATGTGCCCTCAAGGTGAGGACCTGATACACTCTTAAAGGTAGACAGAGGTTTTTTGAGGGGTGAGGGTGAAAGGGCAACTTTGTACCCCAAGAGAGTCTGCAGCTACATGCAACAACTTCTTTTCAGAGGCCTTAATCAGTAAGTAAGGCTGGATGCATACTTGTATTTGTGTCCACTCATTTTGCTGTCGCATGTCCTAAAAGGTGTACGTGCCCATTGCTGCCACTTCAAAAAGCCTTCCAAGCGCCCCTATGGCACCTGTGGGCTCCAGCTTATCCCGTTCAAAGCCCACAAACAGCATTGCAGTCCGACGTACCTGCGCCCGCTCATCTGCTCGCGTTACCTGCGCCTTGATCCAGATCGTCTGCCGCTGCGCCTTCTGTCTGTTCCGCCGCTCCCCTGCGGGCACCGCTTACCTGGGGGCCTACCAAGCAAGGGCACCGCGCGACTTAACCATCCCTTCCCACCCTATCCTCCCTGACGCTATGAGGGTCCTGACTGCCGCACGGGCGGAGACCCGCATGAAAGCAGGGTATGCTTTGACAAACTCCTGTGATTGCCGGTGTCATACACTGTGTGTCATGGGTGTGATTGTGCAGAAGCAGTTGAGGGGTGTATGCAATAGATGAATGGTGAGGCTAGTACATGTCAACTTTGCGCTTGCATGCGTCTGATGAAGTCTGATGAAGTCTGATGAAAGTGTTCCACGTTTGTGTTGACTTTGTGATTGCGCGCGAGCGAAATTAAGTGAAAGTGTTCCAGGAGGCCTTTTTTCTGTGTGTGCTGCGCTCAATGGAAGCAGAAACCTCGTGTATGTGCGCAGCTCTTGCAATAAATCGCGCGGCTATTGCAACATAGCATGCCTGGCATATCCCCAAGCTTGCCACTTCTGTGCGCAGGGGCACATGTGCAAACAACCAGGGACACATGTGCAAACAATCAGGGGCACATGTGCAAACAATCAGGGGCACATGTGCAAACAATCGGGGAGGATGCAGAAAACCTCCATCGTTCTCCCGTGCTTGTAACTACCCTTGCCTACGCTGCGTTGGCCGCTGCAGGAAGTCCACGCCAGCTCAAGCAGCAGAGGCCGCCCTGCGCGGCGCCTGCGGAGCTGCAGCCGCATGCGGCGTGGAACCTCCAACTGCTGTGGCTGCGGCAATAGGTGGGCCATTGGCTGCCGAGTGCACACCGTCGTACCTGTTATGGTAGATGATACAGTATGCCTGCAAGCGCATGCATTCCTCTTGTAAGGAGATGAAGGGTCCTCTTGTTTGGAAGCAATGGACCCTGTTCTAAGGAGATAAAGGCTCCTCTTGTTAGGAAGTGAAGGGCTTTGGCGGGGAAAGAGCAAAGTTTGGAACATTTGTGCACGGCAAGTCTAAAACAAGGGAATGCCTGGAGAGGCTGCGTTGCTAACCTAATGCAGCCCACATTCCCTTACGGACCAATGTCTGAGTACGTGCTGCATATACAATGTTGTCTCTACGCACATGCACACAAACACATTGCTGTGAAGTCTATGTACATAAACTTAGTGGTGTATTTGTTTTCTCGTGTCTTTGTAGTGTGTGTGGGCAGGTGTTAGTGCGCCCCTGCATAGACGCGCGTGTATGTGCTCCAGAAGCACTGCATCCTAGCGCCTTGTTGCTCGTTTTGGACGCCCTGTTGCGTTTGTCCTTACGACAAGCAATGTCCAAGATTCAGCTTGTGCTTTTTGTGGTGGCTGCAATTGGTGGCTCCGTGCTCGCACGCGTGCACACACACACACACACACACACACAACACACACACACAGAGCCCCTGCACTGAGGCACCTTCTGCTCTTGCAGTGCTGATGCAGCGAGTCACCTGCTATGCGTCAGGTGGTCACAGAAAGCCGCTACTGTCCTTCATGGTCAGACTAACACAGTGCGCAGCAAAGAACAAAGCATTGCAATGATGTGTTTGAGCATTCAGGGCAGCCAGCCGCTCGCAAGCTTGCGCCTCAGGCCCTCATTTGACTCGTGTTGTATTAACACAAGTTGAATGAGGCTTCTGATAGCTGGGACCCCTGCTACCAGAACTGTGATGTGCTGCCCCTCTGTCCCTGCCAGTGAACTTCAAACTCGGTTGTGTGCGTGTGCGTAAGTGTGTGCAAGAATCTTGGCCAAAAAGTGCCTTCGCTTGACCCCGTTGTGAGTCTAGTAACAGGCCTTATGCCGCTGCTTCAGCGGAGCTACTTTCAACATCACCTACAGATTTATGATCCTTGCCTTGCCTGGGGCGTGCACGCACATGTGCGTGCAGGGTTTGAGCCAGTGGAGAGGCCCTCTGCACAGGTGTCCAGGTTGTGTGCAGGCAGAGGCCTCGCTCCAGCCTCTCATCAGCGCCACCTCGGTAAGGACCCGCTCTACTAGCCGTCCTTCTTTTGCACAGATGCTGCTGCGGTGCATGCACTTTACAAGATGTAGGGGAGCGAGGTGCGCGTCCTCCAGCTCCGCGTTTAAACTAGTAAAGGGAGGTGCCACGCTTGTACCCGTTAGCTGGCACGGGGCCGGCCCCTCTTGGCCAGGGCCTGTCTAGCAGTGCACTTGGCTTTGCAATGCTGCAACTGTGTCAGATAAATTTCAATGGGGTGGCAAGAATTTTGCTGGGCCCATGTGCATCAACGTACGGACACATGTTTTTGTTCATCAATCTGGCGCAAGCGTTGCTTGCATCGAATAAGGCCCATGCTAGACTGATGAGGACATGGCTGTATGTTTCCATGCACGTAGACACGTGTGCTGGCGCCAATGAGGCAAACTCAGGGGGTAGTAATGACACCAATGGTGGTGCTGAGGGCAGCACTTGTGTGCGTTAGGTGCCCATCTGTGTGTAACCTAGTATGCGCTGCTGTGTGCGTATGTGTGACTGTGCAGGGGCTGACGATGTGGACCCAGAGGATGATGGCCTACACCCGTACAGTTGGCTCAGGCATGTGCGGTACAGACATGACGATGAGAAGAGGTGGGATGCGCTTTGAGGATAGTGCTGATGAAAGGGGGAGGGGAGGCGCTGGGCTGTTAGTGATGAACTTGATTGGTTGAGGAATGGTGAAGTGGACCCTTTCAAACCATAATAAGCCAGCCTACGGCCTTGCGCCTGCTCTAGTCCTGCATGCATGCTGCTGCCGTGCTCCTCTCATCCGCTAAAAACAGCCAAGCACAATTAACTCTTGTGCTCAAGCGAGCGTGTGGTGTGCTGCAGCATCTGCACGGTGCGCACACACACACACACACTCACATATTTGCACGCTCGCACACACATATACACCCTCACACACACTTATGCACGCTTGCAAACACACACATACGCACGCTTGCACACACACACACACACACACATTAACGTACACACA
>LKMJ01007903.1_pt1 | contig 10009 bp, 10 predicted proteins | sample 643391 | NCBI WGS metagenome assembly LKMJ01 (sample SAMN04112250, study PRJNA286221) | soda lake metagenome | biome: soda lake; feature: Kulunda Steppe; material: water; isolation source: sample PL-Br10 brine of Picturesque Lake | place: Russia: Kulunda steppe | collected 2010-07
AGCAGCAAAATTACCCCAAGCAGGGCAAACAGCAGCGTGGCGATGTAGCCGACTTCGGAGACCCACGTATAGCCGGGGTAGGCGACGATCTCGCCGGCGGCTTCGGCGCTCGAACAGGCACCACTGCTACCGAGATATTCGACAGACCCACCCGACCAGGTGGCACAGATCGCACCGTTGCCGTCGGCTGCGACCGGACCCCAAAAGTACTGCCAGATGAATCGGCCGTAAACGAGTTCACGAGACAGCAGTGAACCGACAACGAGGGCAAGCGTGACCACGCTACCGGTAGTGATCCAGAGCCGCTCGGGGGAAGTATCGAAACGTTCAGAGACTGCAGCCATTTGCAACTCATCGGGCCGTCTCTGCATTTAGCGTTCCGGTCTTTTGTGGCTGGTATACACGACCGTCGACCGGGTAGTCACCGACTACTTATACTGTCGTTGTCAGTCCCGCTGTTTCCGCTCTCGGCTACGACTCATCAATACCGTCGACTGCTGCCTGCATCGCTTCATGAACGTCGCCGTTCGAGATGACCATCCCTTTTGAGTCATGTTGCCACCGATTGCCGTCGATATCAGTTACTCGCCCGCCCGCATTCCGGACGAGATGGACGCCGGCGACGCTGTCCCACGGTGGGGCCTGCAGGTCGGTGATCCCGCCTTCGACCGCACCGTCGGCAACCATTGCAAGTGCGGCCTGCGCCGAGCCGAACCGCCGCAGATCGTCGAACCGCTGAACAATCTCGCGGGTTGCGGCCGCATACGCATCGCGGCTCTCGCGGTCCCACCACAGCATCGGAACGACCGTCGACAGTTCGGGCCGGTCGACCTCGCTGGTGGTGATCGGTGTCCCATTTCGGTAGGCCGTCGTCCGGTCGGCGGTGTAGCTGTCGCCCACCGCAGGTAGGACGACTGCCGAAGCGACTGGCTCGCCGTCGACGACAGCCGCGACCGCAGTCGCCCAGATGCGAATGCCGTCGACGAAGTTGTTCGTTCCATCAATCGGATCGATAATCCAGGCTGGGCCCTCTTCGGGGACCGTTTTCAGGGCGTCGTCTTCTTCGCCAACAATGGGGTCGTCGGGATAGCTGGCTTCGATCACCTCGGTAACACGGCGTTGGGCCGCGCGGTCGGCGTCGGTGACGAGATCAGTCTCCGAGTCCTTTGATTCGGCGATGATTCCCGTACGGAACTGCTCGAAGGCGAGTTTCGCCCCAGCAGTCGCGGCCCGCTCGACGACGGCTACTCGTGCGGTGTCAGCGTCAGTCACACTTTCAGTGGGTACTGCGGTTATCTATAGCCGTCGGAACAATTCAGGAACGACAACCTGATAAAACAACAATAGTTACCATAATTTACTCAATTCTGAATTCGAGTAAATACTTAACCCCATCTCCCATACGGACGTATATGCAGCCCGAAGAAGCTGTCAAACAGGTCCAGTGCGTTGCCAACACCACACTTGAAGATATCGGACAGCGCGTCGCACCGCTGTACGGGCCGACGTTCCGTCGGGTCGCCGCAAACGGAACCGGGACGGATGTGACTCGCCTCGCTGACCAACTGTGTACGGAGCTTCGTGCCGGCAACCGTCCGACCGTCGACGAAGCAGAAGGCTTGGCAACTGACGTACTGAGCCGGCGCGCACTGACTGACGGCGGCACGTAGCGACTCGCGGCGTTTTTGTTCGTTCGGGGTCTGGTGTCGCGTATGCACATCGGCCTCGTCGTCAATCCAATCGCCGGCATGGGTGGCCGTGTGGGTCTCAAAGGCACCGACGGTAAAGTCGACGAAGCCCGCAAGCGGGGTGCGTCCCCCCGATCACCCGACCGTGCCCGCCGGATGCTCTCACGGCTGGCTGAACTCGATCCCAGCCTCACGCTTTCAGTCCCTGGCGAGCCGATGGGTGCGTCACTGGCCCGTGAGGCCGGCTTCGAGCCAACGGTCGTCTCCGAGCCAGCCGACGAGACGACTGTTGACGACACGCGGGCTGCGATTGCCGCCTTTGTCGACCGGGATGTCGACCTCGTTGTTTTCGTTGGTGGCGACGGGACAGCCGCCGACGTGGCCGACGCACTTACCGACACTCCAACTCCGATGTTGGGCGTTCCGGCGGGCGTCAAAGTCTACTCGTCAGTGTTTGCGGTCTCGCCCGAAGACGCTGGGGATATCATCGTTAGTTTCGACCGCACCGAACGCCGCGAAGTGATGGATATCGACGAAGATGCCTACCGCGACGGCGAAGTCAACCCCCAGCTGCGGGCGGTCGCCTGGGTGCCGGTTACTGACGAACTGCAATCATCGAAACAGCTCGGCGGCGGGACGGTCGACGCGTTAGCCGCCGGGATTGCCGACAGCGTCGACTCTACTCGGACGTACGTCCTCGGGCCGGGCTCGACAGTCGGCGCGATCAAAGCTGCCCTCGGTTTTGAGGGTTCGCCCATTGGTGTCGACGTCTGGCGGGACGGCGAACTGCTGGTCCGAGACGGCAGCGAAGCCGAAATTCTGGCCGCGCTCGGCGACGACAACGTGATCGTCGTCTCGCCCATCGGTGGCCAAGGGTTTGTCTTCGGCCGTGGGAACCCACAGCTCTCGCCGGCGGTGATCCGTCGCTGTGCGGTCGAAATCGTTGCGTCGCGGGCAAAGCTCGACGGCCTGTCGGTACTCCGGGTCGACACTGATGACACTGATCTCGACGCCGAGCTTCGGGGCTGGCGGAAGGTCCGAGTCGGCCGGTTCGAGCGCCGGATGATGAAAATCGTCTAAGCTGGCTACGTGCCGCCTTTTCGTCTGGGGTGTGCAGTGGTCGAGCTGTGTAGTCAGTTGCCCGTTGGCCGATCAAAATATAGAGATTGATAGCTGTACACAAACCACTAATTGTCTCTCTCGAAAACCATACCGCATGGTACGGGGCGACCACGAAACGACTCATAGCGACCAGACAGACACAGAGACACTCGGCGGTCGAGACTCGACCGATGAAGATCTCGACATCTCGACTGACGCACTACTTGATACGCTCCCACAGCCAGCGTTTATGATCGACACCCGGCATCGAATCATCGGCTGGAACCGTGAGATGGAGGTGTTGACGGGAATCGACCGCGAGAGTGTGTTGGGCGACGACGATACGGCCCAATTTTTCCGTGATGACCGCACGCGAACGCTTGCCAACGCAGTCGTCGAGAACCCCGATTCCGCCGACGAGACGTTTGGGGCCGAGCGGTCGGGCCGCGACCAGCGGGCCTACGAACTCGAACAAGAACTCGACAACGCCGACGGTGAGACGTTGTACGTCCATTCGGTCGCCACACCGATCACCCAGGCCGGCCAGCTGCAGGGTGTCATCCAGCTTATCCAGGACAACACCGACGTTATCCGTCGACGCCAAGCGATGGGCGAGCTTGTCGAAGAGGTCGCAGCCACCGCTGACGCACTCGACGACGGCCGGCTCAGTGCCCGCGTGCAGTACACCGATAGCCACGATCTGTTGGACGACGAAGTCGTAGAGATTACCGACGCGATCAACACTGTCGCCGACTCGACCCAGACGATGGTTCGGGGGCTCGTCGACGAAGTCGAAGAGCTGTCGGCGGCCGCAAACCAGATCGCTACCGGTGCAGCGAACATCGACGATGAGGTCAGCGATCAAAACCAGTCGCTCCAAGAGGTCAGCGACGAAATGCAGAACCTCAGTGCGACTATGGAGGAGGTTGCGGCGACCTCCGATCAGGTCGACGCGGCAGCCCACCGCGCCGAGCAGGCTGCCGAAGAGGGCGCACAGGCTGGTGAGAGTGCTCAAGACCAGATGACTGCGGTCGTCGAGTCGACCGAACGGCTCGTCGAAACGGTCGAACAGCTCGAAGGCCGGATGGACGCGATCAACGAAGTCGTCGAAGTAATCGCTGACATTGCCGACCAGACGAACATCCTCGCACTCAATGCCAACATCGAGGCTGCCCGCGCCGACGACTCGGGCGACGGCTTTGCAGTGGTCGCCGACGAGGTCAAAAGTCTCGCCGAAGACACCAAAGACAACGCCGACGAAATCTCGGAGCTAATCGGTGAAATTCAACAGCAAACCCGCGAGACTGCTGAAGTCTCGGAGACGACAAACAGCCAGGTCCGAACTGCCAACAAAGAAATCTCGGGTGTACTCGACTCGCTTTCGGACATCGTTTCGGCCTCCCAAGAGGCCGCCCACGGGATTTCGGAAGTCGCAGACACCAACGACGATCAGGCCGCCTCGCTCGAAGAGATCACTGCCACCGCCGAAGGCGTCGCCAAACAGGCCGAAGAGATCGAAGCCAGTATCGGCGAAATCTCTGCGGGAGCGAGCCAACAGCGTGCGGCCATCGACGACATGGTCGAGTATCTCAACGAGTTGGCCGATCTGGACGGCGTCGACCGGACCAACGGAGCCGCCCCCATCGACAAATAAACTGCGTGTTTCGTGGGAGCATACGCTCGCTTCTACACAGAGTGACTGATTCCGGTCGACGGCCGGAGAGGTATGTCACACACCGAGTGCATCGAGTAGTTGATCGTTTTCGTGGGGTCGCTTGACGGCAACCCGGATATGTGAATCGAGCCCGCGGAAGGTCGTCGCATCTCGAATCGCAACTCCCGCAGTACGTGCGGTTTCGACAACATCTTCGACGGGCTGGTCGGTCTTGCACAACAAAAACGGAGCCACCGACTCATATACGTCGAACCGCTCGGCGAGCCGCTGGGCCATTCGTTCGCGTTCGGTCTCGACACGATCTCTGGTTTCGTCGACAAAGTCGGTGTCGGCCAGACAGTGGGCACCGACTGCAGCCGCTGGCGTACTCAACCCCCAGGCCGGTCTGGCCACATCAAGCCGCTCGCGGAGTTGGCCGCTGGCCACCAAAAACCCCGCCCGAAGGCCAGGAAGTCCGAATATTTTGGTCAGCGAACGGGCAACGACGACGTTTTTTCTGCCAGCCATCGATGGCTTGTCGGTAAAATCGATGAAGGCCTCATCAACCAGCAGCGTCGACTCGGGTTCTTGGCATCGCTCGGCGAGCCGGTGGAGTGCTGCCGTCGAATAGCCAGTGCCGGTCGGATTGTTCGGATTACAGACGACCACCAGTGCGTGGTCGGCCGGGTCGACATCGAGAATTTCGTCGTATGGAATGAACGTTGGCTCGCCGCCCTGTAGCCGGATCTCTTTGGCGTACTCGCCGAAACTCGGTGCGGGAACCGCGACGCTGTCGCCAGCACCGACGGTCAGCGAAAACACCAATCGCATCCCCGCCAGCCCGCCTGCTGTAGGAATTATTTGGTGACCATCAACTCCGAGATATTCGGCGGCCGCTGCCCGGAACGCACAGTAGTCGTCGACCGGATACCGTCGAGACGCCGAAAACGCCGACTCGTAGACCGAAACCGTTCCCGGCGGGCTGTCCGGATTCGTGTTTGCACTGAAATCCAACAGTTGCGAATCCGACGCCCCGCCGTGAGGGACACGGTCGAGCGTGTCGAGCGTCTGGGGGTCCATGGGGGCTAGTATAACAGACTACAGTATAAATTATCACTGTATTATCTGCGATTAGTTCCGTTTCTCAACAGATAGCCCGATTCGAAGCCGAATTATACTGAATCCGAAAGCCACCGGTTGGCCCGCTGGCGGTCGGCCGGCCGATTGACGTTGAGCGCGAGTCGCTTTGCGTCCCACACAACGTACTGGGTATGAGCCTTGCCGACGACGTTGAGCCCCGTCGGCACAACCGTCGACCCGTCGTGCTCGAGTGTCGTCTCGACGCTGTCGACGACGCGCTCGGCAACTGCCAGCGGCACACAGACCGAAAGCGAGTCCCCATTAGCAGCCCGAATTGCGCGGTCGACGTGCTCGGCAGTCAACAACGGTAGGTCGGCAGTCACGGTCAGCACTGGGCGGTCGACCACATCGAGTGCCGCAGACAGATCCGCAACGTACCCCTCGCCGGCAGTCTCGATCACGTGGACGTCCGTTGGCTCGAGCCAAGCGGCGGTTTCGGGCGTCGACGGCGAGACTGCGGCATAGATCGTTTCGATTCGGCTCTCGTCGAGTGCCGCAAGCACGTGGGCGATCATCGGTCGACCGGCAACCGAAACCAGCGGCTTTTCGCCCGCAACCGCTGGTCGCAGTCGCGTACCGCGGCCGCCACACATCACGAGCGCATCCGTTAGAGGAGAATCCACAGCGATACCCCCAGATGAAGCCCGACTGCCCGGCCGATCTCGTTTGTCGCACCGATCACATCACCGTTGACGCCGCCCAGTCGACTGTGGGCCCACGTTAGTGTGAACACACCGACAAGCGGTCCTGCAAGGGCCGCTCCGAACAGAGCGTACAGTGTTCCGGCTGGCGGGAGTGCCACTGCCGGCACCGCCGCAATCAGTGCCGCCGGCATGTGTGTGCTATCGAGGCGGTCGACGAGTTGCGAGCCTAACCCTTCGTGGGTCGACCGACCGTAACAGACCACGACGACCATGCCGAGTTTCGCGCCGACCTCGGCAGCAATCGCCACCCGGAGTGCGGTCATCGCGTCGATGCCAGCAAAGGCAAGCGCGCCCAGCGTGAGCACGAGCAGCGTCACGCCCAACAGCAACGCGCCACCGACACCGGTTGCGGAGTCTTTGAGCACGTCACGTCGACGCTCGCTTTTGCCGTGGACCGCCAGCGCGTCGCCCAGATCGGCCAGCCCGTCAGCATGTGTCACACCCGTTAGGCCATACAGGAAAACCAGATACGCCGCCACGACGGTCGTCGGCTGCAGCGGCAGGAAAAACGCAGCACCAGCCAGCGCGCCGACGAGATACCCCACTACCACCATCGAATACGGTCGCTGTCTGAACGCCTCCCACCCTTTTTTGTCGCCGCCAACCGGCAGCCGAGTCAGAAACGCCACCGCTCCCCGGATCGCTGTCAGTGGGTTAGACACTCACGATCACTCCTGTCAGACCGATTGCCAGCCAGCCTGCTCGTTCTGTGAGCGCAACTGCCCGGTCGGCCTCACGTCGACTCGGCAGTGATGCCACCGAGTTTAGCGTGTAAACACCGGGTTTTTCGAGCTTGATCTGGACGGCAGCCGCCGTGGTTGCCATCGGCCAGCCGGCGTTCGGCGACGATGGGACATGCGCCCAGCGTCGACCACTCAGGAAGGGATCAGGGCTAGCTGCGGCGGCCGAAATGCAGACTGCGGTGAGTCGGGCCGGCAGCCACATGACGACATCGTCCAGGCGGGCAGGTCCCCACCCAATCGGGTTCGAGTGGTAGCCAACCATCGAATCCATCGTGTTGACGGCTTTGACCCACGCGGCGGCGGCCGCAGCCGCCGCGAGTGCAGGCCCGCCGGTCGCCGAGACAACGACCCCTACCAGACCGAACGCTGCAAGCGGGCCGACCAACCCATCTGCGAGGTTCTCAGCAGCACTCTCGACGGCCGCGCTTCTGAGTAGCCCGGCTGACAACTCGCTTGCATCCCGGCCGGCGAGTGCCAGCAACTCTTGGCGGCCGCGTGTGAGGTCAGTCTCCGAGAGGGCGATCACTTCGCGAGCCGTCTCGACGAGCCGGCGGTGGCTCGTCGACGAAAACAACACGTATACGCCGGCCAGCCAGCCGAAAACAGCATGGATCGCATCAGCTCCAGCGACCGCGCCCCAGACGACAACGGCCGCCGCAAGCGGCAGGCCGACGGCCGCCAGCGCGCCAATCGCTTTGGGATGGCCCCACGGTCGGTCGACGGCATCGACTGCTTGCCCGAACCAGACGACAGGGTGCAGACGCGTTGGTGGCTCTCCAATAAACCGGTCGAGGACGGCGACAGCGAACACAACCGCGACAAGCCACAGACTCATGACTGCTCGACGCCACGTCTCATTCAGACACCTCGGTTTCGAGTCGAACCGGTAGCTCCGACAGCGGACACTCCGTAACGTCAATAAATGTCCCGCCGCAGGCTTCGATTCCGCCGTCGACCGCGGGGCTGTCGCCAATATAAATCATGTCGTCGACGGACACTGACAGCCGGTCGGCCAGCGTTGCGAACGCCCGCCGGTCGGGTTTTCGCCAGCCGCAGCCCACACTGGAGACGACAGCGTCGAAATCGTCCCGAGAGAGCTCCGACCGGATCAGCGTTCGTCCAACCAACTCGGGAACCGAACAGTTCGACAGCAGGCCGACAGGGCCATACTCGCGGGCGGCTTTGACCGCGCGTTTCGCGGCGTCTCGGGTCTCGACGGTCGGATCGAACGCCGAGACGACTGCCTGCCGGGCGGCGTTGTTCGGCGCGTCGATTCCCCGGCTGGCGAGTGCCCTACTCACGTGGGCCGGCAGCGGCACCTCCGCGCCGTCGGGGGCGTCGATATGCGGCTCGCCGTAGGCGGTCTCCCAGTCGACGGGGACCGAGACGCCCCGCTCGCGGAGTTCGTCGGCCACCGCGCCCGCGGGGTCAGCGGGGCGGGCGGCGTCGACAAGCGTCCCGAACAGATCGAAGGCGATAGCAACGCTCACTGTCCAAAGCTACGGCACCACGGGCTTGAAAACACCGATCCGGCGTAATCGATCCGGCTCGGTCGATCTGGATCAGTCGGTCCGGTTTGGTCAGTCCGGATTAGTCGATCCGCGCGAACGCGAGCGTCCCGCTGACGTTGTTGATGTAGATGTCGACGACATCACCCTCTTCGGCACCAGGGACGAAGATGGTGTACTTGCCCTTTTCGGCGACGCCGTCGCCTTTGCGGCCCGTGCCGGTGATCTCGACGGTGTAGGTTTCGCCCTCTTCGATGTCGGGGGTGTCGGTCTGCTGGCTTTTGGTGCTGCGTTTGGTGACCGGTCGGAAGGCTCCGCAGGCCTCACACCGCAACATCTGGGTGCGGTTTTCGGTGACCAGCCGGGTGTCGGGCAGCCCACACTCCGAGCAGGTGACGTATTCGGCGATGTAGGATTCGACTGCAGCGTCCAACTCGGTTGCCGAAAACGTTCCGTTGTATCGGGCGCGTCCCTCCTCATATTTGCCGGCCGTTCCGAGCTCCTGTTGGATCGAGCTGTGGAGGTGTTCGGGGTCCCGATCCAGCGCGTCGGCGATTGCCGAGAGGTTCGTCAGGCGCGTAAACGCACCGTCCTTCTGTGCTGCTGCTTCCGGTACGTCAAGTCGTTCGTCCGAACCACCGAGATCCGGCATCTCGTCGATAGCCCGATCTAGATTCGATTCGTAGTCCATACTACAACGACAACAGCCGCGGGTAAATGGTTTATGAGACCACCGTCACGGTTGTCTGGTGCGCACCGCACTGCAGAGTATTTATCAGACCGGACACTGGGTGCCAAATACCGTTTCAGTATTTACCGAAATACTGGTGTCGGGCGTATAATACAGATGGCTGGGGCATTGGCTGAGTGTCATCTGGAGTCCGTGTGGCTGTTTGTAGTACGAATTTTGTCAACAGGCAGAATGTCGACTCTCGTGGGCTGTACGCGTGCCATTGAGGGCTGTAACTCGAGTGTGTAATTCGTTGGGTGGGGATCGTAGGTGTTGCAATTCGAGTCGGGAGAGATTTCTCAGTGCTCCCGTTGGTCGCAGGAAAAGCTCGCGGCTACACCGCTCGCTATCGAGATTTTCACTTCGTTCAAATCTCGCAGTCCGCCCTCCCCGAATTGAACACTGTGAGACGTGCTCACTTCGTTGCGCGCGACTCACAAGCTCAATTCGGGTCGGGAGAGGTTTCTCAGTGCTCCCGTTGGTCGCAAGAGAAATCCGCCCTCCCCGAATTGAACGGGGGACAAGTCGATCTACAGTCGACTGCTCTACCAGGCTGAGCTAAGGGCGGTCACTGACACGTAGCTCGCTGCACCCATTAAGGGTTACTGTTCGGCTCGTGTCTGACACCCGTCTGCCACAAGCGAAGGTTCAAATAGAATGGTACAAAATAACACCCCGATGAGTAAAATCACGTTCCGCGCTGACGATGATCTCGTCAGTCGGCTTGAGGCGCTCGATGCC
>LKMJ01007905.1_pt1 | contig 10008 bp, 13 predicted proteins | sample 643391 | NCBI WGS metagenome assembly LKMJ01 (sample SAMN04112250, study PRJNA286221) | soda lake metagenome | biome: soda lake; feature: Kulunda Steppe; material: water; isolation source: sample PL-Br10 brine of Picturesque Lake | place: Russia: Kulunda steppe | collected 2010-07
GCATGTGGAATATAAGGGGCCTCCATAGAAAAGGATTGGCAGAAAGGGAAGAAAAGGAAAGAGTACTTTCTTCTGAGAGAGCACACAAACAAGTCTTGACAGTGAAAAAGAACATGCACCTCATTTTAAACAGCAGCACTGGAACGCTTGTCACAGTGGCCATTTCCACCGCGCCAGATGGAGGATTCCACCGCGAGAGTATGTGCTCGCAAGCAAAACCTGCTCACATTCCTCATAACATGCTTAGGGAGATCAAGGTGCAGATAGCGAGGAGGTATCAGGGGGGCACCCCTATTCCACACCCGTGTGCGTGAATCAGCTTGAAGATCTAAGAGGGGGCAGGCAAACCAAGAATGATAAGTCACCGGTTTGTTGTCGCTTTCCAGAGGGTTCATGTCAGCAATGTCCCTTCACACTTTTCTCATCCTAAACCTCAGGTCAGCAGTGAAATCCGAGTAACAAATAGGGAGCCCCTGCAAGAAACCTTGTATTAAAGTGTCACAGCCTCGCAATTCCTCAAAGGCGCGTAAAATATCCGAAGCCCAAGATGTTTTAGCCCGAGGCACCAGCTTCGGGTCTGCATGAAGGGTTGCTATAGTACTACTATATCATATGATAGTATATGGCTGTATCCGCCGAGCGAGGGCAGCTTTGCTCAAGCCTAAAAGGCTTCGGGCAGGCTGCAACCGGAGCCAAAACTAGAAAAGCGCTCATTGCAGAAGAAAAGTAGTGTCTTGAAGCCAGAGGTGGTGAAAAGAAAAGAATAAGTACGTAGGCAAACCACTCCCTACATCAATCAAGGAAAAGGAGACTCTTGGACACATTGGCCCGAAGAGCCGTAGTCTCCTCCACCAGGCAGTAGAGTACTCAAGAACTAGAGTGCAGTTGAAGTACAAGTGGCCCATTTTCCTTAATTGATGTCACGGTGAGAAGCTTTTTTGCTACTTGCGTTATTTATCTTTTCTTTTGCAGTAGAAGTAGAGAAAATCCCTTGCGCAACAGTGAAAAGTGTAGATTTAGGGAGAAACTCAAGAGGAAAAGCCGAAGAAGCTCGGAGGCAGGTCTCAAGAATGCAAGGGCAAGATCAAGGGATGACATATGAAGAGATCAATCATTGATATGATATCGTTGTTCTCAGAGCCAGCCAGCCTGAGGCTGGCTCGAAAAAAAGACACATTGTAGGAACCAGTCCACTGCCAGTGGTGACAAGTAGGAGGAAGAAGAGACGCAGAAAGGGTTACAAGGGTTTACAAGAAAAAGGCCTTCCGTCAAGAAGTGCGACTTCTAGCCTGCTCATAAAAAGCTTTAAGTGCATGAAGGAAAAGATAAAGCTTATTGTTGTCCTGGCTGAGGAAAGCGGACACATTGTCGAAACCTGCATGCAGGATGAAACAGAGATACATAAGTCCCGCGGAGAGAAACCATATGAGGGTGGGTGCAGTGGAAAAGGAAATGCTGCTCATCTTGTAAATCATTAGCTTTGCACAGGTAGGGAGGGTGTTATGGTTCCAGGTTTCTTTTATCACCACTAGTAAGGTGTGGTCACAATGTCGTAAGCGTGCCACTGTGAACATCTTCACAAGGAAAGTCTTGAAACACGTGATTGGAAAGATATTTGGCAAATGCGTGACCATGGCCCTCCTCGTAGGGAGAGTGCACCCGGTCACCGGGCCACTGATGAGAAGCGAAGTGTTAGCTTCCACCGAAAGTGGCACTTTTCATCAGTGGGCCTTAAACACTGGGGCACAGAGCTCAGCTCTCTTCAGAGGCTCAGCTTGTCTATCTTGCGTGGAGCTGTAGCGCTGAGAGGCTCCCAAGCAACTTGCTTGTATTGAATCACAATGCTTATGATAACTAACCACTGGCACAATGGCATAATTAACACTTTCTAACTCAGAGCTTGAATTATTGCTTTTTAACTTCGTTCTCACATGCAGGTGAGGATTGCTAAGCTGTACCTCAGGCTGCCAAGCGAGGACTGCAAAACTTTCCTGAGCTAAAGCTTAAGCATTAGTGCAAAACCTGCAACTCTGCTAAATCAATGCTAAATCCATAACATAAAGCCTATCCACGCAAGACAAAAGTGCGCGTAAAGGAAAAGCCCACCAGCACAGCTAACAGATTACGACAATGAGTCATGGCGCCACCACAACCAAGAATGAGCCTAAGGCTACGAAGCTGATATGCAATAGTTGTCCTTAGGTGTCATGGGTCTGGCGCATATCCGTACACCATCATACATTACAGCTTGAGTGATGGCCAGACTGACGGCTGTGAAGAGTGCAACCACACATCCACATTCAGCCGAAGAGGCCACTTTCTGAAGGCAGCCGCAGCCTTGGCATCACTGCAGCATCTTGAGGACTGCGCAGTTGGCATGCAGCTCGGGCCCATGATGCGTGTGCCCGATGCGGGCAGGGGCCAGCCACAGGGGCCGTTTCGAGGCGCCAGCTAGGCCCTGCTGCACTTGGTACTCCAGCGCCTGCAGGCAGAGCACAAGCATGCTTGTGTTGCTCGTGCTGAGTGGTCGGCACGCGTGTGTGCACTGAGTATGCGTGGGCATCAAGCACACGGGAGGGCCGGCGCAGAGGCATGGATGCACACCCATGCTCTCAGTGCCCTCAACCCAGCCAATGCGCATCATGCCCAGCGTGGCACAAGGCAGGCAATAGGAGAGGTGGGGGAGACAAGGGATGCGGCATATGGCTTCAATCAGAGACGTTTTCATGGTGACTGCGCTTCACTGCAGCGCACAACTGGGACCAGATGTGCATGCGCTGCACGTGTGGGGGTCTGTGCTTGTGTTTTTGTGGGTGCGTGCACCTTGTTTGTGGCGGAGAGCACAGGCAAGCAACAGCTAGCTCACCAGGTCTGTGTCGATGCGCTCAATGTGCTCGGTCAGCTTTGTCTGCAGGATGGCAGAAGACACCTCCTTACGCGTCACTGCACCCATCAAGCCTGTGCAGGTGGAGCAAGGGGCAAGGCCAAGCACGCACGTGAAAGACAGCACAATGGCGCGTGCCCTGACGAAGCTCCCTGTTCGGCTTTGTCTGCAGGAAGGCAGAAGGGAAAACTCTACACACACAGGGGCCACCAGGCCTCTGTGCGGGCAGGGCAGGGCCGGGGGGTGGTAGGGCAAGCACAAAGCTCAACACTGTTGAGGTGCTGTTATGCAGGATGGCACGCGGGAACCATACGCAGGGAGCCAGGCTGCTGTGGTAAATGGGAAGCCAGGCTGCTGCGGGGCTGTGGTGCAGGGTGGCAACCTTTGCCGACCACACCTCAGTGTCATGGGTGTGCACAACACAGGCACACACACATTGCAGCATTTGCGGACTTGAGCACTCACTGCCTTGTGTGCAGGTGGCTTGCATGGCTTCAGGAAAGCACGAAATAGTGTTGTAACACACTTCCACCACTGCTTCCCCTCTCCCCCACAACTCCTCCTACTCTCTGCCCCTGTTCCTCCCATCACCCTCTCTCCGCCTCCACCTGCATTTATCAGTGCCAACTCCATCATGCCCTGCCTGCATGTCATACATTGCCTTTGGCTTTCCGCCTCCTATGTGTGTTTGTGAGTGTATATACGTGCGCGCGTTTTTGCATTTGACCTCCCCTACCCTCACTGCTGCCCCATCAGCCTATGTCTGGCTCTCATATCTTCCTGCTGTGCACCCCCTTCCCATCAACGTGTGTCCGGGGCTCCTGCTGTGCACCCTCAGTGGTATCCTTCTGCTGTGCACCCTCAGTGGTATCCTTCTGCTGTGCACCCATGGTGGTATCCTTCTGCTGTGCACCCTTGGTGGTATCCTTCAGCTGTGCACCCTCAGTGGTATCCTTCAGCTGTGCACCCTGGTGGTATCCCTCTGCTGTGCACCTCTCTCCCCACCCTGCCCGCCCCCGACGCACCACTCTCAGCATCTAGCTTCTGGCGCTTGGGCCCCGGCTCCTGCCCGCGCGATGCCATTGTCTCCAGCACACTCCACACGGCATTGGCGACGTTGGGGATATACCTGACCGAAGGGGGTTGGTGTTGCAGAGGGAGCGCTTGCAGAGAGAGCACTCGTGGGTGGCGGGCAGGGGTAGGAGGAGCGCTTGCAAAAGGAGGTATTGCAATGGGGGTGTGCGGGGGTGGTGCAAATAGAGCTGGGAGGCGCAGTCAGCAGTGCAATGCAATAAAGGTGCTCGTGGATCTGCATGCATATGCATGCGTGTGCGCAAAAATGTGTGTGTGAATGTTCAAACCTGGCCTGGTGTGCAACTGTATGAATGCGTGTGTACGTGCATGCATGTGCGTGCGTTGCGTGTGCATGATCAGATCGTGCATAGGCGTGCACATGTCGTATGTGTGTGCACGCGCGTGCACCTGGGCAGATGGGCGTGTGTGTTGTCTACATGCAGTATGTACGAGTACACGTGGTTGCGCATGTGTTTTGTATATGGTCTTGTGTGTGCCTGCTCCCCGAGCTGCCACCGCGTCCGTCCACGCCCCCGCCCACTCACTTCACCAGGTTGCGCTTGCGCTGCTTCTGCTCCCTCGCTGCATGGGCCCGCACGATCTTGGACTTGAGCTGCAAAGCGCAAAGGGGGAGTGCCAGGGTGTGTGTGAGCAGGCCAGGGCAGACCCTGCATCATCATCTCCCCCTGTGCTGGGCTTGTGTGCTGCAGCGCACGAGGCGCCCCGGGCACCTGCGGAATGCTACAGCAAGCAAAACAATTCCAAAACAGTTCACGCACTTGCTTGCGCGGCCCATTCATGCCCCAGCACACGCAGCAGCTTGCTTAAGGTGTGCGGCAGCCGTGGGCACACTGCGTTCTCACTCCATCCAGGCAGGCGGAGAGGCGGCTGTTAGATGCCACGGCGCAAAGGGGACTGTGTCCGCATCCATGCAGCGTTGGCTTGGATGGAGACCCATTCCTCTGCCCCACCCTCCCTTCAGATCCAATCCAGCGCACACAGCACGTGTCTGAGAGCCGAGCCCACGCTTGCCTCGCCCGATGCTGGACCCACCTGCACGCAGCACGCCTGGATGGCGTGCTTCACTGCGCCCACCATCTCCTCAATGTCATCGCCAATGTACTCTTTGCCCGCGCCCTTGAAAGGGATCTTGGTGCTCACAATGGACACAAACACGCCCACCTGCGTGCGGGCGCGCGTGTTTGCGCGCGTCTGCCTAAGTTCTTGATAAGGATTAGGTCCTTGATAAGGAACACAAGCAGCACCGATCGTGTCTACATCTGTGTGCCCATGCAGCTCATCAAGTGCAAGGCTTGCACATGTGCAGGCGTTTGTAATTGTTTGCATGTAGAAGAGGTGGATGGGATACGCACAATGCTTTCCCAAGTGGACACATATGCTCCTGCTGTGCTATTCCAGGTGTTGGCAAAAGGTCAAAGTAGGTCCAACCTGGCCTGAGCATGTACACGTGAGCGTATGCGCTAGAGCATGTGAGAGTGTGTTTGAGATGAGGAGAGAGAAAGAGTGAGGAAGAGAGGTAGAGTACGTGTGTGTTCCTGTGCGCTTATTTTGGGGACAGCTCTGACTTGCCCGTTCCAGGCAGGGTTGTCAGGGGGTGAGCTCGCAGATCAGCACCAGCAACAGTCAAAAGCGCCAGCAAAAGCACAGAGGAATAATCAGGCAGGGTGCCATGCAGAACAGATCCCCTGTAAGCTCCAGGAAACGCATTGCTTAAGTCGGTCTTGCTATGGATGCACTGCAGATGTTGGCCGTGTTTTAGGTGCACTGCTGAAGTTGGCCTTGTAATGAGCCCCCCTTTTGATCCTCCTGCTGGCAGTCCAGGTGAGCGCGCACCTTGTCACTGCTTGAGTTGATCTTGTATGAGCCCCAGTTGATCCTCTTGTTGGCGGTCCTGGTGATCACGTCAGACCCACCCTGTGGCACAGGCAGTGTATCAAGGCAGGGCAAGAAATGAGGGCACAGAAGCTGACAAAGCAAAGCCGTCGACTTAGGTTTGCTAAACTTCTGGTGGAGGGGTTGCATGTTGCCATGATTCTAGGTGGCCCCTTTTCCTTCATTAATGTTGGGAGCACGCGAGCATGTGCATTTGTGCTCGCGCGTGAATGTGTGTGTGTTTGTGCGCGCGCGCACTTATGAAGAGAGTGAGACGGCACGTGCCTGAGGAGAGGGAGACTTAGGAAGCGAGGACCAACCCTGTCAAAGCACCAACTGCAAAAGGAGAGCCCCCAGCACAGAACCACGCTGACTGTGCAAGCCACATGCGCTGACTGTGCCAGCCACAGGCGCTGACTGCGTGGGCCACATTCGCTGACTGTGAATGAGCCACATGCGCTGACTGCGTGAGCCACATGCGCTGACTGTGTGAATGAGCCACAAGCGCTGACTGCGTGGGCCACATGCGCTGACTGTGCGAATGAGCCACATGCGCTGACTGTGTGAAAGAGACACAGGGGCTGAATGCGTGGGCCACATGCGCTGACTGTGTGAATGAGCCACAGGCGCTGACTGCGTGGGCCACATGTGCTGACTGTGTGAAAGAGCCACAGGGGCTGACTGCGTGGGCCACATGTGCTGACTGTGTGAAAGAGCCACAGGGGCTGACTGCGTGGGCCATAGGTGCCTGGCCAGCAAATGCACGCCAACCACTCCCCTTACGCAGCACACAGTGCCATATGCACACCAGGAACACCCAGCCTCACTAAAAAGTGGGCTCACCGCAACACACACAGGCATGCGCACACACACACGCTCGCGAACACGCACACACACATATACAACCCCCCATTTGCACGTCAGGCACATGCATCACGCGCACGTCCGTGCAGCTGGACTGCGTGGAGGCGGCAGACACGCTTGCAGGTACACACGAGGGAGGCAGGGGCTGATGCTGTCAAGCCCCAGAGGCGCCTAAGGCATCCCTTAAGCCCTTAAGGGGGTTGCAAAGCTCAGAGCCCCATTGAAGGATGGAGGAGGGGGGAAGGGGGAGAAGGTGGCAGGGCGTGCACGCACCCTAAGGAGCAGAGGGATCACACAAAAGAGACGGGGCCCGCACAGCGATGCGCCTTGCATGCGCACCTCAAAAAGCAGAGGGATACTGGCCCCACATCGACGCGGCTTGGCGAGGAAAGCAGCTCGCATGCGCACCTCAAAGAGCAGAGGGATGCGGTTCGCAAAGCGGTAGGCAGTGATGCCGGGCCGCGCGTCCCGGCCGCCAATGCTGACCGCCGCCTCCACCATGAAGGCGTGGCCCTCAAACACACGCACATCCCCTGCGTGCCAGCAGGCAGTACAGGCCGCGCGTGGCATATGGAGGCGTGGGGGCGTGCGCGTCTATCAACACATACGCACGTCCCCTGCACACGCCCAGGCAGCACAAGCTGCGTGCCTCACTGAAGCATGTCATGTGGCAGGATGGTGTGGCATAAGGGCGTGCGTGGTACGTGGCAGGGTGTGGCACAAGGGCGTGCATGGCCCTCAAGCGCGCGCTGTAACAAAACCAGGCTTTCGTTGATCACCAGATCACCTCCAACTACCTAACCAACCACCAGGCTCAGGCTTCGGGCTGGACTGGGGTCAGGCCAGTTCATTAAGCGGGATCCTTCCCCGGCCAGCCCATTTAAAGACCCTTCTTATGTATAGCGTTCCTTACAGCGCGCGCCCACAGCCCACGCGCATCTGTTTGCCGTGTGCATCAATGCCAAGGATCCACCCGCGCCACCGGTTGCTTCCGCCAGCACCACCATAAGAGCTGCCACCACCACCAGGGCATACGTGAGCGATGGCCAGAACGCCGGCCCATGGCTGCCAAGGGCCAAAGAGGGGGGTTGCGCAGCCTTCAACCACATTGAGCTGTGGGATAGTTAGGTGCGCGTGCCCTTGTGGGGCTGGGAAGCTGGGTCAAGGGTTCGAAAGGGGAGAGCTGCGCGGCCTTCCATGCGAGTTAGTGGGGTTGATTAGGTGAGCCGCCTTGCTCCCGCTCAGACTCGCAGCGGACAGCGGACCGATGAGGGCGAGGTGCTGCCGGCCAGCATTCAGGCACACACCCGCCGTGTGACGCCATCGACCCGACAATCAGAACGGTAATTGACCCTAACTTGAAGACCTGGCCAGCGCTCAGGCACTTCACCCATGTGGTGTGAGGCCATCCTTGCAAAAGGCAGGGCGGCATGAGGGGCTGCAGGGATAAGCGCGCATGCACACCACCCGCATGGGGCAAGGCAGCGGATATGGCGGGCCACGGCGCTGTGGGGGCAACACAGTCTTATGCAGAGACTCCAAAAGTGCCAAGCATGTGCTGGACATGTGCCAGAATCGTGCCAAAGCGTGCCAAGCATGTGCTGGGAATGTGCCAGGAGCGTGCCAGGAGCGTGCCAAGCATGTGCTGGGAATGTGCCAGGAGCGTGCCAAAGCGTGCCAAGCATGTGCTGGGAATGTGCCAGAAGCGTGCAAGGCGGGGCGAGTGACAGTGAAACGCGGGCAGCTGCTCGCACCGGACCGCCATGCGCGCCCAGGCCACAGGAAAAGAAAAGGGGCGCGCCCCCCAGCAGCTCTGTGCCTCTCGACATGCGCGAGCGCGCGAGCAGGTGTGCAGCAGCTACAGGGCACCCTTGGCACCTTGATGGGTGGCGATGAGCTCTGGTCGCAACTCCTTCATCACGCCCAGCCGCAGGTTGTACTCGCCTGCAGGGCTCAGGTGCGTGCCCTGCACAAACACACACGCGCGGCTGAGGCGCGTGACATACACACGCGCACGTGGCTGAGGTGCGTGACGCACACACGCGCGCACAAGCACACACAAGCATGCAGAGGTGGATGGCGATGTGCTCAGGGGTGTGCACGCATGCATGCAAACAACAAGCTTGCGGCGCCGAGTCATCCTGCCTTGTGCAAATGCGCACGGAGGCCACAACTTGGCCTTGCGTTCTTCAGGGCTTGGAGGGTGGACCCATGCATACAAGCACACGGAGGTCCCGCGAATGTAAGGGTACTCGCTGTGTGCATAAGTGTGTGTGTGCGTGCGCGCGCGCATGTGTGTGTGTGTGTGTGTGTGTGTGCGAGCATGCGTGCTGCGTGAAATTGCCCTGTGCACTCTTAGGCAGGGTGTACGAGACACGTTAACATGAACAGCTAAAAGAACGCGGGATCTGAGGAGCCTGTCAGCTCCAACACACACACACACTCTCATGCGCACACACATGCACAAGCACGCCCATGCCCCCACACCCACACGTGCGCGCGCACACACACACACACACACATGCACATGCGTGCTCACACAAGCACATGCAAACGCACACCTTGGGGTCCGGGAAGCGCGCGGCGTGCAGCAGCTCATGCAGCCGCACAACCTGCTTTGAGTCCAGCTCTGCCGGGTGCGTGTCATACGTCACGCCTGAGCGCATCTCCTCAACCAGCCGCTCTGCGTGGGAGCGGGCGCACACACAGGAGCACGTGCGCACAAGAGCCCAGGCGCCATAGGGTTGATGGCAAAAGTGCGTTCCATCTTCTCAGCACAATCTCAGCGCATTTTATCTCAACCGGCCGGTCTGCGCGGGAGAGTGGGTGCGCGCGCCCCAAGGGCCCAAAACGCAAGGGCCTACCACGCCAGAAGGGTCTGCCGCCAACAGGGAGGAGCAAATTGGGAGATTGGGTTTGCGCTCGTGATGTGCAGGCGGGTTCGCATGCGTCACATGCGCTTCTTGCATTCTGGGTGACATCTCAATAAGGCTCTGTAATTTCAATGAAGGCGGCATTCCAACGAAGGTGGCAAGTGACTTGAGATGGGGGCAAGTGACTTGAGATGAGGGGCGAGTCACAAGAGATGGGCCCCTCTAAACAAGGAAGCTGCGGCCTGGTGCCCTGAGCAATGCCCCAACTGTGGCCCATTTTGAGCCACCCAAGTACAGTCCCTCTGTGACCCATTTTGAGCCACCCAAGTCATCTGTGACCCATTTTGAGCCAACCAAGTCATCTGTGACCCATTGTGAGCCACCCAAGCACAGTCCCTCTGTGACCCATTTTGAGCCACC
>LKMJ01007908.1_pt1 | contig 10007 bp, 7 predicted proteins | sample 643391 | NCBI WGS metagenome assembly LKMJ01 (sample SAMN04112250, study PRJNA286221) | soda lake metagenome | biome: soda lake; feature: Kulunda Steppe; material: water; isolation source: sample PL-Br10 brine of Picturesque Lake | place: Russia: Kulunda steppe | collected 2010-07
CGGGTATGGTGCAACCTCGAAGATGCTCGGTGAGGCTGCGATGTGTTTACTGCGTGAGGAAACAGAGAGTCCGCTCTCAGGGGGTATTCTGACACCGGCCTCTGGGATTGGCGATCCACTGGCCGAGCGACTCCGTGACGTTGGTTTGACTGTGCATGTTAGGGATCGAAACACGAGATAGGAGAGGTACTTTGGGAGCAAACTCCGAACACGAATACAGTGCAACATGAGAATACGCGCCTCTATTTCAGTCGATATAGAACGTTTGCGCAGCACACATCAATATCATTGGAGAATTTATCTCAAGTGCCCTGTTCAGGCGAAAAGGACGTGAGAAGTGATTAAAGTGGCTTTAACTGAATACCTCAGATATGCACTGGAATAGCAATGATATTTCTGAGGTCATACGATTCCCCATCCAAGGTAGTTCCGAAGAACTCGGATCGCCTATCAATTTTATACGACTATGCGATGTCACAGATGGAGACATTCCAGGAGAGATTCGAAAAGAGTTCGTTGAGCAGGATTATGATTATGGTCCTCTGCGACCCTATGACACTCAAGAGTACTACGATGTAGAAGAAGGCCAAATCAAGACTCTAAACGATGAGCAATATGTCCATTATAATAAGCCGATGCTGTACTGCTTAAACATCCTCACCGATTATTCTCTCGCCATCGTAACACACCCTGACGACGACAACTATGGTATTGTAATGCCAGCAGATTTCAATAGCAGAGTCGTAAAAGAGTATCTGTACCCCTTCTTCGCAGAAGCGGCGCGGAGCGTTTCCGAACTCATCGAAGCACAGTACGACACCATCGAACTCCTTCCCGTCTACCTTAGCAACCGGAATAACGGGGAGGCAGCGAATAGGTGGGCACAGGCTCGTGAGGACAATGTTGAATTGCACATTGCCGAGTTCATGAATTTGACCGATCTCAAAGTCATCATGACTGAGGTCACAGAACTACGAGAAAAAATAGATCTCACCTCCAAAACGCAGTGTAGAAATAAGTTCGACGATGTTTCGCGGTTTCGAGACAAGGTGATGCACGCGAATCGAACGATCGTCGATGATCATGAGGATCTTCAAAAGCTCGCTGAGTCGATTGATGCCACGGCGTATCTCACCTCACGTTGTCAGGCGGTTCTGGATAATTAGTCTCACTTCCGCAGTTTGCCTATGGCGAGTCAGCGGGTAAATTGCTTACGAGTATGGGGTTAATTGGACAACAGAGCGGTATGTATTCACTGGCGTCTGAGGGCGACGGTTCGTTGAGTCCGCATTGGAAACGTGGGGGGATGCTGATTCGTTGCCGTCGGGGAGGGTGTCACTGGTGGGACGTACGAGACGACCGTAAATGCACGATTGGTTGATCCTGAGTTCAGGGCGACCGTGCTGGCTCGGTATGAGGCGATGTGCCCGGTGTCTGGTGTTGATCATCCTGGCTTGTTGGATGTGGCGCACGTGTTGGCGTGGAGCGACTATCCAGAGTACCGAGCGGATGTGTCGAACGTGTTGCCGTTGAGTAAAACACATTACGCAGCGTTCGATCGAGAACTGTTTACGATTGATCGTGACTACCGGTTACAAGTGAATCCACAGTTTGAGACGGAGGGCGACTTACTGCAGCGAACGATTATTGATCGGGCTGGTGAGCGGATATCTGTACGTGATGGGACTCTGAATGTGGAGTACGTGGCGCGGCATAACGCGGCGTTAGATCAGACGCCCTAACCGTTCACGAGTACCCGGACATCTTTCTGAATTTTTAACATATAATTACAGCCAAGCTTGGACAGGCCAGCGCTATTCTAACAACTCAAATAGTGGATCAATGTCGGCAACGGTGTAGTGTCGTAGTAGTTCATGGATTGCTCGGGATTCAGGTGCTGATTCCGGCTGTTCTGTGAGTTCTAAGTATCGCTGCCCGAAATATGGAATATCTACGTTATAGACGACTGGGTCGTCTGGGTCGCCATCGAACCGGAGATGGTCTTTCCGCCATTCTGTGGGGTCAAGGGAGTGTTTGTAGATGTCCCAGTGAGTTTCGCTGACGTCGGCGTTATCTTCAAGACTGCCCCAAGGATCCAAATTTATCCACTCGTGTTCTGTGAAGAGATTCCTCACCCGAGTACTAAGATCTGGTTCGGTTTCTGAGAGTTTTTCCGCTCGTCCAACTAAGTGCTGGTAGTCAAAATCTCCCTTGAAGGTAACTAAATGAGACGGCATACGTGACTCAACGTATTCGCAGAATTGCTGTAGCAACGCGGCCTCTGACACGTCTGTAGTTCCGGAGCGAAAGAGGGTCTGGGACGCTCCTGGGGCACCCTGATGCGGTGCATATCCAACGCCGATACAGAGTAATTCGAGGTGGTCTGAATTGTCAAACTCGAATTCTGCTTCTGGAACGGTGGAAATCGTTTCAATATCGAGTGCAACGACACCTCCTGATTGTTTGGTGCTGTCGGTTGCTGTATTGTTTGGCTCGTCTTGCTCAACAGAGGATGGAGGTGATTCTAAACGCGTTACTTGAATGTCACCATAGTTTGAACCCACACTAACGCTCCCATTATAGATGTCTCCAAGCGCATCGTCAAGTAGAATCCACTCGTCTTCTCTAAATTCAAAGGCTGGAAGATCGCCATCCCATATTTTCAGGCGGAATTCTTGACTTTCTGTGTCTTGTAATTGGACTTGCGTGTTCCCATCGTCGAAAGTACGATGCTGTAGTACCTGAGCGACGATGGAGATCGGTTCTCCATCAGCGATATCTTCTTTCGTTGTCTGTGGATGGTTCATAAAGAGATACTATGATGGCCGTCTTGTATTGGTGACCTACGAAGTGATACTAAAAAAAGAATACTCATTACGGGATGTTCCAATCTACATTCGTTCCATTACTAACTATCCCTCGGAATCCTCACTGGTGGTGAAGGCAACCCAAAAGCAGTTGTCGCAAGGCCCGTTCACAGCTGGGATCGCAATCGCGCCCTCGCAATGTAAAGAGGCGGAGGGTGGCTATGAAATCGCGTTTGACACTGCTAGTCGACTTGAACTCCAGTACAAGGTTGTCTACAGCGAGATTGAAAATCGAACGTTCAGGTCCGGACACACTCTGAACGCTGTGAAATTCCCATTCATTGGAGCACAAGCGAAGACGCTCCTCGGTCGACAAACGGGTCCTGGTACGGCATTTTACGCACTACCCGTCGTCACCGACATTTCCGGGCTCGGTGACGTTCTCGGGACGACCATGTTTTTAGATGTCGCTGGGTTACAGAACTTACCTAAGACTCCGAGTGATTTCACTAAGTACACAGCGTTTTGGGTGACTGTCAATAACGGTCCGCGGACGGTCCCTGAGGTGTATCTCAAAGACGGAGAGGTGCCACGATACTCCCAACCCCGAGCATATGACCGTATCGGTGGGCAGTATCTCTACACTTGGTCAGAACTCAAGCAACTAATAAGTACCAGCACGATCGGGGTCCCCGTGCGTACTAGTGGTAAACCACAGGTAGCAGCAGGGTACCAGAATCTGGTGGCATTCGAACGTCAGGTATTGGAGACCAATCTCCAGAAATTGACTCTTGACAATCAGAACCCGGAAGGAGTTGTTAACTGGGATCTCATCTCTCCTGTAATCAGAGATATCGTTCAACGGAGCATTGACGTTGGCGAAACGATTGTTGAGGATCGGACAGCGAGAACCGAACACCCGTCAGAGGTGCGAGAGTTGCTTAATGACCATCCGTATTTGCTGGAACCGGAGTTCGACATCGAACAGCGACGAGAAGTAGTGAAAACGGCGCTCACCACTTGGTCGGATCAAGAAATAACCGATGTTAATTATGCGGGTCTAGATTCACGTCGGGGATCACGGTATCGCCAGTACCGGTTTCTCACCTCGGGTGAGCAGACCGATGAGGCGATTACAGCTCAACTCGGCTTTGCATGACGGCGTATATTAGCTAAGCGGACCCGGTTTGCTGTCACCTGTATTTTTAAACAAGTAACGTATGTTGGTCGCTGTAGATTCCTATGTTCGCTCCTGACCCGGCACGTGAGTTTCTTGAGTGTTATTACAGCCGGAGAGGTGAATATGGGAAACCTCCGGGGCCGTCTGATCAGAGTCTTCCAGACAGGTATCGTGATCGTGACCCGGAGGTGTGTGGAAATCGCTAGGCTCGGCCCAGGTCCTCGTTTTACTTTCACCCCGCTGAGTGTAGGTTTATAACCCCGCCGAGAAATGATTTACGTGTGACTCGATTCCTCCATTTGGCGGATATTCATCTCGGTCGGCAACAATACGGCGTACCGCAACGGGCAACCGATGCGAAACTTTCGTTCCAGCACGCGCTGTCGCAAGTCTCGACCGAAGATGCCGATGTGGTGTTGCTGACCGGCGACCTGTTTGATAGCCGGGACGTGCGCCCAGAGACGCTCGCATCGGTAGAAAACGTTCTTACGGATATTGAAGTCCCGGTGATCGTGAGTCCAGGGAACCACGATCAGAACATGAGCCGCCGACGAAATTTGACGTGGCTACAGTACTTGAACAACAAGGGGCTTATCACGTTGTTGTCGGCCGATTTCGCGGATGATCGGGCAACGTTTGCTCCGACTGACGTGGATTCCCCACGGTATGGTGGTGGTGGGTACGTCGATTTGGAGACGGACGAGGGGACGGTTCGCGTGTTCGGCGTCCAGTACCGCGGCGCGTACATGGAACGACAGATTCCGGCCGTCGTGGACGGGATCGAAGCCGTGAATGCGTCCGAGGGTGAGCCGGCGGCGACAGTCGTGTTGGCGCACTTCGGTGTCGATGACGCGGTACCGGATCTGGGTGCGACGGTGTCGGTCGCATCGTTAACGCCGCTGATGGATGCGGTGGACTACGTGGCGCTCGGGCATATTCACAAGCGGTACGAATTGGAGAACGTGTATAACCCGGGGAGTTTGGAAGCGTTCTCTGTACAGGAGGGATGGTGGGACGACGCGCACGGGTATTACGTGGTGGACGCGGCTGACTGGTCGGCAGCCCACCGCGTGTCGAAGCGACGACCGTACGTGACGGTTGAGTTCGACGTGTCGGGGTTCCGTACGTTCGACGATCTCCGCGCGGCGCTCGAAGACGCGGTGCATGACGAGCGAGAGATGGTCGAGCGCGTGTGTAGCAACGCCGAGTTCCAGGCGGGTGACGGGTCGCGTCGGGATCCGATCGTGAACCTGCGGTTGACGGGGACGCTGTTGCTCGATCACGTCGCGTTCGATGTCGATGCGTTACGAGAGATCGCGGGAGAAACGCTGGAGGCGCTGTACGTGCAGCCGACGGATAACACGGAGCGGAAAGCGATTCAGGAACTGCTCGGCGATATCGATCGTGACGAGGCGTTCGCGGCTGACGGGACGGTGAACACGGACGCGTTACAGGAACGCGTGTTCACGACGCTCGCTGAGGAGTCGCGGTACAGTACCTCCGCGGACGACGTCGCGGCGACGCTCGACGAACTGGAGGGGCTCGTCACCGAGGATGACGCCGGTGTCGGTGAGGCGGCGTCGTACTTGGGGGAGCGCCGCCGGGAGTTGTTCCCGGACGGCGTCGGCGAGTCAGCGAAGACGGATGAGGCAGTGGCCGTTAACGGAGGTGAGGCAGAGTGACGGTCGTTATCGAGTCGGTGACGTTGGAGGATTTCAAGAGTTATGCAGACCGGACGACGATCGAGCTCGGCGACGGCGTCACGGCGATCGTCGGGGAGAACGGGTCTGGGAAAAGCACGGTACAGGAAGCGATCGGGTTCGCGTTGTTCGACACGCACCCGTTCGACAATCAGGATCGCCTCGTGCGGGACGGTGAATCATCTGGGCATGTCGAAGTGACGTTCCGGGTCGTCGAGACGGGCGAGGTGTACACGGTGCGGCGCTGGGCCGGGCGGTATAAGTTCGATGTACTCGATGTGAACGGGGATGCACTCGGACTGGACACTGGGTCGACGATCAAAGAGTGGGTCGCGGAGAAACTTGGTGTGGACGACGCGGACGATTTATCAGGAGTGTGGGAGCGGAGTGTCGGGGTGCCGCAGACGAGTTTCCTCGCTGACTTCACGCAAAGTGAGACGGACCGGGTGGACACGTTCGACCCGTTGTTCGACATTGAACGGTACCGAGAGGCGTACAAGTCGCTGAGCGGCTTAGCGGGTGAATTCGTGAAGGAAACCAGTGTGAAAGAAGAGCACGTCAGTGAACTCCGCGGAGAATTGAATGACTTGCCGGACGTCGAATCAGAAGTCGAAGAACTAGAGGACGAGCTACGAGAATACGAGGCACAAATTGCGACGATAGAACACCGTGTGGCGGTGCTACAGGCGGAACACACGGCGCTTGAGGAAGTCGAGTCGACGCTCGATAAGAAGCGAAGTGAGTTGGAATCACTCGAGGGTACGAAGATCCCAGCAGCAGAGCAACAACTCGAACAGGCTGAAAAAGCGCTGGAGGACGCCGAATCCGCCGTCGAAACGCTGTCAAATGTTGAAAACGAGTACGAGGCGCACCACGAAGCAGAAAGCGAGCGTGAACAATTGGAAGAGGAAATCGGTGAGTGTAATAAGTTGATGGATGAACGCGACGAGATCGAAGGCGAAATCGAACGGAAGGAGGCCAAAACTGAGCAGAAAGAGGAGGCAGTTGAAACGGCAAAGCAGGCCAAAGAGCGACTCGAAGAAATCGAACCGGATGTCGAGGAGTACCAAGAGTTAGAGACGGAGGTTGGGCAACTTGAGGACGACGTAGAGCGAATCGCCGATATCGATGCGGAGGTCGCCGAGTACGAAGCCAAGATCTCTGATTTTGAAGATGAAATCGAGGAACTGGAATCCCAAATTGAGGCTGCTGAGGAGCAGCGTGACGAGGCTGAGAAACTTGAATCTCTGCGCGACAAGCGTCGTGAGTTGTCCGTTGAACGAGAGTCGCTACAAAACGAGGTCGAAGAGTTAGAAGCGCAAAACGATGAGTTGAGAGAAATCGAGGTCGATGAAACGTCGGACGTGCTGTGTCCGACGTGTGATCGACCAATCACGGCGGACCACCGTGATTCGGTGATCGAGCAGAACACGGAGCGAATCGAGGAGATCGGGTCATCGGAACTCCCGCGGATCGACTCGCGGCTCAGTGAGCTCGCCGACGAGATCGATGACGCCGAGTCAGCAGCCGATGCGTTAGCGGAAATCCCTGAACACGAATCCGAGATTGACGATTTGCGTGAGGAAATCGATGACCTCGAATTGACGATCGAAGAGCTACAGAGCGAGCAGTCCGAGCTCGAAGCCCGCGCCGAAGACCTCTCTGAGAAGCAGCGTCGCCTCGAAGCACTCGAAGGTGTTGAAACGGCCTACACAGAGGCGAAGACACGGTACAAGGACAATGAGTCCGCTGAATCAGAGTTAGAGTCGATTCAGGAGCGTATCGCAGAATTGGAGACTGAAGTTGCGGAGTTTGACGAGGAGATCGCGTCATACGGTGATCTTGATTCGGAGCTTGAAGCGGTGAAAGGGACGTTGGCGGAGACGAGGGAAGGGTATGAAACGTACATCGCTCACGAGGGAGAGGCGGATAAACGCGACGAGCGGGAGGAGGCGGTAGAGGAAGCGCGGTCCGAGTTGGCAGACCTCCGAACGAGAGCGGAGGGAGTCCGAGAAGAGATCAGCGAGTTGGAATTGAAGTTCGACGAGGAACGGTTCGGGGAACTGGACAGCGATGTTGACTCGTTCGAGGCGGAGAGAAATCAGCTCACAGGCAAGCGAGAGACCGTTGAAGAGAATTTGAGCGACGCCCACAGCAAGTTGGATAACCTGTACGAAAAGCAGGCCGAGAAGGAGGAACTTGAGTCGGAGATCACTGAGTTAGAGCGCGATAAGCGGTTTGCTGGGTGGTCGCGGAACACGTTACAGCAGGGGGCAGCGGATCTACGTGAGCTAATCACGACAGAGATCGGGCACCGTGCGAATGAGGTGTTTCAGCAACTCCGCGGGAATCCGACGGAGACGCTAGTGTGGGATAAGACGTACAACCTCCGTGTGCGCGTGAAGGGGCAGGACAAGCCGTTCGATTCGTTGTCGGGTGGAGAAAAGATGGCGGCGGCGCTCGCGGTCCGGCTAGCGATTCTCGAACGGTTAGCGAGTGTCGGGATGGCGTTCCTTGATGAGCCGACAGCTAATCTGGACACGGAAAAGAAACAGAACCTCGTGAATCAGTTGGAGTCGTTGGAGGGGCTTGGGCAGTTGACCGTGGTGAGTCACGATCGGACGTTCGAGGCGATGACGGAACGCGCGGTCGTGCTCGAAAAAGATGAAACCGAGGAGGTGACGCGGGTGGTGTCGCAGTAATGCCGTTGTACCCTGAACGCGTCGCGGAGCAACTGGAAGCGAATAAAGCGGAGATTCACCGGTTCACGCATGACGACACGCGTGTCGTCGAGGTGTACCGTGACCGACTCCGTGACGTAGTGAGCGAGTCGCAGGCGGCAGTTCGTGACGCGGTCGGTGATGACCAGGATTCGTACCCAGGTGCGATCCCGACACGCGAGTGGGACGCGATGTCTGGTCCAGTCGTTGGGTTTGACAGGTCGGTGCCGTGGGATAATCATGAAGCGGTGAACGAGTTTGCGGCAGATGTGTTAGCCGGCGTGTCAACGGTGGCGGCGGACGGGTCTGAGATCGGGCCGACACGCGAGTTTACCGTCCCACTCGGGCTGGTGCAGACCGCGTGGTGTCGAAATGGGCACTCACAGTCGCGTGACTACGAGGAAGATGTCTCGACGCGGCTGCTTCTTCCCGCGGACCTGACGGAGGACCGTGATGACGGGCGGCGGTACGTAGACGGGCAGGCACCGGCGCACGAACGGTACCGTGAGGAGGCGCGGACGATCATCGATTGTATCGAACGATTCGCGGATGTGACGCCGCCGCCGGTCGTATTATACGACGGGCCGCTCGTTCCATCGTTCGCTAACACGTTCACACCAGACGTTCGAGATGAGTATTACCGTGACCCGATGTCGATGGTGTTGGCGGCGTCACAACACCACGGCGTCCCGGTCGTCGGGTATACGGCTGGGAGCGGCAGCACAAACCTAGCGAAACTGTTGCGTCGACGATATCCGGACGCGTTAGGTGACCAGCCGTTCGTGGCGGACTCCCGGATTCTCGACCCATTCATCGATCACTGGGGCGACCGGTCGCAGTCGTTCATCAACCGCCAAGACGGCGCGGTTGACGCGCTGACGACTCAGTACCGCGGAGAAACCTACGAGTTCTGGGACGACGTGTTGTTCGCGTATCTTAACGTTCCGGGCGGGGATGCCCTTGATCGCGTTGAGCTTCCGGGGTGGGTGCTTCGGGACGACCGGATGGCGTACGTGTTCGACGTCGTGCGGGCGGAAGCCGGCGTCGGGCGCGGGTACCCGGAGATACTACAGCAGGCAGATGCCAATGCGGTGCTTGACACCGGGGCGAAAAACCGGTTTCTTTGGCTCGTACAGGAGTTCGCGGACGAACACGACATACTGATCGAGTGGGACGCGAAAGCCCTCTCGAAGGAACGCCGCCGTCGATAACACAATTACTAATTCATGACACAGCAACCGAACGCGGACAATTCGACACCAGCGATTACACCGAGTGACACGGCGTTAGGAAGTATCGTACACTCAAATACGCAAATGGACTACGTCGTGCAGACGTTCCGAGACGGTGAACGCGAAGACCCACCGTCACGCGACGAGTACGAGTTTGGCCAACCGGTGTACGCTACGGAAACCGTTCGCGGCACACCTTACGCTGTGATCGGCGTCGTGTACGACACGCAGCTCGTAGACCCCGACCAGGGACGGAGCGGACCACGGCTTTCCGCCCCGGAACAGGAAATGTTCGTCCCCGGATACGTAAACGAGAAGCAGACGATGCTCGGTGTCGCGCTCCTCGGGACGGCAGAACTCGATGCCGA
>LKMJ01007910.1_pt1 | contig 10006 bp, 10 predicted proteins | sample 643391 | NCBI WGS metagenome assembly LKMJ01 (sample SAMN04112250, study PRJNA286221) | soda lake metagenome | biome: soda lake; feature: Kulunda Steppe; material: water; isolation source: sample PL-Br10 brine of Picturesque Lake | place: Russia: Kulunda steppe | collected 2010-07
CGGTTTTTCCCGCCCCAGTTGGGAGTTCCAGGACGCCGCGGCGACTGTGTTCACCCCAGACGTCGAGGGCGTCCTGTTGGTACTCCCGGAGTTCGTAGCTCGTCGTCAGTGCGAGCGACTCGGTCGGGGCAATCCGGTCGTCAACGTCGGCATCGAGCGTCCTGAGCACATCGCGGATGGCCGCATATCGGTAGGCAGGTGCACCGAACGTGTCGTTCCGCGGGTCGGTCTTGACGCCCGGCAGCCCGTCGAGTGGTGGATCGTTCTGGCGGTCGCTTTCGAGGCGGAGCGTGCCATCCTCGAAGGCGAGCTGGACTGTCACGGTGGAACCTCAAGCGGCGGGCGATAAATGTACACCGGCTCCGGGTCACCGAAGACTCACCTCGACGACTCGTAGTCGTATTCTGTCTCGGGGTCCTCGACACCCTCCGTCCTGGAGCCAACCCACGCGCCGAGCGCGATGCCATAGACGAGATGGCCGGCGTGAAACAGCGTGAGTTCGTCGGCCTCCAGCCGGATATCGAGCAGCTCGTTGAGCATGATCTGATTGCCGAAGGCTGACGAAACCAGTCCGAACACCGCACCCCAGACGATCCCACGCTGTTCGGCCTCGACCGATCGCTCGGCCGACAGCAGGGCAAATATTCCACCAAAGACGGCCCCGCCGAGCGTTCCGTACAGCAGGTGCAACAGGAGACCAACGATCGGATACGCTTCAGGCTCGTCACTGCCGATATACGTCGACCAGAAGTTCGCTGAGGGCGGTAGTGACCGCATAATCGGGAGCCGGAACGCAGTCATAATGAGCGTTGCCACGAAGCCAGCCTGCAGTCCGCGCAGCCCAGCGACAACGGCGTGAATCCCACGGCAGCTCTTGGGAAGGCGGTCGTTGGTGCGCGCAGTCCTGGTAAGTCTCTCCTCGGCGGCGTGTTCGAAGCTCATATGCTAGTGGCTTGCTACCACGAACCAGTACGTAAGGCTTCTCGCCGAACAAACAGCAGCAGACAATGTAAGTGGATACCAGCCTGCATCGGGATCCAGGATACCCTGGACCACATATCTCCACCGCGGTTAGCTCTTCGAAACCAACGACTCCACATCATCTGGCCAGTTGGCTCGCCAGACGTTTGCCCGTTTGCCGACCCGATCTAATTTGAGAGAAACAAGTTTGCCAGGATCCAACGTTGCCAACTCATCGCGGATCCGATCGTCCTCGTAGTCGACGATCTGATAGACACGGTTGGCGGAGGGCGCGATCACGTTTATTGCGTTATTGTTGTTCATCTCCTTCAGGACTCGGTATTCGTGGGCTTTTGACCGCTGTGTCTTCATATACAAACACTGTAACGAACCATAATGAAAGTATCGGTCAGAAAAGAGCGACACTCTACTCAGGCATTTAGTTCTTCGCCGACTAACTCGGTTGCCTGACGAATTGCCCGCACCGAGCTCAGGTAGCCCGCCCCGACGCTAGCTTTGAGCAGCTTGGCGGAGCTGCCGGTGACGACTTTTGGGCCGACCTGTGCGACAGCACCGTCGCCAACCGAGACGATCCATCCTGGAGCGTCGAATCTGAACTGCGCCAGGCGGGGTTCGAACCCCTCCCGTTCGTCGAGGTCCCACTCGACTAGCGAGGCGATACTGTCAGCCGCCACGCGTGCCGACCGGATCGCTGCCGCCGCGCTTGCTGGTACTGCTTCGCCGTTAGCATCGACGATTTTCGCTGCATCGCCAACTGCAAACGTCGACTTGTTCAGCCGAAGGTCGCTCTGGACGACGGGGCGGTCGCCAGCCATAACGGCCGAGCCACCGATGCCGCCGGTCCAGACAAACAGGTCGTAGCCAACCGACTGCTCGTCGCCGGTCGATTCGTTGCGGGTTTCGATTGCTGAGTCGGTGGCGCGTTCGACAGCTGTTTCGGTCCATAGCTCGATACCGCGATCCGTGAGTTCGTCTTCGAGTGCCGCCTGAAAGGCTTCCGGGAACGCCGGAGCAACCGAATCGAGCTGTTCGACGACGAGAATATCGATGCGGTCGGCGGCGTCTTCTTCGGCCGTAAGCGTGGCGAGTTCGCCGGCGACCTGGACGCCCGAGAGACCGGCTCCGCCAACGACGAACCGGGCCTGCTCGCCCGAATCGATGACATCCAACGCCTGCTTGCGGATGGCCTCGGCATCAGTGACTGATTTCAGTGGGAGGGCGTGTGCTTCGAGGCCATCCAACCCGTAGTAGGCTGTTTCGGCACCCAGACAGACGCCAGCGTAGTCGTAGTGTACGGTGTCGCCGGATTCGAGCGACACCTGGTTCCGTTCGGTATCGACCGCCGCCACGCGGTCAGTGATGATCTCAGCGCGATCGAACAGCGTCGACAGGGGGATCTCAATGGCGTCCGTAATCGACGGCCGTCTGATGGCACGATGTACTTCGTGTTGGACGAGATGCGTTTCGGATTCGTCGATAAGCGTCAGTTCGACGTTATTCGGAAGCAGAGATTCAAGTTTACGAGCGAGCGTCACGCCGGCGTAGCCGGCACCAAGGACAACGACGTGCATACTATCTGTTGGATCGCCAGCCGAAAGAACGTGCCGCTGGCTGTGAGCCGACTACCGCTCGACGACGAGTCGAACCAGTTCACCCGCAGCAAGCCCGAACTCCTGGTCACCACGTCCGTGATTGACGTCACACTCGACGTAGCCGTGGCTGCCGACTGTCAGCAGTCGTTCGTCGGGGGCGACCGAACCAAACGTATCGACGACCGGCGTCGAGCGTCCGTTGACGGTGGCCCGGGTAGCGTCGGCAATCTGTTCGCCGGGGATGTTCGTAATCACGTTTCCGAACTCGTCGACGACCAGGACCTCCCCAGTGATTGTCTCGTCATCAACCGTTGGCTCTGGAAACGTGAGGTCGAGACAGTCATCGAGCGCGATTGGCGAGAGGAGACCGAGATCGGCCAACCGGTCGAGGTCTGCGTCATGCACCGCCGCGGCAGCGGGAGCGAACACATCCCGACCGTGGAACGTCGTCGAATCCGGCTCGCCGACCGTGATCTCGAAGGCGGCGACCGGCGGGTCGTCGCTCTGTCGGTCGGTTTGCTGGTCGGCAAGTTGGCGCGCTACTGGTCGCAGGAGGCCGTTGTCGGGGCCGACGAGCGCGTGGTCGCCGATGCGAACGACAAGCGCGCGGCGGTCAGTGCCCACGCCGGGGTCGACCACCGCGAGATGGATAGCTGGCGGAAAGTAGGGGAGGGTTTCTCGAAGCCAAAAGGCTCCTGCGCGTGGGTCTTGTCGGGGTAGGGAGTGACTAACGTCGACCAGTTGGGCGTCAGTTCGAGAGAGAATGACGCCTTTCATGACCGCAGGGTACGGCGAGCCGAAATCGGAGGCGAGCGTAATCATTCGCCGTCGTGGCTCGCGCCGTCGGAATCCGTCACCTGCTGGAGGCGGGCGACGCCACCACACTCGTTGATCACGTCGGCTGCTGGTTCCGGAACGAGCGACTCCCAGTCGCCACCAGCGATCATCCGCTCTCTGAGTTCAGTTCCTTCGAGCACCTCTCGATGAAACATCGGCGACTGTCGGACCTCGACGCCAGCCTCTTCGAACAGTCGAATCACCAGTGGGTTGTTCGAGAAGGCGACATCGAACGACGGCGACATGCTCTGGACGTGGCTCACCCACACGGAGTTGCGTTCGAGGTCCTCGATTGGGACGACGTACGTCGGCAGGTCGAACTCGGCGACCGATTTGGTGACCATCATCACGCGCTCGCCCGCCGTAAAGGGGTTCCGCTGGCTGTGGGAATCTCCGGCACTCCCGATACCGAGCACGAGTTCGTCGACCTGGTCGGCGATCGCTTCGACCATATGGTGGTGACCGTCGTGGTAGGGCTGAAACCGGCCAATGTAGAACCCTCGCATACCGACTCGTACCGCGGCCCGATTTATAAACTCGGCGAGTTTTCGCGGCAGAACTAAATAGGCCGTACAGACGTTCTATTCGGTGTTTATCGTGTAGTGGCAGTGTTGGTGAATGGGAGAAAGTATATCAATCGCCAGTTCGTCTTTTCTGACAGCGAAAACGTTCTATGAGCAACCCTACGGACACTGACGACGGTCCCCCCGATTCGGGGGTGAACGACGAGACGGCCGCCGACCGGGCGGTCGATGACCAGCAATCGGACGACGAGCCGTCGGCAACAGCCGGGCAACCGACCGACCAACAGCCGCCGGCCGCCGAGAGTCAACCAGCCGACGAGGAGGCCTCCGAGCCATCCAACGTTGGCGACGAGCAGGCCGAACCGACACCAAACGGGCTCGATCCGGCAGACGACGGCCGGCGTGAGCCTGCCGACGATCCCTTCGAGCCAACCGACCCCTCCGGGGAGTCGACCGGCCCCTCGCAGAACGGCTCGCGCTCCCGCGGCAACGAGCCAAGCGATGTTTCCGACGACGAGCCACCGTCGATCGAGGAGCTCGGTAGTGATGTCGAGGTCGACGCACCGATTGCCGACGAGGTCGACGACGATGACCTGTTGGGTGGTCTCCTCATCGACAGCAGTGATGAGCTAAAGATCCCCGACCGACTAGTCGACCAGGTGATCGGCCAGGAGCACGCTCGCGATGTCATCATCAAGGCGGCCAAACAGCGACGCCACGTGATGATGATCGGCTCGCCCGGTACCGGCAAATCGATGCTGGCCAAGGCGATGACTGAACTCCTCCCGAAAGAGGAGCTCCAGGACGTCCTCATCTACCACAACCCCGACGACGGCAACAAGCCAAAAGTGCGAACGGTTCCGGCCGGCAAAGGCGAACAGATCGTCGACGCCCACAAGGAGGAGGCCCGCAAGCGTAACCAGATGCGGACCTTCCTGATGTGGATTATCATCGCCGTCGTGCTTGGCTACGCGCTGATTATCGCCGGCCAGATCCTGCTCGGTATTCTCGCTGCGGGTATTATCTATCTCGCCTTCAAGTATGCCTCCCGCGGTAGCGACGCGATGGTGCCGAACCTGCTTGTCAACAACTCCGATACGACGAGTGCGCCGTTCGAGGACGCCACCGGTGGCCACGCCGGCGCGCTGTTGGGCGACGTTCGACACGACCCATTCCAGTCCGGTGGGATGGAGACGCCCTCCCACGACCGCGTCGAGGCCGGCGCGATCCACAAGGCCAACAAGGGTGTGCTGTTCATCGACGAGATCAACACCCTCGACATTCGCTCCCAGCAGCACCTGATGACGGCGATCCAGGAGGGCGAGTTCTCGATCACCGGCCAGTCCGAACGCTCGTCGGGTGCGATGGTCCAGACCGAACCCGTCCCGACGGATTTCATCATGATCGCTGCGGGGAACCTGGATGCGATGGAGAACATGCACCCCGCGCTCCGCTCGCGGATCAAGGGGTACGGCTACGAGGTGTACATGGAGGACACCATCGAGGACGACCCCGAGATGCGCCGGAAATACGTCCGCTTTGTGGCCCAGGAGGTTGCCAACGACGGCCGACTCCCACCGTTCGACGCCGACGCGATGGAGGAGGTCATCCTCGAAGCACGACGGCGTGCCGGCCGCAAAGGCCACCTGACGCTGCACTTCCGGAATCTCGGTGGCCTCGTCCGTGTTGCGGGCGATATTGCCCGCGGTGAGGACGCCGAGTTCACGACACGCGACCACGTCCTGAAAGCCAAAGAACGCTCCCGGTCGATCGAACAGCAACTGGCTGACGAGTTCATCGAACGCCGGAAGGATTACGAACTGCAGGTCTCGGACGGCTTCCAGGTCGGCCGCGTCAACGGGCTTGCGGTGATGGGTGAAGATTCGGGGATCATGCTGCCGGTGATGGCCGAAGTGACGCCATCGCAGGGTGGTGGCCAGGTGATTGCGACCGGCCAACTCAAAGAGATGGCCGAAGAGTCCGTCCAGAACGTCTCGGCAATCATCAAGAAGTTCTCGGATCAGAACCTTTCGGAAAAGGACGTTCACATCCAGTTCGTCCAAGCCGGCCAGTCGGGTGTCGACGGCGATTCGGCGTCGATCACGGTCGCCACTGCGGTGATCTCCGCGCTCGAAGACGTCGGCGTCAGCCAAAACTTGGCGATGACCGGCTCGCTGTCGGTCCGTGGTGACGTGCTGCCGGTCGGTGGAGTGACCCACAAGATCGAGGCCGCCGCCAAAGCCGGCTGCAAGCGCGTCATCATCCCGAAAGCCAACGAACAGGACGTGATGATCGAAGACGAGTACAAGGAGATGATCGAGATCATCCCGGTCAGCCATATAAGTGAGGTTCTGGACGTCGCCCTCGAGGGCGAAGGCGAGAAGGACTCGCTTGTGGCCCGGCTGAAAAACATCACCGGCTCGGCACTCAACGAAAGCAGTGTCGCCGGCCCCTCCAGTCCAAGCCCACAGTAGGCCATCGGTGTCCGGATGGCCTCGTGGGATATCTTTCTGTTTGCGCTCGCAGTGCTTGTTGGTGTGCTGCTGATTTTGACACGTCTTTCGACACAGGTGCTCCAGGACGCAGTCGCTTCGACCGCAGACGAGGCTACCACACCGGCTGACGACCGCAACCACCAGCCACAGCAGGCGACAACACTCGAGCAGTCCGATGGGGCTCAACCAGGCGACTACTCTGCTGAGACAGAGAAACCCTCGCTGAAGCTGTCGACGCGTGCGCTATGGGCCAACGTCGTCTTTACGCAGGGACTGTTCGGACTTGTTCTCGCCGCGATTACGTGGTATACGGGCGTTCCGGCAGCCGCCTTCGGGGTGGTTGCCGACTATCTCTCGGTGGCGTCGGTAGCGACCGGTTTCGCCGTCGGCATCGCCTTCTACGCGCTCAGCGAGCTTGCGACGACAACAGCTACACGGTTCGGCGCGGAGCCGCCGTCGGCACTTCGGGAGGCACTCGCTGCCGAGACGCCCGGTGGCTGGGTCGTGCTGCTGGCCTTCGTCCTGCCGGCGATTGCAGTGTTCGAAGAGCTGCTGTTTCGTGGGGCGATGATCGGCGCGCTGGCTGTCGGTTTCGATCTGCCGGTGTGGCTTCTGGTCGTGGTGTCATCAGTTGCGTTCGGGCTGGGCCACAGTGCCCAGGGACGGCTCGGCATGGCCGTCACCGGGCTGCTTGGAGTGGGACTGGCCGGCGTCTTCGTCTGGACCGGAAACCTGGTCGTGGTGATCGTCGCCCACTACCTGATCAACGTCCTGGAGTTCATCGTCCACGAGCAGGAGTAGGCATGAAACAAACGGGAGCAGACGTGACATCTTCCTCGCCGTAAACGGAGAGGGAGCAAAGCGCTCCCTCAGGCAGTCGGGCTACGCCCGACGACGGCGAGGCTTCCCACCGCACTAGATAGAAAGCGGGCCGATTTCTTTCTTTGTTGTCTGAATGTAACCCACGGATTCAAGAGGGCGGCCTTCGTTGTCGGGGTTATGAGTGCCGAGGAGCTGTATGCCGTCGAGCCCGAGGACATCCCGTTGCTCATCGCCACGGGGTTGATTGCGGTGGGCTGTGTGCTGCTTATCTCCGGGTTGGGTGGCGGCCACCCACTGGTTTCGATATTAGTTGTTGGGGGAACAGTTGCGTTCGTCATGCTCACACTCGAACGCGTCCAGACGGTCGGCAAATGGGTCGGTGGTGCGGCAGCGAGCATGATTCTCGGGAGCGCGCTCGTCAGCATCGAGTTGCCGTTGGGCTTCGAGTTCGAGGGACCGATTGGGGCCGCACTGTTTCTGTTCGGTGCCATCGTCATGGCACGGCATCTCGACGACTAGCTGCCGTTTTCGAGCCGGCGGAGCGCGGCCGCGATCTGCGGCGGCGTCGACCCCTGGCCATCCCGCACGCGATGATCCGGCAAGAAGATCGGAACAGGGTTTTCACGAAGCGCGTCTCGAACAGTGTCGAGACTTTCGTCGTCTCCTGGATCGAGGCCCGCGACACGGGCAAGCCGGGAGACGGTGACGGTGGACCCCGCCGGCACGGAGTCGAGCGCTTCGAGGACGTTCCGGTGTTCGGTTGGAACCGTGAGCCCGATCTCGGCGTTTTTGACTGCAGTCGGTTCGCCCGCGAGATAGTCGTCGACGGCATCGAGCAGCTCGTGGTCGGTTTCGGCGTCGTCGGGGATCTCTTCGGGGAACGAGACGTTGATGGCTTGACCGCCTGCAACGCCGAGTTGCACGACCGCATCGAGCGAATCAAACCGCCGCGCGAAAATACCAGCGGATGTCATTGTGGGCGGTGAGGCTGCCAACGGTTTCAAGCGTTCCATCTCGTGGCGCAAGTATTATGAACACATACGTACATCAGTGTACATAGATGAACGACACTGCGGATGAGTTGGCACCAGCAGTCCAGGAGATCCTCGCGTCGGCCGCCGAGCGGCCAGGCGGTGACCAGCCGCTGTCGGTGACAGCGCGCTCGCTGCCCGCAGCGTTCGCGGCCGCCGAACGCGACGGTCGAACTCCGGTTATCGCCGAGGTCAAACCCACGAGTCCGACGACCCAGGGAACGAAGACGGGCGACCCAGTCGAGCTCGCCCGCGCAATGGTCGACGGTGGGGCGGCTGCACTCTCCGTGCTCACTGAACCCGACCACTTCGGCGGTTCGGTAGGGAGCCTCGAACGCATCCGCGAGGCCGTGGCGGTGCCCGTCCTGCGGAAGGATTTTATTCTCCGTGAGGCCCAGCTGGATACGGTCGAAAGCGACGTGATCCTCCTGATCGCCCGCTTTGTCGGCGACGATCTCGAATCCCTGCTTGCGGCGGCCGAAAATCGGGGGTTCCAGGTGCTTGTCGAGGTCCACACCGAACGCGAGTTGAGTGCCGCAATCGAGGCGGGCGCGTCGATTATCGGGATCAACAACCGTGATCTAGGGAAACTAGAGGTCGATCTCGCGACGTTCGAAGCGCTCGCACCCAACGCGCCCGACGACGTGACCCTCATTGCCGAGAGTGGCGTCTCGACGGTCGAGGACATAGCGCGCATGCGCCAAACGGGCGCGGATGGCCTCCTCATCGGAACTGCCATCATGGACGGCGATCCACAGACGAACACCCAGCGGTTTACAGGAACACACAATGAGCACTGACGGCAAATTCGGCGACTACGGTGGACAGTACGTACCCGAGGCACTGATGCCGGCGATCGAGGAGTTAGACGATGCCTACCAGCGGTACGTGATCAATAACGAAGACGGCTTCCTGGACGAGTTCCGCCAGCGGCTGGCGGATTTCGGCGGTCGACCAACGCCACTCCAGCGGGCCGACCGACTCTCGGAGCGATACGACCTTGATCTCTATCTCAAACGCGAAGACCTCCTGCACGGTGGGGCGCACAAACTGAACAACGCTCTCGGGCAGGTCTTGCTGGCGAAATACATGGGTAAAGACCGCATTATTGCGGAAACCGGAGCGGGCCAACACGGCACCGCGACCGCGATGGCAGCGGCCCATCTCGATATGCCCTGCACCATTTATATGGGCGAACGCGACATCAACCGGCAGCGACCCAACGTCTTCCGGATGAAGCTCAACGGCTCGGACGTCAAACCCGTCACCGCGGGCCGCGGTACCCTGAAAGAGGCAATCTCGGAGACAATGCGTGATTGGGCCGCCACCGTCGAATCAACCCACTACGTCATCGGCAGCGTCGTCGGACCCCACCCGTTCCCCGTGATGGTTCGGGATTTCCAGGCTGTGATCTCCGAGGAAGCCCGCGAGCAGGCTCAAGAGAACATTGGCGGCCTTCCCGACGCAGTCATCGCGTGTGCGGGCGGCGGCTCGAACACGATGGGAACGTTCGCGAACTTTGTCGATGACGAGTCGGTCGACCTGTATGCGGTCGAGGCCGGCGGCTCCTCGCTCGCTGTCGACGAGGAGGCTGGCGTCGCGCCCAACTCCGCGTCGCTGTCGACCGGCGACGAGGGGGTGCTGCATGGTGCGCGCACCAAACTGCTCCAGGACACCTACGGCCAGATCATGGAGTCCCACTCGATCTCTTCGGGACTCGATTA
>LKMJ01007911.1_pt1 | contig 10006 bp, 18 predicted proteins | sample 643391 | NCBI WGS metagenome assembly LKMJ01 (sample SAMN04112250, study PRJNA286221) | soda lake metagenome | biome: soda lake; feature: Kulunda Steppe; material: water; isolation source: sample PL-Br10 brine of Picturesque Lake | place: Russia: Kulunda steppe | collected 2010-07
AGCCACTGCTTGCCCCCCTTTCAACCACCGCTTGCCCCCTCAGCCACTGCTTGCCCCCCTTCAGCCACCGCTTGCCCCCCTTCAGCCAACGAGCCGCCTCGTCATGGCAGCGTGTCAAGGGCGCGCTTGTCAGGTTTGACCATAGGCCTCCCCTCAAAGAATGGCAACCTTCCCGTACCCGCACAAGGGCATCTGCTTGCCGTCCAGACGGCCTCGTGTATCATCGCGTGCAGGCTGACCCACGTCCTGCACTCACACCCCTGCGCTGCGCGTGCGCAGGCTGACCTACGTCCTGCCCTCACACCCCTGCGCTGCGCGTACGCAGGCTGACCCACGTCCTGCCCTCACACCCCTGTGCTGCGCGTGCGCAGGGTGATCCACATTCTGTCCCGTCGCACCAAGAACAACCCTGTCATCCTCGGAGAGCCCGGCGTGGGCAAGGTGCGCGCACACAGCCCCACAAACCCTCACCTCCCCTGGCCCGGCACGCAGGGCACGCAGGGCCCTCTTTGCGTGTGGCTGTGTGCCTGCCCATGCGCACACTCCGTCCCTCCCAGGTCCATATCTAGGAAGACACAGTGTGCCGCATGCGCAGATAGCCCCTTGCCTTCATAGCCTGTAGGCAGGTCCCCCATGACCAGTGCTTGGGATGGCTCCGCGCCAATGCCGCACCCCCGCGCCCCCTGCATCTCCACCAACACACCCTTTGGCACACGCCCCCTGCTGTTTCCTGAGCGCTCCCCACCAACCCCACACCCGTATGCCACACCCCCCGCCCCCCTCCCCCTGCAGACCGCGCTGGTGGAGGGTCTGGCACAGCGCATCGCCGCAGGGGATGTGCCGGACACGTTGAGGGATGTGTCGCTCATGGCGCTGGACATGGGCCTTCTCATGGCAGGTGGGTGCGGCGTGTGCGCGTGTCTGCAGCGTGCATCCATGTGCGGTTTCGTGTGTGTGCGCATGTGCTGGTGCAGAGAGTCCTTGTGTGTGTGCGTGCAAGTGCACATGTGTGTGTGAACATGTGTACGCGTGTGTCCGCATTTGCGTCCGTGCGTACATGTGTGTCGTGCTAGTGTACATGTGTATGTGCGTGACAGCAAACATCACGTGCACACTGGCAGGCTTGGGTGCGTGCTCAAACCGATTCCCGGGCTGCTTGCTGTGCGCAGGTGCTTTCATGCCTGGCGAGTTTGAGGAGCGCCTGAAAGCGGTGCTCAAGGAGCTCACGGAGCCTGAGAGGAAGTGAGTGGGGGTAGGCTGCCGCACAGTGGTGTGTTTGTTTTGCGTGGGCATGGTTTTGAGGTGTAAGCCGCGTGTGTAGGCCTGTTCCGGGGTGTGTCTGCGGAGGTCATGGAGACTGAAAGGGCGTGGCTGGGGCGTGGCTGGGGGTGTGGCTGGGCTTTCCCCAAGCATCTTTCCCCAAGCATAGTGGCAGGACCTGAGAGCCGCCTGGCTGGGGCTGCGCAGTTGTTGAAGGTGATGAATGTATTCTGGCTTCTGCAGCTGTGTATTTCCTCCTCCATCTCTTAGTCGGGTAGTCTTGCACCCTTGCGTGCATTCTCAACTTGCAAGTCTGGGGGGAGGGCTGCTCCCGCCTGCATGCCTGCTGGCATTCATGTACACACAAAGCTTAAAAAGCTCCAGTATGCACTACCTGCCTGCTCGCTTGCAGACAATTCCAAACAAGCAGCTCACAAACACACACTTAACCTGCTAGGATAGTGTTGCCGCATTTTGTCGCTCTGCACGCTGCGCTCCCTGCACTGCTTGCGCACATGCAAACCCACAACCTCCTGAAGTGATGCGCCCTGGACAATATGTGATGGGCCGGTTGATGGACATGGCACACACACACACAGGATGGACATGACTTACACAGGATGGACATGGCACTCACAGGATAGGAAGGAAAAGAAGAGAGAAAGCTGCTCAAGCACAGAACACGCACCCTGCGTCCGTGAAGGACAAGGGGCCACCTACAGGGCCAGGGTACCATATGACCCCTACAGGGCCAGGGTACCATGTGACCCCTACAGCTCCAGGGTACCATGTGACCCCTACAGGGCCAGGGTACCATGTGACCCCTCCGCCAGGACAGGGCCTGTGTAGGTGCACTGCCCTGGTAGCACATGGGCGCATGGTCGGGTGATGAGAGGCATGGATGGATGTGCTGCGCGCAGGACGGTGCTATTCATTGATGACTTGCACAACGTGATGGGGCCCAACGCCCAGCAGGTATGCACTTGTGCGTATCTGTGCCTTTGTGATTTTCTGTGTTTGTGTGCCTTTGCGTGTGTCAGTGCCTTTGCGTGTTTTGTGTCAGTGCCATAGTGTTTCGGCGCGCCTGTACCTTTGTACTTGGTGCGCATCTCTGCGTTTGTACTTGATCGCGTCTGTGCCTTTGTGCTTGTGCGTGCCTGTGTCGTTGTGCTGAGTGCGCATCTGTGCCTTTGTTACTGTGCGTGCCTGTGCCTTTGTGTGGGTGCTCGCGCGTGCTCCCTGTCAGGTGTGCCAGTGTCCGATGCAAGGTTGTGAACTGGTTTTGGTGTTTTGGCACTGGGCACCTGCGTCTGCGGCCGTGCCCAGCGTGGCTGGCCCGCAGGAGTGAAAGGGTGAGCAGGAGGCCCCCACTACTCTGCTTTGCGGCCATGGTCATAGACGCACGCAGCGGTGGCTGCCTACTGCGTGTTTTCTTTGTTTCCAGCCTGCCTCAAACGCTGTTTAAAAACATGATTGCGCTGCTGCTGCTGCTGCTGCTGCTGCTCTGGCAGCAAAAGCATCTGACATGCCGTGTCACCCACGTCCCTGGGAAGCTTGGCCAGCACTCATCTGGGTCCTGCCATCCTTGCCCACTTATGTGCAGCCAGTCACGGGTCCAGCAGAGTGACGCCTCTGTGTGTGTCCCTGTCCGCGTGCGCTGCAGGGCGGCGGAATGATGGACGCCAGCATGCTGCTGAAGCCTCTGCTGGGGAGGGGCGAGCTCCGCTGCATAGGTGGGTGGGGACGGGGCGCATGAGCACTTGTCAGCGCTGCCTGCCACCTCCGTGCCACCCCTGCGCTGGGGAGGGTGAAGCTCTCCTGTGCATGGGCGTTTGGTGGTGGTGGTGTGTTTGTACGCGCGTGTGCGTGCGCATGCATGTTTGTGTACGCGCATGTATGTGTGCGTGCGTGTGCATGTTTGTGTACGCGCATGTATGTTTGCGTGCATACGCGTGCATGTTTGTGTATGCGCATGTATATGTGTGTGTGCACACCACCTTGGCCACCCAAGGCCACTCTGGGCACTGGGCCTTCTTATGGCGGGTGGGCATGGATCCTGCAAGCAATGGAGGGTGGACGCAGGAAGCGAGGCGGTGCGCAGGAGGCAGGACATATGAGGGCGGCTGGCATATAGTGAACAGTGGCTGGCGTATAGTGAACAGTGGCTGGCGTATAGTGAACAGTGAGGAGGGCAGGGAGCAGGGTGTGGTGACAGGAGGAGACGCGCATGATGGATGAATGTAGGGCGCAAGAGGTGATGACGAGTACAGGGCAAGAGGGTGCATGATGCGCTGGGGTTGTTGCTCTGTTGGGGCGGCTGGCAGTGCTTTGGGGTGGTCTGTGGACTGAAGCTTTCATGTAGAGCTATCCCCTCAATGGGAGCTCTCTGTGCCCTGCTGCTGCTGCTGCTGCTGCTGCAGCTGCTGCTGCTGCTGCTGCTGCTGCTGCTGCTACTGCTGCTCGGCTTTTCCCTGCTGTTACTGCTGCTCCTGCTCTGCTGCTGCCGCTGCCGCTGCCGCTGCCGCCGCCGCCGCCGCCGCTGCTGCTGCTGCTGGTGCTGCTCTCTAAGCTGCTGGGCTTCTCCCTGCTGCTGCTACTGCTGCTCGGCTTCTCTCTGCTGCTGCTGCCGCTACTGCTACCGCTGCTGCTCTGCTTCTGCTTCTGCCGCTGCCACCGCCGCCGCCACTGCTGCTCCTGCTGCCGCTGCTGCGGCTGCTGCTGCTGCTGCGCCAAGCAGGATGCCCTCCTCACATGTACCATCTGTGACGAGGGCTTGCGTCTGGCTTGGTTGCTGATTGCAGGTGCCACATCGCCGGACAAATTCAAAAAGTTCATTGAGAAGGACCCGGCCTTGGAGCGCCGCTTCCAGCAGGTGTGCCTGAGTTGCCGGCTTGCTAGGTGATGTAAGCATGCCTCTTAGACACTGCCGGCCTTGGAACATTGCTGGCGGGCGCAACAGCAAGTGTTTGGATTGTCTGTTGCTTGCACCTGAGACGTGCCTCTCCTGCAGCATATGCTTTGTACGCTTATTATCAGAGCCATTTTCTTATTGACCCCGCGCCTTGGACGCGCACCATCGCCTTGCTGCCTACCCCTCAGCCCCTCCCCTTCCGCCTATCGTCCTCAGCCTCCCTCGCCCTCTGTCTCCCCCTCTGCCTCCCTCTCCTTCACTTGGCTCTGACAAGAGTACAAAACATATGCCGCCAGCAAAATCCATATGGGCGCAGCCTTTTTGTCCATGAGGGCTCAGCCTTTCTTGCCCTGTTCCTTCTGTGTGGGCCCTCTAGCACCTGTGTGGCGCTGCAAGCCTGCGTTGCTGTACGCCTGGGGACACCGCTTCTAGCTGGCGCGCTGCGAGTGCCGGGCCCACAGCCCAAAAGCGAGCGCGTGAGCCTCTGCACGCATATGCTCGTACATGGCGCTGCAAGCATGTGCATGGCACTGCAAGCAAGGCTGTGTTTCTGTGCACCCGTGCTGGTGCATGTGTTTGAGGACTTTGTGGTGAGCTGCTGCTCCTGTGTTCTCACAGACACCTGCCCACGTGACTTGGCCACCTGGTTGCACTCCAGGTCATGTGGTCGCACTCCAGGTCATGTGGTCGCTCTCCAGGTCATGTGGTTGCACTCCAGGTCATGTGGTTGCACTCCAGGTCATGTGGTTGCATTCCAGGTCATGTGGCACCCATTGCAGCGTGCATTCCACGCTCTCATAAAATGCAGCGTCCCGAGCATTCCGCCCTGTTTCTCTCTCCCTCCCTCTCCCTCCCCCTCGCCGTTTCTCTCTGTCTCTCTCTCCCCCTCTCTCTCTCTCTCTCTCTCACACATGAGTCCAGCGGGGCCTCTGGTCTTTGCAGGCATGCGCACAGCTGTGCATGCTCATCTGCACCACCAGCAGGTGCCCCAGCGGGAGCACCCCATACATCAAGGAACTGTGGTGGCTCATGTGCAATACGTGACTGGAGAACCAGAGCGTGCCCAGGCATATGCAACACACACACATGTGTTTGCACGCCTGTGTGCAGGTCACCATCGATCCCCCCTCCTCTACTGAGACCATCTCCATCCTGCGCGGGCTGCGTGCGCGGTTGGAGCGGCACCATGGGGTAAGCACCATGGGGTAAGCACCATGGGGCACCATTGGGTAAGCCGTGGCGTCTGCTCATTAAGGCACATGGCCGCACCATTGGGTGAGCCGTGGCCTATGCTCATTAAGGCACATGGCCGCGCAATTGGGTGAGCCATGGCCTATGCTCAAAAAGGCACATGGCCGCACCATTGGGTGGGTCGTGGCCTATGCCCAAAAAGGCACGAGGCTGAGGGAAAGCCAGTCTCAGGAGCAGCGCCATGGGGTTGGCCATGACCTTCTAAAACAGGCACAAGGCTGAGGGAAATGCCAGCGAATCTTTTTACATGGTTGTTCAAGGTGACCAGGTCGTCCATCACATCACGTCATATACCATTACATTACGGCATATACCATCGCATCATGCCATACACCATCACATAACACACCGACGTTCCTCCCATCGCATCCCCAAACTCGGATGCCCAACTTTACCCTGCATCTCGTCTGGCCGATTATGTCGCAGCTCTGCCTGCCTACCTGCTTGCCTGCCAACCTACTCATAGCCAACTTGCAGGACCGTTTCCCTGAAAGTGTGATCTCTGCCTGCCTGCCTACCTGCTTGCTTGCCTGCCTGCAGATCCGCATCTCGGACAGTGCGCTCTCTGCAGCTGCCATCCTCAGTGACCGCTACATCACAGATAGGTGTGCACATTGCGCGCCTGCTTGCTCATTTTGGCGCCTTCGATGAGCGCCATGTTCTGGTCCTGCGTTACGTGTGCTTGTGCATGTATGCGCCAGCTTCACATTGCACATAATTGTGCAGGATGCCAGTGAGCCTAAGCATAAAAATTGTGCAGGATGCCAGTGAGCCTAATCATAGCCCATAATTGTGCAGGATGCCAGTGAGCTTACATAAAAAGCTGGTCTTGAAAGGCTCAAGCCCATTTGCCTCCCTAGGCTTGTGCCCTGAAATGTAGGTGCTTGAGTAGGAGTAAGCGTTTGAGCAAGCTTGCCAGGCAGGACGCTGGGCCTGGTGGGCGAACCCAAGCGCTGCTGCTTACTCGGATGCCAGGCACACACATGCACGGAGGCACACACACGCAGGCGTAAACTTACACACACTTATGCACGCACACACATGCACTCATGCACGCGCACACACACTCACGCAAGTGCATATGCAAGCACACACACACACGCACACACACACACACACACACACGCACACACACACACACGTGGGCACGCGCACACACAGGCACCTGCCAGACAAGGCGCTGGACCTGGTGGATGAGGCGGGTGCAAGGGCGCGTGTGGAAGCATCGCTGAAGCCCGAGGTGAGGGACGCACTCAAGAGGGGAAAATGTCTCTGATATCCCTGCAAGTTTGTGCTTCCTGACTTGCAGGGTGTGCACGCCAGCATGCGAGCGAGCGTTCATGTGTACGAATTGGCTTTCCATGCACGCTTGTGGCCTGTTTGGGGCATGCACCCGTGAGATGGGCCGCCCATACAATGGGTGATCAAAGACCATGCGAATGGATCTGGCTTGAATGTCTGGAAGGAGGAGAACGCAGCTTGGCTTGTCAAAAGCACATTTTGGCCCCAATTCGAAGCAGGAGTTAGGAAGGTGGTAGGTTGTTGATGGCATGGTCGTATGTTTAGGCTTGCTATTGGGGAATATGGTGGCTTTTGAGGCACGTTGCAAACAGGAATTGTGCTGCCCTTCTTCCTTTGGGCCGATCTGATTACCCGCAAGTGTGCCACGGGCTCCTTCCCATATGTCTGCGTGTGCTCCTGACTGTGTGTGTTTGTGTGCTTGTGATAAAGTGTCGGCGGCGCACATCCTTACCGCTCAAAGTGGTGCATGCCATTGTACGGGCCACAGTGGCACATGGGCAAGCATGCGCATTGCCTGCTCTGTCTGGGACTGGCTTGGGTCCACATCACATATGACACACGTACACAAGCCTGCACACACACGCTCACCTGTACACACACCTGTACACACACGCACACACACACACACCAATGGCTGCAGCTTCTGGACAGGGTGGAGCGCCGCATTGCGGCCATGGAGGGGGAGCGGCGCTTGCTGCGCCGCAGTGCGCCGCACAGCAAGCCTGATGAGCTGGCGCTGGAGGGTGCGTGCGTGCGTGCGTACTTACACATGTGCATGCATGTATGCCCGTGAACATGGTTGCGCTTGCGTGCATGCGGCGCCTGTGCCTGCTGCCTTGCTGACTTTTCATCCTGCTGTTGCGTTGCGACGGAGGGTGTAGGTTGACGGCTGGGCGTGCGCCATGCCTCACGCACGCCGTTTGATGCCTTGCTCCTCTGTGCGTCCACAGAGCTGGAGATTGAGCTCAAGGACCTGCGCAGCCAGCGTGCAGACATGTTTGAGAAGTACCAGGTTGAGAAGACTGAGGCCAACCAGCTGAACGCGATCCAGGACGAGATCGACAGGTGGGGGGCTGGGACTGTCTGTGCGACAGGCTCTCTGGCTGCCTGGCTGGCCGTGGCCTGGCCTGGCTGGCTGTTGATCTGGCTGCCCGTCTGCCTGGCTGTGGCTGGGCTGGCCGTGGCTGGCTGTCCATTCGGCTGCCTGTCTGCCTGGCTATGGCTGTGGCTGGGATGGGATGGCTGGCTGCCTCTTGGGTATAGACAGTCTCTTCTCTGTGGGCGGACAGTCTTTTTGGGGCTTGTAAAGTGCCCTCGGGGATGGAGCTTAGCGTGTGCTGCCTACTCACTGAGAGACGTGTGTTCCCCCATACATGTGCTCATACTCGGGAGCGTCGGGGCTGTGCTCCTGTGGATTGGGGTGTCCCGGACTGAGAATGCAGGGCTTGCTTGCCTGTGCAGGCTCACCGATGAAATAGAGAACCTTGAGGAGGCAGGGGACACGCAGAATGTGGCCAAGCTCAGAAAGAAGCACCGAGATGAGATGGTGAAGAAGATGAGGTGCGCTGAAGTGCTGGTCAGCTCCGAGGAACAGACATATGGATGGCTTACGAGGACAACGGGGTGCATATGAGTACACGTGCGGGGTTGATAATGCGTGAGAGTGTGCATGTGCACGCATCTCCTTAAACCACTTTTGCATACCAAGCTGCTTGTTGCCTGTGGCCATGGACGCTGGCGGTCGTAGAGATGCAAGCAGCTGCATGCTTGTGCCTGTGGGTGCCAGGAGAGGGCCATGCTTGTGCCTGCGGGTGCCAGGAGAGGGCCAGGGAACTCGGTGCTGCCCGGGGGGGCATGAGCCCAGTGGCATTTGGTGCACAGAGGAGGTATAGAGCACCACCACAGCACTGAGATGATGCACGCCGGTGGGGGAACAAGCCCAGTTGTATTTGGTGTACAGAGGAGGTATAGAGCACCACCACAGCACTGAGACGATGCACACGCGGTGGGGGCAAGCGCCCAGAAGTATTTAGTGCAAAGTGCAGGTAGAGTACCACCACAGCACTGAGACGATGCATGCCGTGGGTGCTCTGCGGGCATGTGACAGACCTCATCGGGGCAAGCCTGTTTGCATGTCACAGACCTAATCAGGGGGCAAGCCTGGGCGCATGGGACACACCTCTTTACGGCAAGTCTGTGCATGTCACAGACCTAATCAGGGCAAGCCTGTGCGCAAGTCTGGGCGCATGCGACAGACCTAATCAGGGCAAGCCTGAGCGCACGTGACAGACTTAATCAGGGCAAGCCTGTGTGCATGTGCCTCACACCTTCACAGGGCAACACAGCAGGCGGCCCAGGCCCGCCGCGGGGGCGGCAAGGCTGCCAACAAGGGGCTGCTGGTGTCCCATGGGGAGGTCACCGAGGCCGATGTGGCGCGCGTCATCAGCGCGTGGACGGGTGGGCGATGCGCGCGCCTACTGGTGCCTGCATGCTTGACAAGTATTGTCAGGCCATGGGCGTGCATGTGTGCCAACTTGTGAATGCTTGCATGCATGCGCATGCGTGTGGGCATGAACGACGGTGTGCTTGTGTCGTGTAGACTTGTTTGCGTGGAAGTATTTCGTGAGTGTGTGTGTTTGGTTAATTGCGCTTGTTTGCCTATGACCAAATCTGAGTGTGCTGTGCTGACGGCTTTGGTCCTGCCCGCTCAAGGACATATGTGCGCGCATATGTGCGCCTCTGCAGGCATTCCATTGACAAAGCTGGTTGAGTCGGAGGTGGACAAGGTGAGGGGTGTGCATCCTCGCGTGGACGTGCATGCCTGACTTTGCACAGGCCCCTTTGCAAACAATCCGATGAGTGTGCCCTAGTACGCAAAGCATGCTGCCGCGTGCGTGGCGTGTCAGCCATGGTTGGCTGGCGTGTTGGCCGTGGCTTGCTGCGTGTTTCGCGTGTCAGCCACAGTTTGCTGCATGCCTAGCGTGCCAGCCATGGCTGGTGTGTTGGCCGCGGCTGGCCCCACACAGTGGCTTGCGTCCCAGGGCGCTGTGTGCCTCAAAGAGCCTGGACCCCTGACCCACATTTTACGCATGCCCCGGCCAGGAATCCGTCTCCATGGACATGTGCCCCATCGTGCTGGCGGACACCGACTTGATGCCTCGTGACACACACACACACACACAAACACACACGCGCACACACGCACACACACACGCACAAACACACACGCGCACACACGCACACACACACGCACACACACACACACACGCGCGCGCACACACG
>LKMJ01007912.1_pt1 | contig 10005 bp, 8 predicted proteins | sample 643391 | NCBI WGS metagenome assembly LKMJ01 (sample SAMN04112250, study PRJNA286221) | soda lake metagenome | biome: soda lake; feature: Kulunda Steppe; material: water; isolation source: sample PL-Br10 brine of Picturesque Lake | place: Russia: Kulunda steppe | collected 2010-07
CCCCAGCAGCTGCATTCCAGCAAACACGGTTCTCCATTCTATGGCAAATGCAATAGATTGGCCCATGGTAGAACTGCAGACCCAGCGCATAGCAACAGAAGCTTGTTTCTTCAGCCGCTATATGATTGTTACTCTTGATGATGATGCTCACAAGGCATGCCAAGAACACCCGGGAATTTTGCACTGCTTTCGGTGGGTTCGATTGGTTTGAGCAATGTGTGCTGGATCAGTGCCTTTCATGAATATCAAGTGGAGCCTATGCGCCTCAAGTGCGCCTCATGTGGAGCCAATGAGTTATAGGTTCAATTTTATCAGCTTATGCTAGAACTGACTTTTTTTTGGCTTTGAGCAACGCCATGAAGTTAAACATAATTCAAACTTGGCGACAGTGCACATTGATATTTCCCATGGAAGTTTCCTGCCCATTTTGTTGCCAATTTCAAGTTCCTCTTCTATCACTGCCTTTTGCCTCACAGCTACTTCCGCTCCATCGGCAAAGCTGAGTATCTGAGTGCGAATTATATTGAAATTGTGTTCCTCAAGGTCAAATCTTTGAAGGGCTTGGCCATGCAAGGCATCAATGCCTACTTCTTTGATGCGGACGTCCTCTTTTTTGATGTCCCCTTGCTTCCCAACCCTACATCCTTTGACATCCTTGTTCAGATGGTGCGGCACTGAAGCATAGTGAAGGTTTCATGTTCCTGAGACGCTTATACTTCATAATGGTGATCCAGCATGAGAGCATACATGCTTCTCAGGCAGAATATGAAAAAGCCAATTTAAAGTTAGCAGCACACACAAATAGTTGGCCAACGGTGGAATATTACCTAGCTTAATGCTGTCATCAGACAGTAAACTTCTGATGCCAAGCATAAAAGCAGAGCCTTTGCATTGGTTTGTGATGAGACATGCTGCGACCTCACCGGCTTTTGATCTGAACCAATGCAGGATAGATTCAGCCTTCCTTGTGAAGAGAATCACTTGAGAAGGGGGGATAGCCCTGAGACAGCCAAGAGAGAGTAAGTGCAGCAGCGTTTGTGCTTAGGTTTGCCCGTAATTACAGTTGTCTGCATAGAATTGCATTGGAAATCTGTTGTGCATGGTCGAAAAAATGGTGTGGAGCCACGCTCGTATAGTGCATCTATATTGCATGCATAGCTCATATGCATGGAAAAGCCGGTGAGAAGCTGCACACAAAATGATGAAAATATGCATGCAGACGCACATTATAAGAAACAACCGTGCTTTTATTCACTAGCAGGTGCACACCCTGCTGCTCATTACACTGTCAGATCTTCAAGAAGCTCATCACCCGTTCATTTGGTTGCATTGTGCTTATTGAGATGCATGCCGATTTTGCAATCGGCCAAGCGTCAGGATCAGGATCAATTTTTGAGGTCAGCTGCAATTAATTGAAGCACCCTACTGTATGCATGTTGCAGATGCATCATTCCAGGGGTGCTGGGCTTGAGCACCAATACAGGGCAATGGGGGATATCCTCTGAATTTTCTGGAGCTGTGAATTTTCTTAACGACATCATCAAATGCGGAATTGATCAGCAAACTAAAAGGGGAAACCAGGTATGTTGGATCATTCATATGCAACAGACCAACCGCCCTCGCCTCACCTTGCATGCATTGCAGCAATATTATAGAAATGGGTTTTGCAATCGCTATAATTTGTTTTCCGAGAATCTTTCTGATAGGTGATTCTTCAATTGGTCTAACAACAATTTTCCCCTAAAATTATTTGTAGTGCTGAGTCAAAAATGCGCCTTGCTGTGTGCTAGACATACATACATGGCACATCCACTGCTCAAGCCAGCTTTTGATAGTCTTCTCATCCCTGCAATTAAAATCTTTTGTACAGTGCCCCAAGTAGATAATAAATTGCTGTGAATCTTTGTAGTGCATATTGTTCTTATTCTTGTGAGCTGTAGTAATATTATTTAAAGGATTTCTCTAACACTCGTGCGTTGGAATCTTTTTAAGTGGAAGAAGTGATCCCTGCAAGCGAGAATTATTCACCCACGCATTTACACCTAACGCTGCCTGTCTTTTGGGGCCTGCACAGTACTGCCTCAAGGTTGTCTTGAAGCGGACACCCTCCATCCGTCTTGTGCACTTTGGCTCAAGCTATGCGGATCACATGTGGGCCAAGGCGTACCTGAACAAGCCAAGCCGCAAGTTTGTCACGTACCATGCCCACCTTGGTGGCTCAGCTAATGCTAAAAAAAAGATGGCTGTGCTGCACCGTGCTGTGATGAGAATGCAAAGAGCAGATTCAGACAAGGTGTTAGTGTAATTGTGAAGTTGTTATGGAGCTTTGTGACATCTTACTTATTTGCTTTGCTGGCTTGCTCACCTTCTGGATTGAAATTGCTTGAAATGCCTTTTATGAGCCTAATTGTGGCTTTATAACCATAATGCCAGGTAGAAGCCTTGACCTTGATCCTTACTGCTCCATACTCATTCAGGTAAACTTGTAGTAACAGCTTCAAGCTTTGGTATACAGGAGCAGCTGAGGCCATGGTCTTCATCATCATCATCATCATCATCATCATCATCATCATCATCATGCTCTTCAAGCCATGTACGCTTGAAAGGGGAGAAATATGTCAAAACCATGTAAGAGGGGTCAAAACCATGTGGGATTTTTTTGAAACCAAGGCAAGGAATCCTGGTTGCACATATTCTTGGGATTCCAGGTTCACAATGCAAAACTTGGTGAAATGAAAAGGTAAAGAAACCCAATGCTTGTACCTCTTTCAAGTTTTAAGAGAGCTCTGCTCCTCCTTATTGCTCACTTGCACGCATTTGATGGACAAGGTTTTGGCAAAAGTTTTCATGGCTCTTGGGCAGGTGGGCTTAAAATTAAAGGGAGGTGCACAGGGCTGGTACAAGCATTGATTGGGGACCTTTAAATCACCTTTGTATCCTACATTTCATTGCAGTATCCTACATTTCATTGCAGTAAGCCAAATTGCTAGCAAGAAGGCGCTTGATGGCTATTTGCTTAGGATACAAACACCTCTTGTACCATCACTTCTTACAAGAAAAATGATCGACACACTTGCTCACTACAACCCAAATCTGCTGCGGGCCTCCTCACAACTGTATAGCAGAGTGCTATCATGCAGAGGGTTTCTTTTGAAGTAATTCACCAAGCGATTAACACACATGCTCCTTTTCTGTACCCAATTCCTAACTTCCAAAGACGTTCCACCTGGCTTTCCCAGGCACCTCTTCTTACAAGGCTCAATACACAACAGCTTTGAGTGGGGCGTTAAGCCAATCATGAAGTGAAGGGTTATGTCCTCGCAAGAGGGTTTGTGGCTGTCAATGTATTGCAAAATTGGAGTAGGCAGTTTGGTGAAGCGCTGCATCCACGAGACATGCAAGACATGTGCTTGCCCAGTGGTCAATTGAAACGGTGTAGGCTTAAGCAAAGGTCGAAAAGTGTAAAAATAGAGGCCATCCTTATCCTGGTAGTGCACATACCTAGGGAAGAAGCCAACTACACTCATCTCAACATCTTCAACGGCCCTGACTGCAAGCCTTACTGTCTCTTCATCAAGGAGCAGGTCATCATCAACCAGCAAAGCTGTTGAGCTTTCAAGCATATTTGAGTGTACGTAGCGATTGTTGAGTGTGTTATGGGGCTCTTTGACCACTCTAACGCTCTTTGTTTGAACTGGTACAAAGGTGGATCAGCAAAAACATTATTCCACACAACAAGCATTTCAGAAACCACCTGCATCATGTAGTAATGCTCCACCAACGGCCTGAATCAATGGTCCCTGATCGTCATAGCCACCACAGAGACACCTGTAGAGCAGCCAGGAATGCACAAGCTGGGTTGCATGTTTGCTTAACTGACAGATACAGCTTTCAAGTCTCATGCTTCTTTTCATGGAAATACCAGCTGGTGATCTTGTGTTTGGGTTTGCAATCACACTTGAGCTATAAGAACTTCATGCTTAAGATCTGAGGTAAACATATAGTCTGAAACATTTTCATCCCTTCTAACATTTGCTTGAATCTGCCGGCGTTCCAGTTGTATGGGTTACTATTTTGTAAGAGGCAGGGTTCTAGCACATTTCTTTAAAGCAAGTTTTCTTTTGTGTGTCTTGCATCACATATCTTTGAGATCTCATACTGTTGTTGCACAAGCTCATACGCACAAAAGGACCAAGCTCATACGCACTAAGGAATGCAAGTTCCATTGATGAAACCACTTCTCAAATGCTTAATGTGCTGATTACCCTCCTGCTCAGGTCACAAGCCTGCCCTATAGCAAGGCCCAGCCATCACCAAACAATTGACTCACGCGGTATCGTGGAATTTTGCTGATTTCTGTTGGGCTTCCTTTCTTGTACGTCGTTCTGCAATTGTGAAAGATGTGGAAACATCATTGATTCAAGCCTCTAGAGGTTTCAAAGTCCTAGAGGCCTCTATGCCCTTGAGGACGTTCTGCACAATGGTAACTTTGCACAGCTTTTGAAATGCAAGGTTATTTTGTTGGACAAGTGAGCATGTAACAGCATACCTCGAACAATTCCGAGGCAAGTGCCAATAGAGAGCAGGAGAGGAGCTGTAGGGAGCATAAGCGCATCGTGGTTTACAACGTTTCGTTCCTTACGGGTCAGTTGCACTTAGCCTCCATTTATGAAGATAATATTTGTTGAAACTGGCCTGCGTCAAGCAGTCAGATAACCTAAACGCCGGCGCCTAGGCTAATTAATTAGCCGTTATACCGTTAACAGTCTAACCTCGGAATGTCGAAGCTTTGAGAAACAGCGGTGTGGCTACGTGACGTGATGATACAAATTAGGGTTGCGTTACGGGTTTTTTATGGCCCAGTCGTGAGTTGTGCAAAACTGCCTTACACATCCACAAACGAGGAATATAGATATTATTTAGCTTCTAATAATGCAAATATTTTCAAATATTGTTTTTAAAATGGATGGCGCCAGGGCCCCAGCTGGCCGTTGCGGCTACGGCTACGGCATAGCTACGCTACAAAATGGAGACCGCAGCACCACAACGTGTAAATTTCATGCAAATAACTTCGTTATCATTCCTTTGCCTCGCTGGTAAAGAGCTCTACCTCAAGGCAAGCGCGCGCTTGCCTTAAACGGTTACTTTCACCAACATCAATATTGATGCACATCGAAACTATACATGTAACGACTTACAAATGCTCCTTAATTGATTTATCTGATATGTAGAATTATTGTCAGGTCGCAAATGAGCATGGCCTCGCAACAGACAGGTTAACTGTTATGTAAACGTTTATGCTTGCGTGTGCAATTGAATAGATCTATCTAGATAGAGGTGCCTTACTAGACGCGCTTTGGCTGTAAATGAATTGAACGCCTAGTCACTTGGCTCCTTTGCAATATGCAAAGCTTTGAGGAGCTTTGGCTTTTGAAAATTATAACTTTCAAGTCTGTCCTGACATATTCCTTGACAGATTTTTCTTCAGTGCTGCAAGGTTCTAAAATTAACAGCCCTTTTTTCCCCTTGTTTCAAGGGTTTTTTTCAAGGTAAACTTTCGTGGTGCTACTGTTAAAGACTCAATTTCATTTCTACTGTTTTTTAAAGCAGGCCAACAGTCGAACTATTTGACTGAGGCCTTATTCTTGTAACCTTGTAACCTTGTACATTTTCAAAAACAGGCAAGCTTTCATCGGAGAAGTGTGCAAAGTGTGCCAGGAGCAAGGCACATTCTATACTTACAAATGTATGCTTTTCCAAGCAGAATAAGGAGCTTTTGCTTATATATTGGGAGTCAAGAAAAGAGATTGATTGGAGTTGGTAACTTAACAAAATTGGCTACTGTCTGCAAGACTGTAGTGTAGCCGTAGCGTAGCCGTAGTGTGCAACCCTGGTCCGAACCAATGGGCTGGCATATATTTTGCGAGTTGTTGACTTGAGTCTTAATTTAGATCTCCTACTCTAGAGTAAGTGAATCTGCTCAATGGCTTCTGTGCAAAGGATTTTCAAGAAGGCAAAATTATGAGAAATGGCCTATGAAATGCGTAATGAAAACCTTGTAATGAGGCCGCCGTCACACACAAAAAAATCCACTTTTTTCACTTCTTTTCACACAGAAGTGACGGTCACACACGCTTGACCTACCAGTGGACAGAGTGAATGAAGTTGCTGCTCCAGTCCTAGAGATCTTTTGGAAAAGCAGGTTAAATTTTGCAATAGGGCAATAGGTGCTTTCATAATAATGACTGCATGGAACGAAGCCTGATATTTACGGCTCAGGGATCTCGCTTCAGAGCTTCACATACTCCAATTTGGAATATCAGCCCTTGTCAGCAACATAATCCTGACACAATCTTGTAAACAATGTCACTCCAGATAAGTGCAGCATCAGAATTATGCTGCATTCGCATGCACTGTCGGTTGTGGTAGTTGACTGCGTATTTAGGGCTTGTTTTGCCTGTATTACTCGGTCACTTTGCACCTCCAAAGTCGCTTGTCTCCCTTCTACCTTGTAACACTTACTGGTTAAGGGAGCGGCTATGGAGCGAACAAATAGTGCGACCTTGTGAGCAGTTGCAGCCTGCAGAAAGCTCAGCCTAAGGGGAGGAAAGAGGTTGCAGCCGATGCCGGGCACAGCTGAAGGAGAGTGGCTTCAGGAGCAGCCGGGGTATCCACACGCTGGTGCGTGCACCTGAGAGCCAGCCCTATCCGGTGGTGGGTGTCAGGCGGATGTGTGGAGGTGACCAGCTTCGTCACGCACTGGGCGTCGCCTGGCTCCCCACCCCCGATTGTTATCCTGCTGCCATGACGCTACTTTGTCTGCAGCATACTCTCGGCGTGACAACAAGTATTTGTACCTAAAAATTAAAGGGATGGTCATGTGTTTTAGGTGCAGAATGTCTACCCTTTGGAGCTAGAAGTCTCTACCAAATCAGCCGTTAGGCCTCAACGCAGCATAAATCGGACACAGCACTTATCTGGTATGACAGCAGGTCTGTGTCACTTTTTGTGTGCTTACCTTGACTCAGATGAGAGTGAAGGCCTGAGTCAGGCTACAGAGAGGCAAAGCACAATGATGTGAGTTGCACTCACTCCAGCAACACAGGCAGGCACATTTTCAAGTTTAAGCATTGGACAGTGCAAATTCATTCAGGGAATATGCTAAGTTCCAAGGAATCTCACAGTACCAATGCTATGTACAGTGGCATCAATTTCCACAGAGAAATGGGCTTTCCATATTTTTTAACAAAAAGTTCGAGGCACTCAGCTCCACTTCCATCTCAAGCAAACATACACGGCATGCATGCTGCCAAATCATCTGAAACCCATGAGCACCCAGCACCCCCTTGCGACAGATTGCTGCAACTTTGCGCCCCAATGGATAGATTGCTATGATAACATGCCTCAATGAAACACCCGCAATTGACCCTCCCACTGGCAATGCCTCGTTGGGGCATATACATACAAGACTTATTTTAGAGATAATCCCTTGCAGATAGGCAAGGCGAGGGTGTGGCTGTTACCTTATCACTTGGTCCCAAGAGAGGACTACACAAGCAAGCAATCAAGATCTGGCCATACACAAGCACCTGTAAAACCCAATTTCAGATGCATGCAAAACGAAAAATCCAGGAAAGTCTAGCATATAAAACTTATAGCCAAGGAGGAAGATGCAGAAAGACAGCAACATTCATTCGAAAAGTTAGAGATTAGGAAAGCATGTTCAGCCACATCAAGCCGACTATAAGTTCAACCACACCAGGTCGAATGTTTGTCTAAGATGCTGTAAAGTGTTTTGCATCAAGCGGGCTCAGTTCACAATGATGTGACCTGTGTTGGCTTAGGTATTTCAGGGCGCAATGTACAACTTTACATTTTTACCACGCAGGCTGATTTGAACACGACAGTATCCTTAACTTAGTGGTTAAGTTCAGGTGTAATGAACACCAGCAATAAGGGTCTTCCTATGAGCTGGTCAGGGAACAAAAATGGTGAAATGGCTGCTCACCAGTCCTAATCAAGCCTGGGTCTGTCGATTAATTTTGTACTTGGTGATGATATGGTGATCTAGGAAGGCCTGCTTTTGTCGTACAAGGACAGGCCTGCTTGCAAATTTTAAAATAAACCAGGGCATCACCACCTCTTAAAAAAATAAGGTTTTAATGAGTACTACGCTGGGCGCCTGGCAATCCTTACACTGCTGATGAGTCCGGGGCCTCAGGATCAGGCCCATGGGCTTTGTTGTTCAAGCACACAGCCTCCCAAGTAGGAGCAGGGACATCAAGCCATGCCTCTGGCAAGCTCAGTGGAGGAAAAGGAACACAGCTGCGCCCGCAACTAAAGCTGGCAATAGGTGGAGCTGCTTGAGCGTCTGTCTCTGTCCTTCGTTGCAACCGTCCCAAGTACACAGCTATGTGACATCATGCATCAGAGGGGCAACATGAAAAACAGAGGCCACGTCTTGTTGAAAATTGCTACATGAATGCAGCTGCAGCTGTTGAATAACAGGAGTGCGCAATTCTGCATGCTGGCCCAGACCTGAAATGTAAGTACCCATATCATCTAAACTGTTGATATACTTTTTACCTAACATGAATTTTGTTAATGTTTTGCACAGAGTACACACATGTGTCAAGACAAGCGAGCTTCTGTCTAGATCCCACGGCTGAGGAGTGCTTGAAGTGCGCCATAGGCAAGGCACATTCTATGCTTACAAATGTACGTCTTTTCAAGCAAAACTAGCTTTAGTATGATAGGGTTCATAGGAAATAAATTGAGTGCCACTACGGTGGAGTAGTCAGTTGGCCAAAGGCTACTATCTGCAAGACCTTAGTTTAGCTGTAGTGTAGCCGTAGCAATCCTGATCTGATCAGATGGTTGGTGGCATTGTGCCTTGCTATTGTGCAGACCTTAAGCAAGCTTGCGGCCTCTGTATGGTCATACAGTGTGATCATGATCATGATTAGATGATAATTTACATAAAACTCACACCATATTTAGTGCTTGTTTGCAAAACCACAATTGTGTGCCTGCACACACACGCACCACATGCACACACGTACACGCACACTTGCACACACACGTGTACACTTACATATGCATGCTATATGTGTGCACGTACCCATCGATTGTGGCCGCGCACATATGCACACACGCATGCCTAAAGTCTTACTCACGACACCAGCTCCCTTTGAAATTGCCATTCTTGCCTTCTTCTTGCTTCTCTTTTGCTTCACTATTACTAGTGATGCTTGCATTGAAAGGTAGTAGCGTGGAGAAGCTCAATGCAGTGAGCGCGTTGCATGGAGCTACCAATGATGCTCAAAAGGCAAATCAAAAGGAGCAGGTTGATGTGCAAAGGTGCCCACTGAATGAGAGCTCAAGTGCTGCACCTGCAAACAAGGTAAGCCACGTGGCAGTGCACAGCAGCCAGGCGCATTTGATAGTGCATGAGCACAGGGTTCCAAAATGTATGCTCACTAGTTGTGTTCAGACACGTTTTGCTATCTGCAAGTTGCAATTGCCTCAAATGTCCTGTTCCAAAGCAGTGCGCCACAGTTTGGGGAAATGACCGACTGTCGCTGCCCTGCCTGCTTATGCTTTCTAGCTTAAATGGATTAAGACCTAAGGGGCTTCCTGATGGTATGAATGTATTTCTGAGCTTCTTTGATTTCAAGGTCGCGGTCACACACATCATGATTATCACTTTTTCCACGTGGGCACTCAACCCCCCAAAAGTGGAAATTTTGAGGTCAAACACGAAACATTGGCCCAGCACGGGCGAAAGCTTGGTCAACATCTCCAGGGCCCAGCCGGGCTGAACTTTCCTGCTGGGGACTGACTGTGAGAGTGATAAAATTTTATCTTTTTGTATACTCTATGTCACGCCAGATTTATGCAGTGCCAGATTTATGCTGCATTGTGAGCCGGAGGTTGGTTGAGTTAGTTGGAGGAGTATTTGATCCCTTGCTCAGTTCAGCTATAGCTGTATTTGAGCACGTCAAA